>ERZ791864.1810-NODE-1810-length-12777-cov-3.294215_pt1 | contig 12777 bp, 9 predicted proteins | sample MGYA00510282_ERZ791864 | MGnify/ENA primary metagenome ERZ791864 (study PRJEB30046, sample SAMN00792087) | human gut metagenome | study: EMG produced TPA metagenomics assembly of the A metagenome-wide association study of gut microbiota in type 2... | reverse complement strand
TCCAGAGTATTCAAACAGAATCTTGGAGTATCCATAAGTGATTACATCCGCGAGAAAAAAATCGAAAAAGCCACTCACCTGCTCCGATACTCTGATAAAGCAGTAGTTGATATCGCCAATTATCTGAATTTCTCTTCACAGAGTCATTTTATCCAGATCTTTGAAAACTTCACCGGCCTTACCCCAAAGAAGTACCGTGACAAATATTACAAATCCATGTGGTAAACATCCTTATTATTATATTATTATGGCTGATATTTTTTATCAGCATCAAAAACGACATCCCGCAGCTTTTTACAACTGTGGGATGCCGTTTTCCTATTGATACTTCTGTTTCTGTAATTTAACAATTATGTATAACCGATTTCTGTTACATCAGTTCCACTTTGATCCTGTGTGTTTCTTTTACAGAAAGCTTTTCGAGCAGTTCCCGCTCTATACGTACACAGGTACTCTGTTTGTTTTTCATTTCCTTTTCATCGCACCATACTGTTTTTATTTTATATTCTGAAGGAAGTTTTTTCTCCGGATTGCAGATACAGATCTCCAGCTTTCTTCCGGCAAATTCCATAGTAAGAGATGCCTGTCCATTCTCATTATACTGCTTCGGCATCAGTGCCGGCGCGATCACCAGATCTCCAAGATCTCCTCTGACGCCAAATACCTCTGTGATCATAGTCAGCATATACCAGCTTGCAGCACCGGTAAGATATGCATACAATCCTCTTCCCTGATTATCAAAATATTCCGGAATTCCAGGATACATCCTGCTGTTCTCAAAATCCATGGCAGCGTCCAGAAGCGTTTCCAGAACCTTATGTCCTTCTTTTGCATAGCCGTTTTTATACAGTGCATTGCCATACATAACAGCCATATGAGAAAATACCGCTCCGTTTTCCTTTTCTCCATAAGCAAACCCGAACATTCTTCCCAGATCAAATTTTTCTTCATGGAAATTGGTATTCAGGCGATATCCTCCTGCCTGACGGTCAAAAAGATATTTATCCGCACTTTTACAGATAGACTCAATCTGATCTTTCTGTGCGGTTTTACTCATGATCGCAAATACCTGACTGGTAAGCATCATACGTACCTGGCTGTTTTCTGCCCTTTCCACAGGACGTTTATGATCATCATAATATCCGTTGAACCAGCCGTTTTCTCCGTCTTTTACCCATTCTCTTCTGCGGATGTTTTCCATCATCCAGTCTGCCTTTTCATCCAGATTCCGGCTAAGCTGGTCCAGACGGATCACAATAGTATTTCCGCTGATATCATGTGCACATTTTTCTGTGTACTGTCTCAGAAGCTGCTGCTTTTTCTCCGGGCTTTCATAAAGCTCACGGTCTCCGGTAAACAAGATTTCCATTTCTTCCGCAACTTCAATCCTGTCAAACATTTCCTTTTCCTGAAGTTTTCTCAGATATTCTGCGATGTTCTTCATATTTCCAGCATATGCACAGGTAAATGCCACACTCTCACCATTTTCCCATGCCATATCCATGGCATCGTTCCAGTCTGCCCCGTGAAGTTTCATCTCGTTGTGCTCTCCTACATCATAAAAAGCACAGAGATTTTCCAGCAAAATGTGTTCCAGAACCGTTCCGTAATAAATCTCACCGGATTCTGTTTTCTGATTTTCTCCATAGGCACTGCTCCATTTTTCATCATGCGCAGTTCCTCTTTTTGTCTGAAGATCCTTGAAATATGGAATCTTCTCAAAAAGGACATTCATATCCCCGGTCTGATCCATATAAAGCTGCGTTGTCACAAATGGCCAGAAAGCATGATCCATCCACACGCGGGCAATGTTGTTACGATCTGCGATAAATTCACCCTGTCTGTTTCCGATGATCGTGGCATTGGTTCCATCGATGCGTACTCCACCGTAATTATCGACGATCATCTGACGTACAACAGAAGGATCCATGATCAGAAGTGCCAGACAGTCTTGCCAAAGATCACGCCAGCCTCTTCCACCTTTTCCATAATCATGATACGGGAGGAATGAACAACCGTAAATTCTTCTTAATATCGGCTGGAAACAGATCCATTTCAGATAATTATCTCTGTCCTCATCACCTGTCTCAAAAGAAACATTCACTTTTTCTGTCCAGTGTTTTTTTACATGTTCAAATTCTCTTGCAACCTGTTTTTCAGTTCTGTAAAACCGTGCAGTCTCCTCCGGCAGCTGATTTTTTTCAGATATTCCCGCTGTCACAACATATACAGCTGTTTCATGTGGTCTCAGAACCCTGGATGCAAAACGAATACCACCGACAGCTTCCTTTCCTTCAATTTCTGTTCCTGCCGGAACACCTTTTTTCTCTTCTCTGACCACCTCCGGAATCAGGAAAGAACCGCCTTCTCCGATAAACATTTCCACATCAGGATAAAAGCTTTCCGGTTCCGTTCCTTCGCCTTCAGATCCATATACAAAATATGTAGTATTATTCTTCTGATGACCTCTTTCATCAAAAGAAAGCACCGGTTTTACTTCAACACCGTACTCCGTTGTTCTTATCCTGTGCAAAAGGGAAGTCACATGCCTGTGATCTCTGAGATTGTCTGCACTTCTTCCATATACAGGTATTACAGCAACCGGTGTGATCTCCTGTTCTTCCTCTTCAATATTGGTAATCTTTACAAGATGGACCTCCGCATCACCTTTCACTGTCACAAAAGACAAAATCTCTGACTGAAGTCCGTATTTCTCAGAAGTTCTGTGCAGCTTCTGCCACATAAATCCGGCTTCCAGGCTGCTTTTATCCTGTTTATCAGTATATTTCTGAAATTCCTGTTCTGCCGAAACTCCGCATGCTGACCAGTAACCTTTTCCTTTTATCTTGCACCAGAAATTTCTGGTGTTTCGATTATTATGAAGATTCTCAATGCTTACCGGTTCCAGCAGAAAATGATTCTGATCCAGTTTGCTGTCTCCTCCCAGAGAAGGGGTGATCGCGGATTTCAATCCGTTTTCTCCGGCCAGAGGTATATATAAACCGCTGTAATTCTCCGGATTTTCTATGGAAAAGCTTCCATTTTTATCCTGAAATTTTATATATTTCATTCTGTGATCTCCTTCCTGCCAAAATAAAACGGTATTTATATTCCATTTTACTTTGTATTCATAAATGTGATCTCCTCGCAATTTATATCCATTATGTCATGACATATAGAATTCAATTTCTGTCTCACCGGTAAGTTTCTCCTGCGGAATATAATTACCCGGAAGTTCTTCTCCATTTACATAGAGTTTTTTACATCCAGCTTCCACATGTCCCGGATTCTTCACAGTGATATGGAGATGACATCCACGGAAATCCTTGCTTATCTCAAACTTCTCCCATTCTTTTGGAATCGATGGTGCTATACGTAAGCCATAGAAATCCGGACGCATGCCAAGAATTCCTTCTACACATCCTACCATCACAGTAGATGCTGTTCCTGTCAGCCAGTGCACATGAGATCGTCCGAAATTCGGGCTTGCTTTTCCTTCTGTAAACTGTCCATAGCAGTATGGCTCCAGCTGTCTGATCTCAGCCCTGTCATTCTGCGCTGCCGGAGCATTCTCCAGGAAATAATTAAATGCACGCTCACCATGTCCGCAAAGTGCTTCTGCCAGAATGAGCCATCCCTGTGACTGTGAAAAGATTCCCGCATTTTCCTTTGTTCCTGCATTGTAGATAACCGCAAGTGCTCCGTCGAAAGCATTTGCATGATATGGAGGATCCATAAGGATTGCACCGTATTCTGTATTCAATCTTTCATAAACCATTTGAAGGGCCAAATCTGCCTGCCGCTCTGTTGCAAGGCCGCTGATCACAGCCCAGCTCTGTGGATTCAGCCACATATTTGCCTCCGGGTCAGTTCTCTTTCCGATAACCTCTCCCCGCTCCGTAAACCCACGGATAAAACGATCTTCATTCCAACAGAGTTCCTGGATCAATTTTCCAAGCTGCTCTTGTTTTTCTTCCAGGTATTTTATATATTTTTCATCTTTTTTGTACTTTGCAAACTCTTTCAGGATAGTCATTGCATAATAGAACTGTAATGCAACGAAAGTAGATTCCCCATCCTTTCCAAGTCTCAGACAATCATTCCAGTCTGCATAAAGTCCGGCCGGCATTCCATGTCTGCCAAGATGGTTCATGGAGAAGTCAATAGCTCTTTTCAGATGCTCGTATACAGTTCCTTCATCCTTGTTTGCAAACGGGATCACTTCATCGATGAATGCAAAATTTCCTGTCTCTGAAATATATTTGTATACAGTAGGGAACAGCCAGAGTGCATCATCTGCGCGGTATGCCGGATGACCGGTTTCCTGTACATAGGACGCATCATCCGGTGTATCCTCATGTCCCGGATTATGTGTGAATTTCACAAGTGGAAGACCGCCGCCGTTATCTACCTGTGCTGACAACATGAAACGGATCTTATCCAGTGCCATTTCGGGTGCAAGATGGATCACACCCTGGATATCCTGTACAGTATCACGGTATCCATATCCGTTACGAAGTCCGCAATAAGTAAAAGATGCTGCACGTGACCAGATAAATGTCATAAAACAGTTATATGCGTTCCATGTATTGATCATGGTATCGAATTCCGGACTTGGTGTTCTGATCTGAAAATGTGCAAGCTGTCCGTGCCAGTAACTGATCAGTTCTTCAAGCTCCACCGCGCATGTTTTTTCACAGTCTGCATAATGTGCTATAATCTCCGCTGCTTCATTATCCTCCTTCATTCCTGCCAGAAAAGCCATTTCCCGACTTTCTCCCGGTTCCAGAGTAATTACAGTTGAAAGAGCTCCACAGCTGTTTTCATTATAATTTCCCTCATTACATAATACTCCGGCTTCAACCCCTGCTGGATTGTTGTATCCGTGATATCTTCCAAGGAATTTTTCCCTGTCACCACACCAGGAAGAAACCTTCTCTCCAGCCAGGCCGAAGAATCGGTTGAACACGTTCTTATTATCAACCTCTTCCCCATCCTTAAGGCCGTCCAGATTCGCATGGATCATCTGACGTACACGATCTCCACAGAATACTGTTCTTGTAATATACTGGGAATACTGCAGATTCACCTGATCCTGTTCATAATTGCTGTTATTTGTAAACTCTGCATATCCAGTCACACTGATCTCACGTTTTCTGTCTGAGCAGTTGGTAACTTTCAGATTCCATACCTCATAGGACTGCCCAAGCGGTACATAGTATCTCACCTCTGAATGTATCTCGCTGTAATCTGCCATCATTTTAGTATAGGCTGTGCCATGATGACATTCACTTTTATACTCACTGAGATCTTTGCCAACCGGCTGCCAGGATGCTGACCAATAATCTTTTGTGTCATTATCCCTGAGATAAATATATCTTCCCGGCTGATCAAACTGATTAAAAATATATCTCAGGATTCTGCCGTTCGCCCCGGATTTTGCAAAGCTGTATCCCCCTGCATTATTGGAAACGATTGCTCCGTATTCCGGCGATCCCAAATAATTCACCCACGGAGCAGGTGTGTCCGGCCTGGTAATCACATATTCCTTTTTTTCTTCATCAAAATACCCATATCTCATGCCATACAATCTCCTGTTCTGTATATTTTCCGTAACATTGTCTGTTGTTACCTATTTTCTACACTATAACTGATATGCAGATAGCAATATACAAAATAAAAGATTAAAATATCAGATTCATGACATAAGATATGGATATAATTCTTTACAATTCTTCCTCCGTGATCACCAGCTTCATGGCCCAGGCCGGGATATCCACATCCTCAGGCTCCTGCTCCATAAATACAAATGCTGTCCGGTATGGCGGCATCTTTGCCGGAAAAATCCCGTATCCGTCTGTAAAATACACCAGGCCCTTAAGATTTTCAAACTCACGTTTTTCCATCAGCTCTTCCACATAAGCAAAAGCCGGACGGAAATCTGTACCTCCATCACCGTAAAGTTCCAGGCTGTTCATATACTCCTGCAATTCCTCTGCACCGGTGATCTTTACATCCGAATGCACCTTCTCATCACACTGGATAATGTGTATATTTACCTTCTGGAAAAAATTCCCGCTGTCGCTTAAGATCCCATAGGTTTCCTCCAGAAATCTCTGTACCAGTTCTCCTGAACAGGACATGGAGGTATCGATCACAATGACAAATTCCGAAACTTTTTTCACTTCTCTGGTTTCCAGGGGTTCGATCAGCGGCATATTCCCGTAAAGGGAAAGCCCGTAGGTATAAAAATTATAATCAAAGCTGTCCGGATCTACAGTCAGTTCTTCCCGAAATACTGCAAACTTCCGCAGAAATTCCCGATAATCATATCGTTCCCGGTTCTCTATTTTCAGCTGGTCCAGAAAATCTCCGTCCTGCTCTCCTGACTCTCTGGAAAAAGTCCCTAGGTCTGTTTCGATCCCATCGCTGATATCTCCCCATTTTTTACTCATCAGGGGATTGGGTTTCCGGTCGGGCTGCTGGTTTGCCCAGTATTTATGGTCGTCCACGTAGAACTCTTTTTCAAGCTGTGCCAGTTCTTTTTCCTTCAGAAATTCTTCTTTCAGAATCTTGTAGATTCTCTCTGCATTCAGCGTCTTCTTTTCCTTTTCCAGAAGACGGTAGGTTTCCCTTCGGAGAAGACTTCTGGAATATCGGACTGAGCGGTGGTAGATCCCGTCGATCATATGCTCCACTGCAATATCGCAGCTTAAATTCCACAAACGCTTCTCTATTCCCGGCTTCCCAAAGTGCCGGAAAATGCAGTGAAATACCATATGGAGATATCCTCGATTCACAAGAATCCTGTTTTCTTTATAAAGCCCGCCAAGCTGTGCCGGATGGAAGTATATCACAGCCCCGTCTGTTCCAAACGGACTGACCGAACCATCCATCTGATAAATAAAGCTGCTCAGCGCCACATCCAGAAAACGCATGCCAAGATACAGCTCGTCTCTTGCCGCCCGGAGGATGCTGCTGCCGATATCCTGGAGACGCTGGGCTGCTTCCTGGGAATTGGATCCCTGACCGGGCATGAAGTTATTTTTATTTTTTTCAGTTGTTTCTATGCCTTTCAGGATTTCCACCTCCTCTGATCTGCTGTTGCAGTTCTTTTTTCATTAATTTACCATTATTGTTTACACATAATCTCATAATTCACTTGTAGCTTATTTTTCTCATATTCTCTCAGACACTCTATAAACTTAATTTTTCTGCATAAAGAAATGTTCGCATGCCATTCTACGCAAGACCTCCTCAATTTGTCATCAGGCTCTTCCAACTTACAGCTGAAATTTCTTCCTCCGTCTCGCTGGCCGCCCATCATCTTCTGTCTCCCCGGCAGCCTTCTGCTCTTCCTCCAGCATCCGGCTGCGTTCATTCATCAGAAATGCGGAAATCTCCATATCCTTTTTTCCGGACGCCACATCAATACTGTGTTCCAGGCCCTCTCTGTTCCAGAGTTTTTCCCGAGAAAGCAGCTCCAGACCATTTAAGCTTCCGCTTTCCACCAGAAATTCCCCGATATCCTTAAGATTTCCCCGGATATAATCCTCATACTGCTTCTTCGCCTTTTTACTCATCTGCCACGGATAACGAAGCCGCCCAAAGCTCATATCAACCAGAACCTCCAGCTTATCCATTACCACTGCCATGTCAAACAGGCTGTCATACTTCGCGAAACCCAGTTCTTTATTATAGAAGCATTGCCGGTAATTGGTCCCTGAGCCATGATACTCCGTAAACAAAATTCTCGCAGGCGTGTTCTCCACCGCCTCATCGTAATGCTCCGGAAAAACCATATGCGCACGTTTTCCACCTGCCTCACCATTTTCATACAGAAAATCCACATCGATCTTCTGCCACAGTTCCCCAAGAATCTCCTTCGCACAGGATTTGATTCCCTTTTTCTGATGGATCACAAGCTCCTTCAGCCCGCTGCAGCCCGTAAACGCCCCGGTTCCCACCTGCATCAGCGTATCCGAAAACTCCAGCCGCTCCAGTTTTTTGCATCCATAAAAAATATATCTTCCGATTTCCTTCAGCGTATCCGGGAAAACGATCTCCTGCACTTCTTCGCCGGCAAGAAGCCTCTCTTCTCCAAACGAAAATGTATCTTCATTCTCCCAGACTTCCGCCTCTTCTTCTCCATCCTTGTGTACGGAAAACGCATACGGCGCCGCACTGACTACCGGAAGACCATTGATCTCTTCCGGAAGCACGATCCGGTCATCGGTACCGTAACAACGGATGATTTCTATTGTATTATTTTTGATTCTGTAATGTATTTTCATAATTCTCCATTATACGTGAACGGATATCCGAAATCCATTTCCCGTTTTCATTCTTCAGGAATCATCTCATCTACTGCTGATCCTGATCTTCTATAGCACGTCTGCATTTCATTGTAGTCTCATTATCCATTTCATGCAAGAAATTTTCCCATGTCCCCATAGCACTCCTCTAAAATAATGCATCTTAATCCAGCCCATCAGAATGTGAAATCCTGCGTCAGATATCTTTGCCGTGCGTAAATTCTTTCTGATACATAAAACAGCCCGTCAGACATACGATGATCTTTAATTCATCTGATATCTGACAGGCTGTATGCAACACAAAATAAACATCTGCATTATACTCTGTTTCACACCCATGAGCACAACTTTATTTACTTCTTATAAGTACTGACTAAACTCCACTTTCTCCTTATTCGGTCCTTCGATAGTAAAGAACTTCACACCATTCTCCCAGAACGGCAGGAAATGGACTTCATCATTGGTAGTATTCAGTCCGGCTGCTGTTACCAGCTCGTGGACTTTCTCCACATCCTTCACATCAATGGCAACATGGTCGATGGCACCGGATTCCATTTTTGCAGCTTTGTTCTCGTACGTCTCAATCACAAGATTTCCAAGCTTCAGGAAAGCAACCTTCTCATTGGCAGCCTCGTTCACTGTCTGAAAAGCGATCTCAAATCCCAGTGCTTCATAAAATTTAATGGTTATCTCAATGTCATTGGTCGGCACACCTACATGCTGAATTCCGTTCATCTGATCTTTTAAATTCATTTCAAAACCCCATCCTTTCATAAATCTGACATGCTCATAAACACAATCGCTTCGCAATTTAGATATAACTCTGCTACAGGTTTATGAATACGATTCCTCTGCAATTCTGCGTTCCACCTGTGCAAGTTCCGGCATTGCCGGGATCGCACCTTTTTCCTCCACGCATAGACTGGCCACTGCATTACCGAAACGGGCAAATTCCTTCAGTTCCTCCTGTGTCAGCTCGTCCGGCTGTTTCTCCGATGTGCTGACCTTATACAGGAATCCTCCCCAGAAGGAATCACCGGCTCCGTTCGTATCTGCAATCTGTTTCACTGAAAAGCCCGGCACCATACAGCCTCCATCTTTGCTGTAAATATAAGCTCCTTCACCGCCAAGAGTAACTGCCACGACTTTCACGCCCTGCTCATACAGTGTCTTCGCTGCTTCCCGGACATCCTTATGATCTGTCAGAAGCTCGGTTTCCTCATCTGAAATCTTCATGAGATCCACATAGGGTACCAGACTTCTCATATATTTTTTGGCAGTTTTTTCATCCGGCCACAGAGATGCACGGTAATTGGGATCGTAAGAAATCACGCTGCCCTTGTTTTTCGCTCTTTTTACCGCATAAAACGTGGTATCTCTTGCAGGCTGATCCGTCAGGGACAATGATCCAACATGAAAAATATGGGTATGATCCAGCACATCCACGTCCACTTCTTCCTTCTGGATCTTCGTATCCGCTCCCGGTTTTCTTGCAAAAGAGAAAGTCCTCTCTCCGTTCTCCCTGACTTCCACAAAAGCCAGGGTAGTAAAATAATTTTCGTCCAGAAGCATACCCTTGGTATCCACGCTTTCTTTCTCAAGAACAGATTTCAGGAACTTTCCGTGCATGTCTTTTCCTGCTTTACCGATAAATGCAGTATGAGCTCCCAGTCTGCTGGCTGCAACTGCAACATTGGCTGGTGCACCGCCCGGATTTCTGGCATACAGCATCTGTCCGTCCTCATTAATATCCCGGGAAGTAAAATCGATCAGGATCTCACCAAAAGTTGTGATATCATAGATGGATCTTTTCACAGCATCTCCTGTGTCCACAAGAAGGTTCTGATCAAGCAGCTGAAAAAGGATCTTCTCACATTCTTTCTCATTATCTGTATGTATATGAAGCTCTCCCCCATCAAACTCAGGCATACTTAAGACCCCAAGCATAGACTTTGCATTTACAACATAACGGCCGTAACATAATTCTACATCACATGGGATGGATTCTGCAATGCTTACCAACTTTCTTGCATTCTGCATTGTGCCTAAAATTACTTTTACTATCATTTTTGTCCACTCTCCTATGCAAACAGGCTGATCACAACAGCACAAACCAGGCCTGTTACTCCTACGATAGTTTCCATCATTGTCCAGGATTTCAGGGTTGTTTTTTCATCAATCTCCAGAAGAGAACCTACCAGCCAGAATCCGGAATCATTTACATGGCTGAATGCGGTTGCACCGCCGTTGATGGCACAGACCATTGCTGCCAGATAAACCGGTGACAGGTCTGCAACTCCGGGCATAGCGGCCATAATTCCTGCTGCCATTGTCATAGCCACAACTGCCGCACCAACAGATGCGCGGATCAGAGCTGCAATAAGAAATGCGACCAGTACAAGCGGAAGTCCACTTTTTTCCAGGGCAGGTCCTATAATGTTTCCCATACCGCAGTCCTGAAGAACCCAGCGGATGATACCTCCACCAGTGATGACCAGAAGGATCTGTCCGGTAGGCTTCAGAGAACGATCCAGGATTTTCTTAAGCTGCTCTCCATTGTAGCCCTGCTTCTTTCCGAGAAAATACATGGCAAGCAATACTGCTATGATCAGTGCCACAAAAGGTGTTCCCAGAAACTGCAGAACCGGCCGGACCACATCAAGTCCCGGAATATATTCAGAAACTGTATTGCACAGGATCAATACCAGCGGAACAAGAATGATACATAATACTGTAGAAAACTTCGGCAGCCTGGCTTCTTCTTCCTCACGTACCTCCTGGATATTGGAAGGCAACCCTGTATTGATCTTTTTGCCGATAAATTTGGACCATAAAATTCCTGCAAAGATCAGAGATAAAATACCTACCGGCACACCTACCGCGATCATTACTCCGAGATCCACATTCAGCATATTTGCCACTAGAACAGATCCTGCTGATGGCGGAATGAATGCAAAACCGGTGGCAAGGCCCGCAAGAAGCGGGATTACATAATATAAAGTCGATTTCTTTGTTTTCTTCGCAAGTCCGAATGCCAAAGGGATCAGGATCACAACGCCTGCCTCAAAGAATACCGTGGTTCCTACCACAAGTCCTGTAATTCCAAGAGCGATCCCTGCTTTTTTCTCACCAAATTTGTTTATCAGTGTCTGGGCAACGCACTGTGCGCCGCCGGACACTTCCAATATCCCACCGAACAGAGAACCCAGTCCGATCAGGAGTATGATTCCCTGTAAAGTTTCTCCTGCGCCGTTTTCCACAGTGCTTACCAGCGTTGGAACCGGCATTCCGGCACCAAGCCCGATAACCAGTGCAGCAATCAGCAGAGATAACACCGGGTGGATCTTAAATTTTATGATAAGTAACAATAATAATAAAATTCCTGCCGCTGCCGCGATCAACAGTCTTGCCGGGTCTGCCGCAAATACCGGTTCTGTCATCTTTCCATTTACCTCATTTCTCTTTATTCAATACTTACATAAACTGTTCTCGTAACCCTGATGTTTCATTTTACATATTTATGAATAGTTGCCTTTACAGCTCCGGGTCCTACGATCATCTCACGGAACATGTCCTCGATCTTCTCTCCCACGCCATCTTTATAAAGGTCTGTAAAGAACAGTCTCTCATTGGAAAGGATCGGCTTCAGCTGATCCTTGAAGGTTTCCGGTTTTCCGATCACGATATCGCCAAGCTGCTCTGTGATCTCCTCATTCATCGGGTCCGGTGCAAGCTCAAATTTGTTTCCTTCGTCATCTACAGCCAGCATGTATCTCAGCCAGCCTGCGATTCCCAGCGGGATTGCTGTCAATCTGGAAGCATCTCCAAATTTCTTCACATATGCTTTTACAGTCTCACCGAAACGGATACCTACCATCTGGGACACATCTACAGCCAGACGAAGGTTTGTATCTCCAAGATACTCATTCGGGAAACGGTCATTGAAAAGCTCATCCACAAATGCCTGCGGGGAAAGGATTCCAGGATCTGCAACTACCGGAAGTCCCTCGTCATAAGCAACCATACGGGCCATTTTCATCATATCTTCGTTCGTGTTCAGCATATGTGCAAACAGATCATAGCCAAGTACCACACCAAGAGGGCCGGTTGCGGAATGTACAGGATTCAGGCAAACGGTTACTTTCATTCTCTCGGAGAGATTGACGGTATTTCTGTCCGCCATATATACGCCGAAGCCTTTTTCCAGAGCAGGGCGTCCGTTAGGGAAGCTGTCCTCGATAACAAGATACTGTGGCTTCTCAGCATTGACAAATGGTGCAATGTATGTTTTCTTTCCTGTGATCACCGGCTGCATATCTTCAACGCCAAGCTTCTCAAGGTCTGCTGCGATCTGCTCACTTGGACGAGGTGTGATCTTGTCGATCATGGTCCACGGGAATGCAACCACCTTCTCATCCGTTACATAATCTACAAATCCATCATCTACAAATCCGGCTTTCTT
>ERZ791864.1800-NODE-1800-length-12808-cov-2.729162_pt1 | contig 12808 bp, 6 predicted proteins | sample MGYA00510282_ERZ791864 | MGnify/ENA primary metagenome ERZ791864 (study PRJEB30046, sample SAMN00792087) | human gut metagenome | study: EMG produced TPA metagenomics assembly of the A metagenome-wide association study of gut microbiota in type 2... | reverse complement strand
TTGGGATAATACGACTCATCCATTGCCTATAGATCTAGAATATACACTTCAAGGAGATAAACAAGTCGATTATTTTATCTATTATCCTAGAAACGGAAACGGAAACTTCGGAGCAGTCGATGTTTACGTTCAAACAGCGGATAACCCGAATTATGTTCTTGCAGGTACTTATGATTTCGGACAGCAGGGCGGGTTTGACGGCAAGACCGGAATACTAACTAAAACGGTCAAAGCCACTAAAGTTAAAATCACCGTTAAGACGGGTTTAGGAGGCTTCGCCAGTTGTGGAGAAATGGAGTTTTTTGAAAAAGCAAACTACAGAGATTTGAATGATCCACTCCTGACTGTCTTTACAGATCTTACTTGTAGTTCCTTGAAAGAAGGAGTTACCGACGAAGAAATCGATGCATTGGAAAGTGAAACTTTCAGACGTGTGGCCCATGCCTTAAAAGATAACACTTATGACGAATGGGAGAAAGATTTCCGTATACGCGAATATAAAGCATATAGCAATATCGACTACTGGGCAACAAGACTACAAACAAAGAAATACAGTAATCTAGACAATCCGACCGGAATCTACGTCAACAAAGATGAAGAAATCATAGTATTAGTAGGTAATATCCCGGAAGGACAAAAAGTATCATTACAATGTATTTGGGAGGAGAATGTCTATACAAGCGGTAGCTCCACTGACTACTACAAGCAAACACAAGCAACCGGAACGACCTACTCTTTGGAAGAAGGGGTTAACTTATTAAAAATGCAAGGTCCCGGTCAATTGTTCGTTATGTACAATGTGGATGGAGAACAGTTGCTTAACAACCCTGCTCCTATCAAAATACATATTCCTCTAGGACACGGTGTAGTTAATGGTTTCTTCGATTTGGAAGAACACAAGACAGATGCTAAATATGCAGAATTAATCAGTAAAGCCACCCACAAATATTTCTGTGTACGTGGAGAACGAATGATGTTCTATTTCCATCGTCTGAAAATGTTGGATGCTGCTCCGACTGAAATTTTATCCGCTATTCATCTTTGGGATGACATTGTCGGTTGGGAACAATCGTTAATGGGAATCTCTCAATACAGACAGGACGGAAAAATCAATAACCACATGTTTGCCATTTCTCCTGAAGGTTCGTATATGTGGGCATCTGATTATCGCATGGGATTCGTATATACGTATCTGAAAAATATTCTTTTACGTGAAAATGTAATGGCAGCAGAAGATAATGCTTGGGGACCTGCCCACGAAATGGGACACGTACATCAAGCAGCTATTAACTGGCCGTCGTCCACCGAATCATCCAACAATCTGTTCTCTAATTACGTAATTCGCAGATTAGGAAAATATAAGTCACGCGGACGAGGCTTGACATCTTTAGCCAATGCAATTTATAGAGATAAGCAGGTATGGTGGAATATGGGTACTTCTACTCACCAGAATGAAGATACTGAGATTCACATGCGTATGAATTGGCAGCTATGGATCTATTATGACTTATGTAAAGGTAACGAACAGGAAGCTAAATTCTGGCCTAAAGTATTCGATATCATGCGTACAACATATAAAGATGTGCCAGAAAGCGATCCGGGAGCAAGACAATTGGCTTTCGTCAAAGCTGTATGCGAAGCTGCCCAGGAAGACCTTACGGATTTCTTCGAAACATGGGGATTCTTCAAAACTGTAGATAATGTAAAAGTAGAACAATACGGTACATGGACTTATACAGTGACTGACAAGATGATAGCAGATACTAAAGCATGGATTAAAACTCAGAATTATCCGAAGGCCGCTCCAATACAATATATTGAAGATCGTAAAATTTCAGATTTTACATCCGGCGACTACCGATATAAAGAGGTTGGAGACTTAGGATATTATACCCAGTTCCAGAACAATGAAAAGATTACTAAAACTCCAACCTATACAATGGTGGCATCTGTGACAGGAAGTGAAATCACAATTAAGAATGGAGAACAAGCCGTAGCCTTCGAAGTAAGAAAGCAATCAACAGACGGTACTATGGGCGAAGTTGTTTATTTCTCTAACTTCTTAAAATTCAGTGTACCGAGAAATATTCCTTTAATCCGTACAGGCATTTATGCCGTGCAAGCTGATGGAGAACGTATTCTTGTGAATAAAGAATAAGTTGCATTTCACGATAATTATTTATAAAAATGGCAGGTAATATATGCCTGCCATTTTTATTACCTTTATAACGCACAATCTATATCAATAACACAATCAGACTTATATGAAAACATTCCACAAGTTTACCCTCCTGTTTCTATTTCTCTCTATTTTCAATGCAACACTTTCTTGCAGTTCCAACGACAAAACACTGCCTCAGCCTATACCTGACATCGAGGAAGAAGAGGAAGAGACAAAAGATGTAGTACTTCCCGAAGATATTCAGATTATACCGTACGGAGGAAAAGCCAGCGAATACCAGCCCGGATCTGACATTGACAAATCATACGATGGCAAATTTACTCAAGGAATCAGCTTCGAGTCACATTATCACAGTTCATGGAGTAATACATCCTTCCCTGTCACTTTGGAATATTTCTTCAAAGGAGATACGGAAATCAATTACTTTATTTATTATACCCGATCAGGGAATGGTAATTTTGGTGAGGTTGAAGTTTACACCTCTACCGATTCCGATAGAAAAAGATATACGCTTCAAGGAACTTATGACTTCAAAATGAAAGATACTCCGAGCAGAATCGTATTCAAGAAAGGGATGAAAGCCACAGGCGTTAAGTTTGTTGTCAAAAGCGGACTTGGTAACTTTGTCAGTTGTGACGAAATGCACTTCTTTAAAAAGAATGAGGATAACACTTTGGCAACTAAGTTATTGACCGTATTCAAAGATATTACTTGTAGCGAACTGAAAGCTGATGTCACCAATGAAGAAATCAACAAATTGCCAAGCAAATATTTCGTCCACATAGCCGAAGCGTTAAAAAACAACGCTTATGATGAATGGGAGAAAGAATTTCGTATCCGCAAATACAACGCTTATAGTGATATCAACGAGTGGGCGGAAAAGCTAATGACCAAACATTACAGTAGCTTGGATAACCTGACCGGTATTGCTGTGGAAAAAAACGACGAAATTATCGTCCTTGTTGGCGATACCTATGGACGCGAAGTTTCAATACAATGTGTAGGAGAAGAAAGAACGAACTTTTGGGAACCGCAGGAATATGTACAGACCGCCGCTTCGGGAGACGTTTACTATCTGGAACCGGGTATTAACAAAATCAAAATACGTAATAGGGGCCAGTTATTCGTCATGTACAACTGTGACCTGACCAGCCATCCGAAACCTATAAAAATCCATATTCCATTAGGAAGCGGAACGGTCAGCGGTTTCTTTGACTTGAAAGAACACAAAACAAATGCCAAATATGCCGAATTGTTATCAAAAGCCACCGACAAGTATTTCGGAGTACGTGGTGATAAGATTATCTTTTATTTCCACCGGGATAAACTGCGTGAGTTTGTGAAAGATGAAATATTGTCCGCTATTAACCTATGGGACAACATCATCGGTTGGGAGCAGGAACTAATGGGTATTGAAGATGTGCGCCCTACTCAGGTTAATAACCACTTGTTTGCAATTTCACCTGAAGGTGCATATATGTGGGCTTCCGACTACCGTATTGCATTCGTATATACCTATCTGGAAAATATATTACTATACGACAAGGTGATGAGTGCCAAAGATAACGCCTGGGGACCCGCACATGAAATCGGACACATTCACCAACTGGCAATCGACTGGCCTAGTTCTACTGAGTCGTCCAATAATCTGTTCTCGAATTTCATACTGTATAAACTTGGAAAATATTGTTCACGCGGCACAGAGCTTAATTTTCCTAAAGCGGCCGATAACCGAACGACTAACTCCGAAGGAAATATTACAGGAATGACACTTTCGGAAGCCCATTGCGTACTCAACCGACCTTGGTGTAACTTTGGCAGCAATTATCAGGGAGAAAATACAGAACTGCATATGCGTATGAACTGGCAACTATGGAATTACTATCATCGTTGCGGACACAAAACGGATTTCTGGCAAAGACTGTTCAAACTCATGCGGGAGAACCGGACATCCTCCAATAATCCGGGAGTTAAACAACTTCTGTTTGCTCGAATGGCAAGTGAAGCCGCACAAGAAGATCTGACCGAGTTTTTTGAAATGTGGGGATTCTTTGTAACCGTAGATACACAGATCGATCAATATGGCAGCTATCAGTATACTGTAACGAAGGAAATGATTGAAAATGCAAAGAAAGCTATGGCTAAATATCCGAAAAAAGCCAAACCTTTCTATTATCTGGAAGACCGGAAGAAAGGAGATATAGGATTGGATACTACTCCACCGGATGTTGGTCATTATACCCAGTTTCAAAGGATAAGACCTATAACAAAGGATATAAAAGGAAATATCAACGGACGGGAAGTGAGCATTACAAACGGAGATGAAGCTGTAGCTTTCGAACTCAGGGAAAAAGACGCTAATGGAAAGTTACTCTATTTTTCTACCTTTATCAAATTCGAAGTTCCCTTGACGGTATCATTGACGTACGCCAAATTATACGCCGTACAAGCCGATGGAAAACGTATTCTACTGGAAGAATGACTTTGCTTCACATAGACATCCGATAAGAAGACAAAAAGTTAAGCAATACTAAAAAGTGGTTCCTATTCTAGGAGAATGTTCCCATAGTGTGTCTTATATTTGAGTTGGTTTGAAATAGTAATAGTAAACTTAAACATTAAGAAATGCTAAAAAAAACATTAGTTCATAGGGGAACACCCCTTACGAGGTGTATTTACTTCGTACACACGGAAATATGACCGTCACAACATAAACGCATTAAGACCATGACAAATCTGAAAGAAAAAGTAAGACCTGTTTTCTACCCAAATAAGGGTAAAAAAACAAAATTATCTGTTATAATTATATGGAATTGACTAATAAATTACTATTTTTGACCGCAAAATGAAAAACGACAAATAACCCCCTATTAAAAACATAAAAAATATGATGAAAAAGCTATTCACAGTCGCAGCTATTGGACTAACCTTGTTAACCTGCCATACAAGCTGCACACAACAACAGAAGGCTCAGGAAGCCTTCGCTCCTATCAAAGTAGAAACTCCTGCCCGCCCTGCCGGACAAGAAGACGTAATCCAACTTGTTGCTCCCAAAATTGATACCGTACGTGTCGGTTTTATCGGATTGGGAATGCGTGGTCCTGGTGCCGTATCGCGGTGGACACATATTCCGGGAACCAAGATTGTAGCCTTGTGCGTCCTTTCTCCCGAACGTGTAGAGAAATCACAGGAAATCCTGAAGAATGCCGGAATGCCGGAAGCTACTTCTTACAGTGGTTCGGAAGACGCATGGAAGAAACTATGCGAACAGGAAGATATCGACCTTGTATATATAGCAACTGATTGGAAGCACCATGCAGAAATGGGCGTGTATGCAATGGAACATGGCAAACATGTAGCTATCGAAGTACCTGCTGCCATGACATTGGACGAAATCTGGCAGTTAATCAACACTTCAGAAAAGACCCGCAAGCACTGTATGCAGTTGGAAAACTGTGTATATGACTTCTTCGAGTTGACTTCTCTGAATATGGCACAGCAAGGTGTCTTTGGAGACGTACTACACGTAGAGGGTTCATACATTCACAATTTGGAAGACTTCTGGCCTTCATACTGGAATAACTGGCGTATGGATTACAATCAGAAACATCGTGGTGATGTATATGCAACTCACGGTATGGGTCCTGCTTGCCAAGTACTTAACATCCACCGTGGTGACCGTATGAAAACTTTAGTATCAATGGATACGAAAGCTGTCAATGGTCCGGCTTATATTAAAAAGCAAACAGGAGAAGAAGTGAAGGATTTCCAGAACGGTGACCAGACTTCAACTTTGATTCGCACAGAAAATGGTAAGACTATGTTAATCCAACATAATGTAATGACTCCGCGTCCTTACAGTCGTATGTATCAGATTGTAGGAGCAGACGGTTACGCAAGCAAATATCCGATTGAAGAATATTGCCTGAGACCTTCACAAGTTGATTCAAACGATGTTCCTAATCATGAAAACCTGAACGCACACGGTTCTGTACCTGCTGACGTTAAAAAAGCCCTAATGGATAAATACAAACATCCTATCCACAAAGAACTGGAAGAAACAGCTAAGAAGGTAGGCGGCCACGGTGGTATGGACTTTATCATGGATTATCGTCTGGCATACTGCTTACAGAATGGTTTACCTTTAGACATGGACGTTTACGACTTGGCAGAATGGTGCTGCATGGCTGAACTGACCCGCCTCTCTATTGAAAACAATTCAGCTCCGGTTGAAATTCCCGACTTTACTCGTGGAGGATGGAATAAAGTACAAGGCTACCACCACGCTTTCGTAAAATAAAAATAGTATTTTTGCAGACACGAACATAAATTAATCCGGCTTCTCCCCCAAAGCCGGATTATTCATTGGTTCGTGTTTCAACATTTTATAGATTATCATAATCACGTTTATGAAAACAGCTATTCCAAAGCCTTCTAAGCAAAGCATTATCCGTGAGGCTAGAGACTATGTAATGATTGCCATTGGCATGATTCTGTACGGCATCGGGTGGACGGTATTTTTACTACCCAACGATATCACTACCGGGGGAGTACCGGGTATTGCTTCCATTGTATATTGGGCGACCGGCTTTCCGGTGCAATATACGTATTTCACTATCAACTTCTTCCTGCTGCTGTTAGCTCTTAAATTACTGGGATTGAAGTTTTGTATCAAAACCATCTTCGGAGTGTTCACCCTGACTTTCTTTTTATCCGTTATCCAGAAACTGGCGGCTGGGATCAGTCTCCTTCACGACCAGCCTTTCATGGCGTGTGTCATCGGAGCGTCATTCTGTGGAGGTGGAATCGGGGTTGCCTTCTCAGCTAACGGAAGTACCGGAGGCACAGATATCATTGCAGCTATCATAAACAAGTACCGGGATATTACACTGGGAAGAGTTGTACTTATCTGCGACATGATCATTATATCTTCCAGTTATTTTGTCTTAAAAGACTGGGAAAAAGTAGTATATGGATTTGTAACTCTATATATTTGTAGCTTCGTGCTCGATCAGGTGGTGAACAGCGCACGTCAGTCCGTACAATTCTTTATCATCTCAAATAAATATGAAGAAATAGGACGACGTATCAACGAATATCCGCACCGAGGCGTTACAATCATCAATGCAACGGGCTTTTATACCGGACGCGAAGTGAAGATGATGTTTGTATTGGCTAAAAAACGGGAATCCCCCATTATCTTCCGGTTTATAAAAGATATAGACCCTAACGCATTTGTTTCACAAAGTGCTGTTATCGGAGTTTATGGAGAAGGATTCGACCATATTAAAGTTAAATAAAAACGAAATGAAAAACCAATATTGAGAAACATGAAATTTCGACTACACCCCCTCTTATTAACTAACATTTTTCTGGGAATATTTTCCCTGATAGTAACCAGTGCCGTAGCTGATAATGCAAAAAAGCCTTATTGGCAAGATGTGCAAGTAGTAGCTGTTAACAAAGAATATCCCCGTTCTTCGTTTATGACTTACGACAATCGTGAAGATGCCTTGAGCGGGAAATTTGAGCGTAGTAAGTTCTATCGGTTATTAAACGGAACATGGAAGTTCTATTTTGTAGATTCCTACAAAGATCTTCCTGACAACATTACTGATCCGAGCGTCAGTACAGACTCATGGTATGATATCCAAGTTCCCGGCAACTGGGAAGTACAAGGACATGGAGTAGCCATCTACACAAATCATGGTTATGAATTCAAAGCACGCAACCCACAGCCTCCGATATTGCCGGAAGCGACTCCGGTGGGTGTATATCGCCGTGATATAGACATCCCTGCCGATTGGGACGGACGGGACATTTATCTGCATTTGGCAGGAGCCAAATCCGGTGTATATGTATATATCAACGGTAAGGAAGTAGGATATAGCGAAGATTCAAAGAATCCTGCCGAGTTCTTAATCAACCCGTACGTGAAACCGGGCAAGAATGTACTTACACTGAAAATCTTCCGTTGGAGCACTGGCTCTTATCTGGAATGTCAGGACTTCTGGCGCATCAGTGGTATCGAACGTGATGTGTATATCTACTCACAACCCAAAGTAGCAATCAGAGATTTCCGTGTAACATCCACGCTGGACGATACTTATAAAAACGGTATTTTCAAACTGGCAATGGATATCCGCAACAATACCTCACAGCCCTCTAAAGATTATGTTATCGGATATAAGGTGTTAGATCCGAAAACCGATAAGGTAATCGCTGCTTTCGAAATGAATACCGCCATAGGTGCGAACCAAACCATTCCTCTCTTTGAAGAAGTGAAAATAGAAGTCCCCAATGTAAAAACATGGACATCCGAACATCCCAATCTCTACAAATTACTGATGTACATCAAAGACGGAGATAAGTTTACAGAAATAGTTCCCTTCAATGTCGGCTTCCGTCGTATTGAGATCAAACCAATTGAACAAAAGGCTGCTAACGGCAAACCGTATGTTTGCTTATTCATCAACGGACAACCGTTGAAACTCAAAGGTGTAAATATCCACGAGCACAATCCGGCAACAGGGCATTACGTTACAGAGGAATTGATGCGTCGTGATTTTGAGCTCATGAAGCAGCATAACTTAAACAGTGTGCGCCTCTGCCACTACCCGCAAGACCGCCGTTTCTACGAACTTTGCGACGAATACGGGCTCTATGTGTATGACGAAGCTAACATCGAAAGTCACGGTATGTATTACGACCTCCGCAAAGGCGGCTCATTGGGCAACAACCCCGAATGGTTGAAACCGCACATGGACCGTACTATAAATATGTTCGAACGTAACAAGAATTACCCGAGTGTCACTTTCTGGTCGTTAGGAAACGAAGCCGGAAACGGATACAACTTCTATCAAACATATTTGTGGGTGAAAGAAGCAGACAAAAATATCATGGCTCGTCCTGTTAACTATGAACGCGCACAATGGGAATGGAACTCCGATATGTATGTTCCGCAATATCCAGGTGCCAGTTGGTTGGAAAACACAGGCAAGAACGGCAGCGACCGTCCGGTAGCTCCTTCGGAATATGCACACGCAATGGGTAATTCCACCGGAAACCTTTGGGGACAATGGCAAGCTATTTACAAATATCCTAACCTTCAGGGAGGATATATTTGGGACTGGGTAGATCAGGGTCTGCTCCAGAAAGACAAAAATGGTAGAGAATACTGGGCTTATGGAGGTGACTTTGGTGTAAACGCCCCTAGTGACGGTAACTTCCTTTGCAATGGGCTTGTCAACCCGGACCGCGGACCACACCCGGCTATGGCTGAAGTAAAATATGTACATCAAAATGTCGGTTTTGAAGCAATTGACGCTGCTTCCGGCAAGTTCAGAATCACTAACCGTTTTTACTTTACCAATCTGAAAAAGTATCAGATCCATTATAGCGTACTCTCAAATAACAAAACAATAAAAAGCGGAAAAGTTTCTTTAGACATCGCTCCGCAAGCATCCAAAGAGTTTACTGTACCTGTAAACGGCTTAAAATCCCAACCGGGGACAGAATATTTTGTAAACTTCAGTGTGACAACAGTAGAACCGGAACCGCTAATACCAGCCGGCTACGAAATAGCATACGACCAATTCCAGCTTCCGATTCAGGCAGAGAAAAGAATTTATAAAGCTAATGGTCCTGCACTGACAACAGCAACGTCAGGTGATGAACTAACCGTATCTTCTTCAAAGGTAAACTTTGTATTTAATAAGAAAAGCGGATTAGTCACTTCATATAAAGTGGACGGAACTGAATATTTCAAAGACGGTTTTGGCATTCAGCCTAACTTCTGGCGTGCTCCTAATGATAATGACTATGGTAACGGTGCTCCTAAACGTTTGCAGGTATGGAAGCAATCAAGCAAAAACTTCCATGTGACAGATGTCAAGATGACTACTGAGAATAAAGTTGTCTCGCTAAAAGCCACTTATTTGTTAGCTGCCGGCAACTTGTATGTTGTCACTTACAGAATCTATCCGAGCGGTATCGTAAATGTTAGTGCCCAATTCACTTCTACGGATATGCAAGCAGCAGAAACAGAAGTTTCCGAAGCTACGCGTATGGCTACCTTTACTCCCGGAAGCGATGCTGCCCGCAAAGCAGCTTCCAAACTGGAAGTTCCCCGTATCGGTGTACGCTTCCGTTTGCCCGCCCAAATGAACAATGTACAATATTTCGGTCGCGGTCCGGAAGAAAACTATATTGACCGTAATCATGGTACCCTTGTTGGCGTATACAAGACAACGGCAGATAAGATGTACTTCAACTACGTTCGTCCGCAGGAAAACGGACACCATACCGATACCCGTTGGATTGCTCTATCTCCTGATAAAGGGAATGGCCTGGCTATTGTTGCCGACAGCCTTATCGGCTTCAACGCTTTACGCAACTCTATCGAAGATTTCGATTCGGAAGAAGCCCTTCCCCACCCCTATCAATGGAATAACTTCAGCCCCGAAGAGGTTGCCAACCATGACGAAAAGGCTGCGCGTAATGTATTGAGAAGAATGCATCACGTCAATGATATTACTCCGAGAGACTTTGTAGAAGTCTGTGTTGATATGAAACAACAAGGAGTAGGTGGATATGACAGCTGGGGAGCACGCCCGGAACCCTTCCATCAGATACCGGCTAACCGTGATTATAGTTGGGGCTTCACCCTAGTCCCTGTCCGTTCGGCCAGCCAGGCTAATGAAGTAGCCAAATATGATTATCAATAACCTTATTATAAATTTTAAAGAAAAGACCCATGAAAGATTTATCTAGCATTGTTGCTAAATTCAAAGTACAAGGCACAGTGGAAGAAATCAAGCCACTAGGTGCAGGACTTATCAACGACACTTACAAAGTAAACACCAAGGAAGCAGATGCTCCCGACTACGTTCTACAACGCATCAACCATGCCATTTTTCAGAATGTGGAAATGCTTCAATCCAATATTGCCGCTGTCACAAGCCATATCCGTAAGAAACTGACCGAAGCCGGAGAATCGGATATTGACCGTAAAGTTTTATCCTTTCTTTCTACTGAAGAAGGTAAGACTTATTGGTTCGACGGCGACAGCTATTGGCGTGTAATGGTTTTCATTCCTCGCGCCAAGACATACGAAACCGTCAATCCGGAATATTCTAATTATGCCGGACAGGCATTCGGTAACTTCCAGGCTATGCTGGCTGATATTCCTGAGACTTTAGGTGAAACAATTCCCGACTTCCATAATATGGAGTTCCGCCTGAAACAATTACGTGACGCCGTTGCAACCAACGCAGCCGGACGCGTAGCAGAAGTGCAGTATTATTTGGATGAAATAGAAAAACGGGCGGATGAAATGTGCAAGGCAGAACGTCTGTACCGCGAAGGCAAACTTCCTAAACGTGTATGCCACTGTGATACAAAAGTAAATAACATGATGTTCGATGAAGACGGAAAAGTGCTTTGTGTCATTGATCTGGATACGGTAATGCCTAGTTTCATATTCTCTGATTACGGAGATTTCCTACGCACGGGAGCCAACACCGGTGATGAAGACGACAAAGACCTTGATCGTGTAAACTTCAATATGGAAATATTCAAAGCATTCACCAAAGGATATCTGGAAGGTGCAAAATCATTCCTGACTCCTATTGAAATAGAGAATCTTCCCTATGCTGCAGCTTTATTCCCCTATATGCAATGTGTACGTTTCCTTGCCGATTATATCAATGGAGATACTTACTACAAGATTAAATATCCCGAACATAATCTGGTACGTACAAAAGCACAATTCAAATTGCTTCAAAGCGTAGAAGAACATACACCGGAAATGGTAGCATTCATCAATGAATGCTTAAAAAAGTGAGAATAGAAAATTGAGAATGGAGATTTTACTTAGTGAAAACTCCATTCTTCCAATGATAAACAATTGGGCGGCGGAGGAACGGTTTTAGTTTTTCCGCCGTTTCTTTTGCCATATAGTCAGGAGTGGTCAATGTAAGAGTCAGTTCCGAATTATCTTTGCTAAAATCAGCCTTCATCAGCAACATATCAGCAGAACGGTGAGCCTCATCAAAATCATAAATAGTTGTCGAATCAGGAGTACTCAAAAAGTCACTCATCACCGGTAGAGAGATAAACTGAGAATCTGCAAGTGGTTTCCAATCGGTCGTATAGAAACGCAGACTGCTATCACATGCCGGAGCACAAGCAGTAGAGACCAGACATACCACTTTCGTCGTATCGCTCAGTGCCAACACCTTCATCTGCCAAGATGTTTGCGGAGACATTTGCATACGGACATAATCCGTACCAAGCTCTGTCATTTCCGACTTTTTACCAAAACGGTTTTCAACTTGCGCTTTCATCTTGCTTTCCAAAAAGTCAATACAATCTTCACGATTTACTTTAGTAAGCAAAGGAGTTAATGAATCCGGGATATTCACAAACAAAGTTTTAGCTTCCTGCGCCTGAAGAGAAGCCAGCGAAAACAATCCTACAACAAAAAAGAATATAGCGGAAACGAGTCTATTTATTTTCATATCAATCTTATTTAACCTATAATAGTCAGATTATGAATCTGCCGTTTTAACTTTTAGACCCCAAATATAAGAATATCATTCCGATTAACACCAGTATAAGGTCAAT
>ERZ791864.1781-NODE-1781-length-12926-cov-2.708803_pt1 | contig 12926 bp, 9 predicted proteins | sample MGYA00510282_ERZ791864 | MGnify/ENA primary metagenome ERZ791864 (study PRJEB30046, sample SAMN00792087) | human gut metagenome | study: EMG produced TPA metagenomics assembly of the A metagenome-wide association study of gut microbiota in type 2... | reverse complement strand
CGAAAAAGCAGCGCGATATGCTCGCGCTGCTTGGCTTAGAAAATCCGCCCCGGGTCCTGAAAAATTAGGGATCAGTTATCCGGGAGTTCCGGGAGCCTCTGTTTTGATGATTCAAGAGAATGGTTTATTTGAGCAGTTCCGGGTCAGCCGGGATGCCGAACCACTTTTCATGGAGCTTGTCGAAGGTCCCTTCGGCCTTGAGCTGCTTCAAGGCAGCATTGATATCCTGCTGCAGCTTGGTGTTGTTCTTTGCAACGACCATGGCGAAGTAGTCGGCGGTAGCGATTGGCTCGAGATGCGTCGTGCCTTCAGCGATGGACTTATTGGTGTGGAGCATGTAGTCGGTGACAGGCTTGTCATTGATCACCGCATCGGCGTTCCCCGCCATCATGTTGAGCACGGCGTCACCCACATGATCGAAGGTCGTGATTTCAGCGTCAGGAATCTTCTTTGCAAACTGCATTGAAGTTGTGCCGAGCTGAACAGAAATGCGCTTGCCCTTGAGGCTTTCGAAGTCCGTAATGCCGGCTTTATTGGCTTTCGGCACCAGAATGGTGAGACCGGATTTATAGAAGGGGAGCGAGAAGAGCACTTTCTTGCCGCGCTCAGGCGTCACGGAAAAGCCCGATGCGCCGAGATCAACCGAACCCGAGAGAATGGCCGGAATGATGCCGTCAAAGGTGATCTTGTCAATTTTCACCGTATCGCCGAGTTTCTTGGCAATTTCAGCGACAAGATCCATTTCGAAGCCTTGAATGGTGCCGGTGTTGGAATCCTGGAACTCAAACGGGGGGAAGGTTGGATTGGTCGCAACTCGCAGCTCCGCAGCGGAGACGGAACCGCACAGTGAGAGAGTGCAGAGGCCGGCGGCGGCAAGAAGCGACAAGGATTTGAAATTCATTTTGGGTTCCTTTTGTTTGAGTTGCATTGGATGAAAGATCTGTTTTAAGCCCTTCAGGGAAGCGGCATTAAAGCGGCGCTTTCTTCATCCGTGATTTGACTATAGCGATCTTTAAACAGATGAATGGGATCAATTGCACAAAGTTTTGAGGTACTCTAAGAAAACCTGGGCGATATGCCTTATATATTGATTTTCAGGAAAATATGACGAGTTTATGTCGACTGGCAGAAGGTATTGGTCGACGATTGAAGACTGTTGAGCTTTAATATTTTTTCCTGCGGCAGGCGGAAAGTATTAAGACAAAAAAACGGACAGCTTAAGAAGGCTGTCCGTTTTTAATCCGCTTCTGAAGAGATTCAGAAGTTTGGATGTTAAATTAAGGCAGTTCCGGATCGGCCGGGACGCCGAACCACTTTTCATGGAGCTTATTGAAGGTGCCGTCAGCCTTAAGCTGCTTCAAAGCCTTATCCATCTCGGCCTTGAGCTTGGTGTTCTGCTTGGAGGTGACCATGGCGAAAAGGTCAGCGGTCGCAATAGGCTTCAAGTGCAGGCAGCTTTCAGCGATCTGCTTATTCTGCGTCATGATGTAGTCGGTGACGGGTTTATCGTTAATCACCGCGTCGGCGTTGCCGGCGATCATGTTGAGAAGGGCATCCCCAGCACCGTTGAAAGTCGTGACTTGAGCGTCCTTAATTTTCTTAGCGAAGGACATTGAAGTCGTGCCGAGCTGAACGGAGATCTTCTTCCCCTTGAGGTCGTCAAAGGACTGAATATTCTTGGGGTTGCCTTTAGGCACGACAATCGTCAGTCCGGATTTATAAAACGGAATGGTGAAGAGAACACGCTTGGCACGTTCGGGCGTGATGGAGAAGCCGGCAGCGCCGGTGTCGATCGTTCCCGAGAGAATAGCCGGAATGATGGCATCGAACCCCATCGTTTCGAGCTTCAGATCTTTTTTCATGACCTTAGCCATTTCACGGACAAGATCGACCTCGAAACCCTGAATCTCACCAGTGGTGGAGTTGTAGAACTCAAACGGCGGGAAGGTGCCTTCCGTTGCGACGCGCCAGGTGTCGGCGACGGCGGATCCGCAGAGAACAAGTGCGGCAATGCCGGCAGTAGCCGTGCGCACAAAGAAGTTCTTGGTCATTTCAAGATGCTCCTAGAGGAATATAGCGATGAAGTTATGAAACCGAACCGCAGACCTGGCAGGCAGAAAACGCTGCGGGATGAGGGAAATATAGGGTTGAGGCCGACCCTCGTGCGTGAATCGGATGATTTAAATACTCATAAACTGAGGAGAATTTGTCCGTTGCCGCAGAGGACTAAGCGGAGGGGACTAGTTGATGAAGTAATGCAGTGAAATGACCGTTTTTGATGGTGAAAATGCAGTAATTTGTCGACCATATCCGCTGCGGATAAAATGTGTAGACTGAAATCGCCCGAAAGGCAGGCCATGACAGGACAGACACGGTATTGAAAGGAGCTTGGCAAACGATGAAGCAGCGCATCACCATTTCGCTTGACGAAGATCAGGCGGCAAAATTTGATCAGCTGATCGCTGAACGCGGTTATGAAAATCGTTCGGAAGCTTTTCGCGATTTAATTCGCGCTGCGGAAGCCTCTCAAACCTTGTCCGATCCGCCCTCGGGCGCGACCTGCGTGGCCGTAGTGAGTTACGTCTACAACCATCACGAAAGACAGCTCTCCATGCGCCTGACTCAAGAGCAGCATGAACACGGCGATCTGGTCATCAGCCAGATGCATGCACACATCGGACATGAGGACTGCATGGAAGCGGTTTTTCTTAAGGGCACCGTGGCAGAAGTTCGGGCTTTTGCAGACAAACTGATTGCCGAACCTGGTATTCGGCACGGGAGCATCAACATCATTCCGGCGCATGTTCACAGGCATTGAGCGAGGTACTGTGCAAAACAAAAAAAAGTCCGGCACAGACGCATGCTGGCGGACTAGCGGGGAATTGACGTCGGACAAACAAATGGGGGGCGGTCTGACCCGGGCAGCCCCGATTGGGTCACCTTGCGGTTAACCCACCGCCCGGATCAGGCCGTAATTATGTCCTGTTCTTTCTGCGTATACAAGATCTGTCATACATTTCTTTGCACTATCATTCCAAAGAATCTTGAGTGTAAATGTAAACTGTTAGCGCCGCAGGCAAGAAGAGGCCATTACTGATATCTCAGTGTTTGTATCATATTTGATACAAGCCGATATTGCGACGAATTCCGTCTAAACAATTGCGTCTGTCTTCGACATTCAAGTGTTATGTCGAACACTTTAGCTGCTGAAGACAAAAATAGTCTGCACGGTTAGTCTCCGACGGGAAAGCTCCTGAGACGGTCAAGCCGCGCTCTAAAGCGGGAGGCGTTCAAGAGCTTTCATCATTACAGTTTATCGATGGTGTTCTTTATTTTTTGATCGGCAGATCGGCGGTATATACAATTTTTCGCTTGAAAGATTTTTTAGCGATGTCTTGAACGGCAAACGTTCCGCCCATCATTGCGCTGGCTGAGGCATAACCGGTTGCGACGTTGTACACATACGACGGTCCGTATTTGCCGCCTGCCATCGCACCGGAAGCATAAAGACCAGGAATCGGATCTCCGTTTTTGCCGATAACCTGAGCATCTTCGGTGACCAGCAGGCCGCCGGCGGTATCACAAATCGTGTGCTGTCCCTTGACGATGTAGAAAGGACCTTTGCGAACAGGTCGAAGATAACGTCGATCTTTGTTGAAATCGGAGTCGACACCTTCATCGCATAATTTGTTGTAGCGATCGACCGTAGCACGGACGGCCTTGGGATCCAGACCGGCTTTCTTGGCAACTTCTTCAATGGTGCTGCCGACAAAGGCAACTTCAGCCATTCGTCCCTTGCCGGAAAAAAGATTGCTGAGGCCCGTCATCTTATCGCCGGGAAGGGCATGACCAAAGTAGCCGAACACTGCGCCGGAACCGGTCTCCAAATCGCGCTTTTCGTCATCATCGATGAGCGTGTAAAGATAATTTCCGTTGATGCGCAAAGCATTGCCGCTCACTGAGAAGTCGCCGCTAAGGCCTTCATTGAAGAAGCGCCGGCCGTTCTTATTAAGCTGCAGACTTGGACCTTTGTTCAAAACATTAGCTGCGATCCAGGTCTTTTGGTTGATAACCTCACGATAGTCAACCTTATAAGGCAGAGCGCCTTCGGAGATAAAGGCCTCGCCGCCGGCAGTCTTAGCACCGATGTCGATGCCCATTTGAATCCCGTCGCCCGTGCTGTTCTTGCGGCCGGTAATAGGCGTGTCTGCCGGCATGTCAGGGTTGAGAAGTTTCAAAAGTTTAGGATTTGCCCCGTATCCGCCAGCGGCGAGAATGACGCCGCCCTTGGCATGAACGATCACATCATCATTCAAATAGTTCTTGGCATGGAGGCCGACGACTCGGCCGTCGGCATTTTGGATGAGCTTGTCGGCCCGGGTTTCAACAATGATTTGTCCGCCATTGTCCAAGATAATTTTCCGCATGGCTTCGATGAAATTGCGGTGCGGGAAAACGTTTTTATAGATATGTCCGACGCGCCGGCCGTTCAGTTCCGTGGCCGTGTTGCCAACAATCTCTACGCCGCGGTTGGTGAGCCATTTGATATTTTCGCCGGAACGTTCAATAAAACGCCGGACCATAATGGGGTTCACCATGTAATGGCTGTATGCCAAGAAATCTGCAATCAGTTCATCGGACGGGTAATAAACCTGATCCTGGTCCGTGAATTTTGTCCTCTGGCCAAAGGTAATTTCAAGCATCATGAGGTTGCCGCCGACACCGGGAAGCTTTTCAACGAGTATCGGCTTTAGACCGTTTTCGGCTGCATAGGCCGCCGCTACCATACCGGCAGGGCCGCCGCCGACGATTGCAACGTCAGCTTCGTATTTGATTTCTTTGGCCTGTACGGTGAATGCTGCCGCGGCCATCGAAAGGCAGAGAGCCGCAATTTTAAAAGTCTTCATTCTCGTATTCCTCGTTATTTCGCATTCAAAATGAAGTTTTGGTGGCATTCATAGCACGCCGTTTTAGGACTGGCTTGATGTTCTTTGTGGCAGAGCGTGCAGCGGACATTGCCCAGATGAGAGTCATGCGGATTGACCTCAACGACCGGACGGCGGGGGTTGCGGTCCGGGTTGTAGTCGGCATTGGGTACTGCCTTGCCTTTGTATTGACCGTGACAGCCGATGCAGGCGTCCTGAGCGGCCGGCTGTGCGGGGGTCTGCGTTTTGTGGCAGGCCGCGCAGTCAACCCCCTTGTGTTTGAGTGAAAACGGTGTGCCGGCATGGATCGGAGCGGTGACGCCCATGACCAATACGACGGCAGCACAAGCTGCGAATATCTGCTTCAAGATAGTCTCCTGCTTTCTCTAATAGGTTGGGTCAGGGAAAATGAGCAACGTGGTAAGTTTTGCTCTTTTTTAAAACTATAGAAGCAAGAAATAAATTGATTCTAAATAATGATAAACAGAATATAAACTGAAGTAATAATTTTTGATATTAATCAGTTAAGGTGAGGGTCGCTCTTTGATTCGGCTGGCGGAGAAATAAACAGAATTATGCTTGAATTAGTATATATAAAATAAATACTTTACAAGGTTGGATTTATTAAACTTAAAAAGCATAAATTTTAGAGACTTTTATTTTTAAAGTCTGGATGGTTGTTGGCTGGAGTATGCAGCCGATATCCAATACCGTGAACGGTAAGGATGGGATCGTATCCTAAAGCCTGCTTAATTTTTCCGCGGAGTTTGCCAACTATAACCCGAAGCGTAGCTATATCGCCTCGGTCATCCTCCCAAAGCGACGAAAGAAGGTAATTGTAGGAAAGCACCCGTTCTCCTGCTTTCACGAGGCAAATGAGCAGTTGGTACTCCAGATTTTGCAGCAGCAGCTCAATACCGTTGGCACTTGCCGAATGCTGAGCCAAGTTGCATTTCAGCGAAGCGAAGGCAATTGTTTCTTCCGGTTCTTTGGGTGCGGGCTGACTGGGCCTGCTGCGGCGCAGGACAGCTTCGATGCGTGCGGTCAGTTCGTCAATCGCAAAGGGTTTGCCCAAATAATCGTCGGCACCAAGCGTCAAGCCGCGGATGCGGTCATCCACACGATTTTTGGCCGTCAGCAGAATGACGGGTATCGAAGAGGCATGCCGCAGATGTTCGAGCACCTCGAACCCGTCCATGCCAGGCATCATCACGTCCAATATCACCAAGTCGGGCGAAAACCGGCCTAATTTATCGATAGCCTCAATGCCCGAATATGCCGATTCAGTCTCATAACCCTCAAATTTGAGATTGGTTGCAATCAATTGATTGAGGTTTCGTTCATCATCGACCAAAAGTATGCGCTTATTCATGACTGTATCATTCGTCAATTTATTAATTTTCTGAAAGAATCGGCAGAGTCACTCTGAAGGTGGATCCAATATCGAGAGCTGTATCTTTTATCGTTAGCGTTCCGCCAAATCTTTCAACGATCGCACGACAGATGGCTAAACCGAGCCCGGATCCTTGCTGAGTTTGCTGCCGAGCTCGTTCACTTCGATAAAATCGTTCAAATATTTTCTCCAGATCTTCCGCAGCGATACCCATGCCGTTGTCTTGAACGTCCACAATAATATCTGCATTCATCGTTTTGACAGATACTGAAATTTTGGGACGTGTTTTATTGTTATACTTCAATGCGTTATCCAATAGGTTTCTTAACACCTGACGAAGACGGGCAGCATCGCCCATCGTATAAAGCGGAGAGAACTTATAAAGCCGCTGAACGGTCATTTCAGTTTGTTTTTCCCATTCATCAATTTGCTGCGAAATTAATCCAACAACATCCAATCTTTCCATTTTGCAGGACAAAACGCCGCTGTTTAATCTAGAAATATTTAGCCATTCCGTGATTAAATTTTGCAGCCGAAGGGCATCACTGGCCATATTTTCTGTGATCTGGAGACGAAGCGCTGGACTCAAATGACTATTGCGTTTAATGAGTGTTTCCAAACCGATGCGGATAGTGGCTACGGGATTGTTCAGCTCATGCGCAACAAGTCCGATGACATCATCCTTGAGTCGGCTGACCTCATATTCATTGGTGATATCGCGGACAAGGACCGCCAGTCCGTCGAACACATGATGGTCATAGCCGCAAAGATGAACTGTCAATCGTGAGAGATGGAAATGTCTGCGTTTAGCATCTTTGTCTATCAGCTCCAAGACGTCATTCTGAGCTGAAGAGGGGCTTTCATGCGCTGCTGACGACGGACTTAAATGATTCAGGAAATCAAAGATTTCGCGCGATGACTTGTCAAGATTGAGCTGCAGTGAATCAGAAGTAAATCTGCGGAATTTCTCATTGGAAAAAATGACCTTGGCGTCTTTATCGAATAGAACGAATCCCTCCGCCATGCCCCCCAGCGCTGCGGTCAATGCAGCGTGCTGCTTACTGATGTCGATATAGAGGCGCTTATTGTCGAGCACAATGTCAATAAATCGAGCAAACCGCTCAAGGGCTTCTTGCAGCTCAGGGTTCATTGGATATGAGGAGCGGACCGCAAGCACTTTTTCGTCTTTAAGCGGAGTAACCGTTTGATAGTGTTGTCTCACTTCACGGCTCGAACAATGATGCTCACCATCTGCAATAACAATTTGATCTAAATCCCAGGCCTGCCCAAATCGTTCTAAAGCCATAGAAAATACAGGGGCGTCATTGTCTTTTGGGCTTTGCGCTATAGGGGAAAGCAGAAGATTGATGGCAGAGAGTTCCCGATTGCGCCGCTCTAAATCTGCTGTGCGCTGTTTAACCCGACGCTCTAAGTTCGCATTGGCTTCACGCAGGGCAAGATCACTTTTAACGACATGGTCTGCCATTTCTCGGAACTGTGTGAGCAGGCCTTTCGCTTCGGACACGCGTTCGAGATTGCCGACAGCTGCAGGGAGCGGCTTCCCTTGACTTAATATGCTGATGGATGCAGAGAGTTCGTCAAAAAAAGTCTTCAGCGTCTTGATGTAGGCACGGCCGAAAAGAAAGGATATCGCTGAGACGAAAATGACAACGAGCGTGCCCAAGAGTGAGATTAAATTCGGGCGAGTCAAAATATCGGCTTGTTCAGCCGTTATTTCAATTTTCCATGGGAAATTTGTCATTGCTGCAGAAAGTGCAATGGCATTCGCGTGAGGCTTGCGGCCCAGCGAAGCGAGCTCGCTGCGGCTGCTTTCGAGCGTAATGGAAGCATTCGCCGGCAAATAAGCATCGGCTGCAGTCTCCAGCAGTTTCTGCAAGTCGACTTTAGCAATCAAAACCGTATCAATTCGCGGATAAATGCTGCGGCTGAAAACGGGCGTTCCAATGAAGACATGAGCACCTGAATTCGAATCCTTCGCTTCCCCTAAAGTTGTCCGGCCGCTCCGGATCGTTTGCCGGAAAAACCAATGTTCGGAAGGATTCGTGATGATGCTTTCGGCCTGATCCGTCGTAAGCGCAGAAGAATAGGCGAGCAATTGGCCACTGACGTTCACTGCGATGCTGGAGCTGTATCGGCCAGACGTAATATAAAGAATTTGCTCAAAAGCCCTGATGTCAGCGTTATCAGGGGAGCTAAAGAGCAGGCCTGCAGCTACGGCAGCTTCTTCAAGCCGTTCTTTCTGACGATCCAATTCCTTCTCAAGAGCGATGGCAATGGTATCGGCATATCCTTGATAAGTCTGAACGGCTTGTTCCTTGCTGTTTTGGGCTTGCATCCACATCGAGGCAGTGAGTGCGAAGAGCGGCGTCAGGGCGATAAGCAGCAAAGCGATCAGCTGCTTGTGCTTCAGGCTGCGGATTCTCATTGCCGGCCTCGCTTTGGCATCGCAGCGGCAATGCGGCCGACGTGACGCCCAAATACCAGACATTCAGAAAGATGTCCGCCGCGGTCATGAACGAATTGACTGACCGGCGCAGTTTCTCCCGCGGCGTAGAGTCCCTCGATCGGTGTATTGTCCCAGCGCAGAACCTGTTTGTTGCGGTCGGTTTTTAGGCCGGCCCCCATATGAGGCACATCAATGGATACAGGCATCGCATAAAACGGAGCCTGAGCAATGGGTTCCAAAGTACTGGGATCACGGTCAAACTGTTCATCAAATCCCGATTGGGCGGCGCGGTTGAAGTGAGTGATGCTTTTTTGGAGCAGCTCAGCGGAAAGCCTGGATGCATTGTCGGGATGCCGGGCAATTCTTTGGGCCAGTTCCGTTATGGTTTCGCCCGTCAAAATCCATCCCTTGCGCACGGCCTCCAGATTATCTTCTGACCAGGTCGTCAGGCCGCTGACGGTCGAACCTTCGCCGAGCGTGGCGAGCGGGCCGTTCAGCATCAGAGCGTGATCAAAAATCAGCCAGACCGGAGCGCGCGGGAATGAGAGCGTTGCAGGATCGAATTGAAGCAGTTCCTGATAGAACCCGTAGTGCTGCTCCTGATCGCGAAGCTCCGATTCGCTGGTGAAGCGTCTTCCAAAATTGTCGACGAGGATGGAGTGAGGGCTTCCGATACAGCTGAGCGGTACGCCCAGACGGATGCCGTTGTACTTTTGAGGCAGGAGCGCACAGAAACGATCAAAGTAACTGCAGGACGCAATGAGTGCTGCTCCGGCGCGAAGCGCCATATTGATGCCGTCGCCCGTATTTTCCGGGGCGCTCGAAGCGGCCCAAAATTGATTTCCGCTTGCTGGGAGAAGCGAAGCGCGCATTGTTCGGTTAAAAGCAAAGCCGCCGCACGTGAGGATAACGGCTTGCCGAGCCAGAAACTGATGTTCGGAGTTCTCTGAAACTGCACGCACGCCGATGACGGCATCGCCGTCGGCAATCAGCTCCGTTGCCTGAAAGGCATAGCGAATTGAAATGCCTGACGCGGACCGGATGCCTTCATTCAAACAGGCATAGAGCGCTTCCCCGCCGCTGGTTTCCAATTTGGGGGAGCCGAACGTGCTGTGCTGAAAACCTTTCCATCTGCCGTAAGTCGCGATGAGCCCTTGAAGGTGAGGGCGGTAGCCCTCCCAAAGGCGCATAAACCGCGGCGTTGTGAAAAGCGCCGAAGTCGCCTGCCGAAAGTCTGGATCCAAGCTGTGGAGCCATTCATAAGTTTGCGGCCCCAGCTTGGCCCAAATTCGAGCAAGCGCGGTCAAATCCGGATCCATCTTTCCTTCCCGGTAGGAAACGCCTCCGTCGGGCAGGTAGGTTGACGCTATATATTGAGCAAGGACTTCTTCGCTGATGCCTCGGTCGGGACAAAGGTAAATGCCCGAGGACATTCGGGTAGAGGAACAGTGAGACTTTTGGGGTGATTTTTCGAGAATTAAAACACTCGATCCAGCTCGTGCGGCCTCAATGGCAGCTGATGCGCCGGCTGCGCCAAAACCGATGACGATGATGTCGGCCGCATAAGTTTTGTTCTGCAGCCGTTCATGCCCCGACGAGGCTGCTGCAGGCCGCAGCAATGCGCATCCGGCAGCCGTGAGCAGATTGCGGCGTGCAATGGCAGGATGATTCATCGAGGTTCTCCAGACTGCAGCGGCCGGCTTATGGCTTCACACTGCCGGCAGCCGCTGAAATGTATGTTCTGTGTTTCTTTTAATTCATGCAGTCCGGTCAGCAGCAGGATCGCGGGCACTCACAAGGTTCTCCAATGCGAATCGATTTCTTCAGATCGAATTACGCATTTCCACAGTAGAGAAATCTTCTGATGCAGGTTGAAGCGCGGCAAAGAGTTTTTCACGTTGACGGTGAAGTCGGATGCACGAAAGATTGGGCTGAGTAGAATCTGCGTCATCATAGCGGACGCCTCTGTGCGTTCGCCGCCAACATTCATAAAGCGGACAGGGAAGCTTTTCCCCAGACCATCAGTCATGTCGCGAATTCACTATAAGAACCTTTGTGCCTTCCCGGGTCGTACCGGTGAACCGTTTCTCACGGAATTCACGGTTGAAGACGGTATGTTTATTGCCGACGACTCACCGGCGCCGGACGGCACTGAAATCGTCACGATCGATATGCGCGGCGCTTTTGTCATGCCGGCCTTCATTGATGCACATGCGCATCCCGATGGCCTGGCCATGACAATGGGGGCGGCCGCCTGTACGCCGCCGACCGTTCGTTCGATACCGGAACTCCAGAGCGCTCTGCGCAAAATGGCTGCGAAGAATCCGGAGGGCTGGATTGAAGGCTGGGGATATGACGAAAGTCTTCTCGCTGAGGGCCGCACACCGCTCAAAGGTGACCTTGATCAGGTTTCAGCTGACCGGCCGGTCTTCATCCGCCGCTCCGACTATCACTCAGCGGTCGTGAATTCCAAGGCCCTCGAGATGGCCGGCATTGACCGAAACACGCCGGATCCGGAGGGCGGCGCGTTCGGCCGCGATGCAAATGGGGAGCCAGACGGCCGATTGATTGAGCTCGGTGCCGTACGGTTCCTCGAGGCGCACGCCAAACCGGCCAAAACGTTCGAAAGCGCCGTTGAATCGCTCTTAAAGCTCAAAGACCATTACTTGTCGCACGGTATTCTCACCACGACCAATATGATGGTCATGCGCGGGAGTGACCCGGAGCCCCTGACGCTTTACCGCGAGGCCTGCTGCCGCGGTCTGCCGGTGGACTTCAACCTCTATGCCGTGTGGCAGGGCGGCGAAGACTCGTCGGGCATGCCGGACTTTCGTGCCGATGAACTGCGGGGCCCGGTTCGCTATGCGGGCGTCAAGCTCTTTGCCGACGGTTCAATTTCGGGCAAAACAGCGGCCGTACGGAACCCCTACAAAACCGCTGAGGGCGAAAAGCTCGACTATCCCTGCGGGATGATGACGCTCGAAGAACCCGTATTCCTCGCCGCACTCTCTTATGCGCGCCGAAACGGCGTGCAGCTCTCGATTCACATCATGGGAGACCGTTCAATCGATGCCGTGCTCGACTGGCTTTCGGATGTCGATCCATGGCTCGCTGATGTTCCGAGCGTTCGCCTCGAGCACGCGAGTCTCTTGCGGCCTGATCAGCTCGAGCGCATTGATCAGATGCGCTTGAAGCCCGCATTCACCACGCAGATCATCTTTCCGTTTGCCGAATGGCGCAGCTACCGTGCATCGCTTTCCGACGCCGACTTCAACGCGGCTTATCCGGTAAAGAGCATCGCCCAAAGATTGGATGCCTTTGCTTTGTCGTCCGACGCGCCGTGCACGACCTGGGCAGATCCGGACAGCGTCTTTGTATCTCTCGCGGCCGCAGTCACGCGCCGCGACGCCGACGACGGCGTTTTTGGGCCTGATGAGGCAGTGTCTGTAGGCACGGCTCTGGCGCTTTACACCGGCCGCGCCGCACTGGTCATGCCCGAAAACGGCCAAATCGGCGTTATTGAACCGGGAGCCCGGGCAAACTTCATTCGGCTTTCAGGGAATCCCTTCATGACGGCGCCCTCTAAACTCGCCGAACTTCGGGTGACGGGCATCTGGCGCGACGGCGCGAAGCTCGAACTCCCCAAAGCGGACTGAGGGTCTTCACTGACCGGCAGGCCGTCTGAAAGCCTGCCGGCATCATCTATTGATGAGGCTCTGCTGGCGCACTTGCAAAATCCGCGCAACTCCTGCAATATTGAAAACGCTTACAGCTGAAGGACGCACGGCCTTCAAGACTCCGGTCAATATCCGTGCACATCAATAAAACTTGAACCCCTGAGGGCGTTCGCCCTCGCAGGACAGGTTCGGTTTCGAAGCTCGCCTCAGGCGCGTACGCGCTCTGGGGTTTTTCTTTTTGGAGAAAATCAATGAAGCAGGAAATCGCAGCTGTCCCGGCCAGCCGTTTTGGGCTGCACCTCAGCGATGAGGCGCATCCCGCTGCCAGGGGTTATGTCAGAGACGATCTCACGAGAGAAGGTGCGCTGCGCGTGCCGGAACTCCCGCGCGGATGGCATTTTGCGCCCGAGGCGTATGACGGCATCGCCGGCTGGTGGAACTGGGGCGGTGCAGAACCGCTCCTC
>ERZ791864.1772-NODE-1772-length-12994-cov-3.588531_pt1 | contig 12994 bp, 10 predicted proteins | sample MGYA00510282_ERZ791864 | MGnify/ENA primary metagenome ERZ791864 (study PRJEB30046, sample SAMN00792087) | human gut metagenome | study: EMG produced TPA metagenomics assembly of the A metagenome-wide association study of gut microbiota in type 2... | reverse complement strand
TCCCTATTATATCAAACATTTTTTTGAAAGTATATAGATGAAAGCAAGAAAAAGTACAAATGTTCGATTCTCATTTGTACTTTTCTATCTTACTACTATTCTATTTTTTATCATGCTGCGTTGAAATATTCCTCCAGAATTAAGTATATTTCAATCACTTTTGAATAATCATAATACTGATCTTTCCTCTCTTTTGGAATAACTTCTTCAATAAATGGTTCCAATACATCCAGACAGTCTTCTATGATTTCCTGCGTATCTCCATAGACATCTACTGATATGATTTCCTTGGCATGTCCCAATAAATGCGAAACACCTTTTGAATTAAAGCTATTCTTCAGCAAAATAGTTGCATAGGTATTTCTCAACTGGTGAAAATGAATATCAGGCAAATCCAAGGATTTCAGTAAGTCTTTATAATATTTATGATGATAGCACTTACTCCTCGGATTCCCATATGTAGAACGGCTCAATATTTCAATCCACACTTCCGCGAGGGAAGCGACGGTCAGGAATACACCGTAAAAGGTATCCTGATGCTATTTCAATCCACACTTCCGCAAGGGAAGTGACGGGAACAATGCTTCTGCTCCGTGTCCAGTTGATCATTTCAATCCACACTTCCGCAAGGGAAGTGACCACTCGGCTCATTACCGATGATATATTGTTCAGATTTCAATCCACACTTCCGCAAGGGAAGTGACGACTTTTTGTTCTTACCGTGTTTACTACAGTATGATTTCAATCCACACTTCCACAAGGGAAGTGACTGCAATCGGACAGTATTTTGACTTGATTTTAGAATTTCAATCCACACTTCCACAAGGGAAGTGACCGTAGCACGGTGACGTTAAACAAGTGCTACACCGTCATTTCAATCCACACTTCCACAAGGGAAGTGACGGTAGTAGCACATTGGCAAAAATGTTACACAATATTTCAATCCACACTTCCGCAAGGGAAGTGACTTTGCATCTGTCACAGTTTCATTCTTGCTATTTATTTCAATCCACACTTCTGCAAGGGAAGTGACGGATCAAGGCTTTGAAAAGCTTTTCAGACGTGATTTCAATCCACACTTCCGCAAGGGAAGTGACGGGCGATGCTCGGTGGAGGATGCAAAGACATGGATATTTCAATCCACACTTCCGCAAGGGAAGTGACGGGTGGAAAAGTTTTTATAAAACGACCACTTCGGAATTTCAATCCACACTTCCGCAAGGGAAGTGACCATTCCAACCTTGACGGGTTGTGACCATACGGTATATTTCAATCCACACTTCCGCAAGGGAAGTGACGACCGCTGGATGATCTGCTGGAGACAGCAGAGGATTTCAATCCACACTTCCGCAAGGGAAGTGACCGGACTCACGGCACAGCAGGCCATGGACTATATCATTTCAATCCACACTTCCGCAAGGGAAGTGACTACACTGGCCAAAGGAGACGTGCAGGACACCGAATTTCAATCCACACTTCCGCAAGGGAAGTGACGACGCACTGTACAAAATGGCGGCGCAGCTTGTCAATTTCAATCCACACTTCCGCAAGGGAAGTGACGGCGATATCGTGTCGAACTGGTGGGGAGCATGGCAATTTCAATCCACACTTCCGCAAGGGAAGTGACTAGTTGATCATGCCCTGACTAAACATTGCTTGAATATTTCAATCCACACTTCCGCAAGGGAAGTGACTCTTCTTCTTCTCCAATCCAGTTAAACTCAATTATTTCAATCCACACTTCCGCAAGGGAAGTGACTCCTTGCTCATCATCCATATGTGTCAGATATTGAGATTTCAATCCACACTTCCGCAAGGGAAGTGACCTTTACAACTTTGTCTGGCACGACAACTTCCACTATTTCAATCCACACTTCCGCAAGGGAAGTGACGAAATGTCTGTTTTAATAACTTATTTATCATATATTTCAATCCACACTTCCGCAAGGGAAGTGACAGATACTGCTTTTATACCCATTAATTTACTACCAAATTTCAATCCACACTTCCGCAAGGGAAGTGACAAAATTACAGTTTGGATTAACACAGCAAAACATAATTTCAATCCACACTTCCGCAAGGGAAGTGACCTTGATTTCTTTCAGGATTCCTTCTGCCTTTGGATTTCAATCCACACTTCCGCAAGGGAAGTGACGTGTCTGGTGTGGAATCCCGTCAGCAGGCAGTGGTATTTCAATCCACACTTCCGCAAGGGAAGTGACCGTGTCACGGAAATGTGGAATCGCAATAAATATAAATTTCAATCCACACTTCCGCAAGGGAAGTGACTGCATAATGTACCGGTGCATTCTTACCACAAAGATTTCAATCCACACTTCCGCAAGGGAAGTGACTTTCATTCCTTGTGATCCATTTACAATTTGTAATATTTCAATCCACACTTCCGCAAGGGAAGTGACGCCTTGTGATGATCTATCCGAGAGCGGTAGCGTTAGATTTCAATCCACACTTCCGCAAGGGAAGTGACGTGAGGAGATACCGGAAAAACAGCTCATCAGAAATCATTTCAATCCACACTTCCGCAAGGGAAGTGACTGCCCTCGGTCTTGTTCTTGGTGCAGCGGCAATATTTCAATCCACACTTCCGCAAGGGAAGTGACCAAGTATCCGATTGGCAACACGCGAAAGGTTTTGATTTCAATCCACACTTCCGCAAGGGAAGTGACAAAGGTGTCAATATTGACTATGCTAGGGATACTGTATTTCAATCCACACTTCCGCAAGGGAAGTGACTAAAAAGATATTGGGGGCATGATGAGAATTGATTATTTCAATCCACACTTCCGCAAGGGAAGTGACCCGAGGTGATGGAATGTCGATCAACAGAGATATATTTCAATCCACACTTCCGCAAGGGAAGTGACGAAGATGATGCAGCTATCTATCAGAGCATCTTAGATTTCAATCCACACTTCCGCAAGGGAAGTGACTTACGCAGCAGATTAATTCACTTACCGTTTCCGTCATTTCAATCCACACTTCCGCAAGGGAAGTGACGCTACCGCAGATCAACAAAATCCGCACTGAAAACCGATTTCAATCCACACTTCCGCAAGGGAAGTGACTCATACTGGATCAGCTCACCTTCTTTGATTGCAAATTTCAATCCACACTTCCGCAAGGGAAGTGACGAGAGTGGTTGGATTTGATAAAAGGATATCGGCATTTCAATCCACACTTCCGCAAGGGAAGTGACTCTTTACGGTCTTAGGCGATAACTTTACCGACAATTTCAATCCACACTTCCGCAAGGGAAGTGACTGGATGCAGTATAATGTCTGAGATCATGGTATCATTTCAATCCACACTTCCGCAAGGGAAGTGACTCTTCTCGTCAATCATAGGACTTCCGTCCTCATTATTTCAATCCACACTTCCGCAAGGGAAGTGACGATCTGTTTGGTTCTGCTGTCTCCGGTACAGAGCCATTTCAATCCACACTTCCGCAAGGGAAGTGACTTCTGTAAAGATCGGATACCGGGAGATTCCGGGATTTCAATCCACACTTCCGCAAGGGAAGTGACAGGAAGCTTTTGACAAAATGGATGCGACACCTGCAATTTCAATCCACACTTCCGCAAGGGAAGTGACGCCTTTACCTCTTCATAATTCCACTGGATCTCCATTTCAATCCACACTTCCGCAAGGGAAGTGACCTGGTTGGTTCGGTCAGGTATGGTCAGGGATTCAATTTCAATCCACACTTCCGCAAGGGAAGTGACGCACCGCGCGGATTAAATACTATAAGCCGGACGATTTCAATCCACACTTCCGCAAGGGAAGTGACAACCATAATCAACAGCGGACTTGCAATTTTCGGATTTCAATCCACACTTCCGCAAGGGAAGTGACAGCAATATTCCACAAAAACATCTGTCTATTTTTATGAAATATCTATAAATATATTTGAATTTACTTTCGTATACTATTGAAATACTCTGTCTATACAAAAAGCACATTCAAATTTGTTTATTTTTACAGGTGCGAGTCTCCCGGTAATTTTATGTATGCTAGACACTCGCACCTGCAAATTATAAGAATAAAGGCTGATCGACTGCAATTCCTCGTTCTACACCTATATGCTCTATCTTGGTCTTATAATTATTTCCAAGATAGTAGAATCGCAAGCTATCTACTTTATCATCAATAATCTCTGTTAACAAAGATTTTAACGTCACACTTTGTGCCTGATCCACAATGCACTCAAATACGGAGTTCTGTACTCTTCTCCCATAGTTTTCACATTGTTTGGCTACTTTTCTAAGTCGCTTTTTTCCGGCTTCATTTTCTGTATTTACATCATATGTAATCAACAACAGCATATTTCCACCTCATTTCCACAGAAATACAGGATAGCCATCTAAATCTCCACGTAAATACCTTGCAAGCAACATTGCCTGTACATACGGAACCATCCCCCATTCAACTTTTTCTTTCAAATATGGATGTGTAATAACTTCTTTTTTCTTATTCTGCCACTCAACTAATAACTTTTTCCGCAAATCATCCCCCATCAAGACAGCTCCATTTTCTTTTTGGGAGAAGTTTTTTCCATTCACAATTTTTTTATTGATCAATGACAAAACAAACCGATCTACATATACACTTCTCAGTTCTTCTATTAGATCTAATGCCAATGATACTCTCCCCGGTCGGTCTGTATGAAGATATCCGACATAAGGATCCAGTCCTACCACTTCTAACGCAGATGTAATCTGATTTGTTAATAAGGTATATACAAAAGATAACATCGCATTTACATTATCTTTAGGCGGTCTTTTATTTCTCCCCTGAAAATTAAATTCTTTTTTCTGTTGCAGAATCAATTCATTGAAAACGCCAAAATAAATACTGGCTGCTTCTCCTTCATAACCTCTCAATTGGTCTTTCGATTCTGCATTCTGTATATACTGTAACGATTCTTTTAAATGCAAAGATGCTTTCTTCACGCCTTCTACATCTATCTGCATTCCGTGATCACGAATTGCCCGTTCTAGTACCCATCTTGCATTATAAACTTTTCCCGTAATACAATTTTTTGCAATTGTGAGACTTATTTCATCATCTTTGCTACTTTTATACTGTTGTTCCCGTAAAAGAACATTTCCCTGAACCTTCCCAGTTACTCTTGCCAGAAATTTCCCCTGAGGAGTGAGATAACAAAGTGAAATATTTCTTTCAGCACATGCTCCCATTAACGCCGGACTGGTTCCCCGATATCCAAAAGAAACTATTCCATCCAAATTGTGTAAAGGCAATCTTCCCAATTCTTTTTTCTCATCGTATACAACCAGATTTTCTCCATCCAATGCCAGATAACTATTCTCAGAGGTTACATATAAAGTGTTTAATAATTTTCTCACTGCTCGTCCTCCTTCAATGCCTGTGCTATATAATCAGAAACTGATATCGTCTTTTCTAATTTGGGAAGACAGATTTCCTTTAAAGAACATGAATTACAAGCCTTACTCTTTTTGACTTTTGGTGTATAACCTCGCTCATAATACTGATGCATTTCCTGAAATATTTCTTTTACTTCATCACGTAGTTCCTGTGAAAATATAATATTCTCTCTTCTCCTCGTTTCTCCATAAAAAAGTGCCCCTTCAGATATTGTAGTAGAAAACATTTCTTCCAGACACATTGCCTGTGCTGTTAGCTGTAATTTATCTTCGTCCGTTATCTTAGGCTTTCCTTTTTTATATTCCACAGGAAAAACAGAATATAATCCTCTATGACCAAACAATGTAATTCCATCTTCGCATTTATGAAATTCTACCAGGTCACATTCCCCACTAACTCCAAGCTCTTTCGAGGAAACCGGAAGTGCCCGAACAAGAAGTGTCTCTTTTCTTTTTTCTTTTACACTGGGATCATGGACTTTCTTATGCATTAATTCACCAATAACTGTATGAACATTTTCACTCCACTGCTGCTCAATATGGATCAAAGCCCATTGCCGTCGGCAGAATTTAAAATGCTGTATCCCCGACAACATTAAATATTCGTCTTCTTTATATGCCATCAAATCATCCTTTTCATCTCAACTGAATCTGGAATCATTTCCTCGTGAATCTGAACTGTATAATCCTGATATTTTCTTGGATATTCAATTTCTTCTTTTTTTCTTACTTCGACTGCATCAAAAAGCTTATATGCCGGACAATCCCCCAGTTCCTTGCTGTGCTTAAACACAATAAGCTCCCGGACAGCCATTTTCCCTCTTGCAGCTGAATGATCATTTTCAAACATATTAATAATTGCCTCCCACAAAAGATCTAAGTCTTCCTCTGAGAATCCTGTCACTTTTCTGGCCAGATTCGCTGAAATATATCCTTCCACTCGATACAATCCATACGGAACAATATTTTTTCTTCCCATTTCAGTACTCTTATTTTCAGCATCTTTTTCCGTTGTAATTGCAACTCTTGTAATCGTAACTTCCTGACTGACAATCGGATCGATACTTCTTGCAAAGCCAAGCTGTACCGGTCCCCTTACCTGTCCACAATTCAAAGAAGCCTTTACAAAAGTGGTCATAACTGCACCAAAGGTACGAATATCATAGAAATTATCACACATATAATCTCTCAGTTTTATATCCACGTCTTTATCTGATTTTTTTAATTTCTTCAATGCTTCGGTAACTTTTTTGTCCTCTGTTTCTGTAATTCCAAGGCTTTCACAGGCTTCCCGGTCGCTTCTGTTCAACGGAACATCTTCTTTGATGTAGATTTTATAACCTTTTGCATCTTCCTTTACTGTTTCCACATAATTACGGATTTTTCGCTTCAGACACACGTCTGTAACCAGTCCCAATCCACTTTCCGGATCTATTCTTGGCATATTACCAGAATCCGGATCTCCATTCGGATTTCCATTTTCTACATCAAACAGTACCACAAACTCATAACGATTTTTAATTGCTTCTCCCATTTACTTGTCCTCCTTTTTTTCGTACTTCTTTTGTATCTGATGATAATATCCTAACATGAACCTTCCTTGCTCCTCTAATGATAATCGCTTCGGAATTCCTGCATTTTCTTCTGACACATCTAATTTTCCCATCAGATCAGCCAACACTTTTTCATAATATATTTTTCTGGCAACTGATTCCCGGTCTATTTTCTTGATATGACTATTTTTCAATTTTATCAGAACCGGAAATATTGATGCTGGTGTTGCACATGCAGAATTAAAATATCTGTCTCGAATTGTTGCATTAATTCCAGGATTCGCATCCTTTTGAATTGATTCCAGTACTGCAAATATTCTTCCAAGTACATAGGAAGTCTCTATACACTCTTCATTTAATCCCATACTATCGTCTCCTTCTTTCCATCCACGGTTTTTAATTAAAAAGGCTTTTATAATTGCCGCTCTTCCATAAGTAACATTTCCCTGTTCGGCTCTTATTCGTATCAGCGTATCCGTATATAAGCTTTCTGGATATCTTGAATCTTCCAGAATTGCTCTTAATGCCATTGATGCCATATTAGGAACTGGAGTTTTATCCTTTGACTTCTGATTCACTGTTTCATCCAGCATCTTCTTTACTCCCAGATATTCATTCTCCACCCAGGAAGGTTTTACAATTTCCATTCTCTGATAATGTCTGGAAATATTCTTAATAATGGTTCCAAATGAATTTTGATAAAAGAACCGAACTGATAATCTAGCTGCATTTGGTGCAAGACACAGGATATAAAATGGCTGATTCGGATCTAAGTTGATATCCTCAAGGTCTACCCATAATCCCTTCTCTAAATTTCCAAATACTTTTCTCATTTCTTTCTGATTATCCGGCTTGGGATTCATCCAGGACAAAAATGTCTTTTGATATTCTTCTTTTCCTGATTCTGCCCAGAATACAATCATGGAATCTCCTAATGGAAATTGATATTCTCTTTGACTCAATAAATAATTTAATGCTGTTGTGTATGCAAACCCCGCATACTTTCCGACCGGTGCATTATAACTTTGTTCTTTTCCATAAGACTCGAATGACGGAGCATTAAATGACACAAGTGCTGCTCCACTTGACTGTGCTCCCGGAACTCCTTTTATTCCTCTATGAATACGTGCTATCTCTGTTTTCTGTCCTGTCACAAGACAGATTCCTTTCTTTCCACTATTTTCTTTTACTTGCAGCTTGTCCCATAGCTTCTTTATTTCATCGTCTTCCTGTGCATAAATCCCTTTCATACTAAAGATAATATTTCCGCCTTCATTCAGTTCTTCCCAATGTTCTTTAATCACAGGATTCTTCTTTGCCTGTTCCGGATTCCAGTTTTTAAAGTAAAGACAGATTGCTTTCGCCATTTCTCCCTCTGCCTCTCCAAGAATTGCTAAGTGCTTTTCCCTTGCCGCATGAAAGCAGTCTATAACTCTCTGATTTGTTCCTTCTGCATCAATTCCAAGAAAATACTTGGCATTATCACATAAAAAGTTAGAAGCAATCCCTGAAGATCTTGTAACCATTTCCGGTACATTTAAAGGTTCGGGAACCCATACTTTCTTCTTGCCTCTTTGCTCTTCCTTTTTCAATGAAATAATCGTTTTTATTGTTCCATCCGCATTTAATTCTATTGCATGCGATACTTTTGCCTGACACCAGCCTGGTTTTGCTGCTTTTCCCTGCTGTACGAGTTCCTCGTAATACTTTACCAATGCCTGCAGAATCATCTGATCACCTCACAGTTTCGTAAATCCAGCACTCCTTTTCTCATGACTGCTCTGAAAAACATCGGCTGTATTTCATCCGGATTACTATAATCCATATCATACAACATAAATCCCAGATCCTTTTCAGGCACTGTATCATAACTGGTATGTATCTCTTTTTCTTCACATAAACAGAACTGAGCCGGAAATTCTCTGCACCCAAAATATGGCATATGATAGCACTCTCCTCTTTTTAAACGACGCATGATAATATCTTTAAATTTTCCAGGATTGTCCGATGCATTTGCCTTATTCGTCATTTCAAAATGTGCTTCTATGATATAGCATACATCACATAAAATTAGAGAGGCTCTCTGAACAATGTCTTCTTTTGTACTAAGATAAAGTGGTTTATCTGCCCCATTATACACTTGCAGTACATTGCTGGCAGATATCTTGCTTTTTACTTCATTTCGCCTGACACTTGTAAAGCGGATTGGATTCTTAACATAAATCTTATCAATAACCCATTTCAGACCGGGATGCCAGTATATTGCTTCCAGAATTCCACGTGCTGCCGAAGGTGTCATAACATCATAAGAACATCTTTCAACCTTCATCTCCGGTCTTGAGAACAAAGCATAATCCCCCCACACTTTTACTTTTACACCTATGCCCATCTATAATACTTCTCCTTTCTTATAGCATGCTGCAATATAATCCCGCGGCTGGTAATAAAAATCTGTATTATAGTCTGATATTTTTTCATCTATCCACGAATGATAAACTTCCCATAACCCTTTTAAAATATCAGAATCTTTATAACTATCCTCTATCAGGCGTTCATACACTTCACCAATATCCCAATAATCAGGAATTCTATAACGGCACTCAATTACATTATCAAAATTTCCTGTTGTGATCTTACATTCGGTTACGAATTCATGTGCAACCTTTTCAATTGGTTCACAGTGCAGCACATCCGCATATTCATAGATTCTGTCTATGTTCTCTTTGCCCAGGGCCTCTGTTATTTCACATCTGGTTTTCTTTTTTAAACGTCCCATATATTCAATCAGACTGCACGTAAAAAATAAATTATTATTATTTTTTGTTCCCATTTACTGCCTCACTTCCTACATACTGTAATGAATCTAATGCTGATATCGTATGAAAGCTGATCTGATGTGTCGGATGATTGACTTTAACAAGTTCCCAAAAGGCAGTTCTTGATATTTTCCCATCTATAAAATTCTGTACATAATTATAAATGGTATCGTCCGCCATTGGTCCCTCTACAATATCATAATCATGCGATTGTCCGCTTCGACAGGCAACAATAAAATCCAACCATTCTTCTGTCATTTCTTCAAAGATCAAATACTTTAATTTTTTATCCGGTATATATTCATAACAATTCACATATCCTTTGCGTCCGTAACGAGTTGCCCAGCGTTCCGCCTGTTCCTGCATCCGGGTACAATAAAAGCCGAAATAAAAATCTTTGTTATACACTGCTTTCCTTATCTCTGGAAATTCTACAATCTCTTTGCTTCCATGGTACAAAATCAAAATTCTTCTCCTCCTTCCGATTACATAAAATTGCTAAATTACACTATAAACTCTATTTACTAAAAATATAGTATCTACTTATACTATTTTCATTCTTTATAAAATCACTATACTACAGTTTATTTTGGTAATCAACATCTTTTATTCATTTTAAATTCCATTGAAAATACTTTTTCTTGAAATATTTCCTATAACCGTTTATACTTATGTTGTCTGGTATTCCAGTGGATTGAAATAATGGTATTTTTAATGAAAAAGCTGAGGGGGTTGTCGCGACAGTCCCCTCTCTTTATTTCCGTAAGCAATGAGCCAAAATCTGTACTAGCACACAAAAGACCTTGCAACTGCCTCGGTAACTTGAGGAACTCGCAAAGTGTGTTTCTCAAAATCCACAATCCATATCACACAAAGAACGCCATTCCATCCTCTAATGAAAAATCCAGTCCATATTCTTCTGAATACTGCTCTCCATCAACCAACTCATAAAAATCCTGCATCTCTTCTGATACTGGTCTGAGCATACCTGCTCCATTCAATCTGTCGAAAAAGCTGTTTTCTGATTTTGCATTGTCATATATCTGAATGCAATACTGTCCTGCTTTCCGCATTCTTTCCCTCGTTACTCCTTTAATTCGTAATTCCTGTAATAATTCATCTGCTTCAGGCTCCCTGTTGATAAATATAGTCTTTGTATTTTCTTCGATTAATTTAAATTCCTTTGCAACTTCTGCGAAATTACATTCCATCTTTTGAAATTCATCCATAATCTTTTTCTTATCCAGACTTGTGCCTCTATAGTGGTATAGTCTTGTAAAATAATCATGAATCGCTTTTAAATCTGCTATATCAGTATAATCCTGTAAAATCCCTTTGGATACATCAATCTGTTGCCTTTGGTTTGGTACACTATAAGACTCTTCTAAGTCAAATATATAAACCATGCTTTCTGACAATTCTCTTTTTCCTTCACGGTTACATCTTCCCGCTGCCTGTATCATAGAATCAAGCCCCGCTATCTGACGATACACTGTTGCAAAATCTAAATCTACTCCTGCTTCTACAAGACTTGTAGAAATCACAATGCATTTCTCATTATTTTTTAATCGTTCTCTTATTCTCTTTAACACACGTTTTCTGTGCTTCGGATACATACTTGTTGACAGATGATAGATTCCTTCTCCTTGTAATTCTTTATAAATCATCTGTGCTGCTTTTTTCGTATTTACAATACATAATGCATTATTTTCCTTCTTCAGTTTTTCAAGCAGATCATCCTCTCGTATCCTTCCCAGATTCTGATAATTTACGCGTTTAAAAAAAAGGAATTGTTCTTCCATTCTTGGACATAATTCTTTTATTAACTCATTTTTAGAAAAAAACGAATCTAATGCCGGCTGCGTTGCAGTACATAATACTATGCTGACAGAATAACTGTCCACCAATTCCTGAAGCATCGCTATACAAGGTTTCAGATAATCCATCGGCAGCATCTGTGCTTCATCGAATATAACAACACTGTTCGCAATATTATGTATCTTCCTACATTTCGAGGATTTATTTGCAAATAATGATTCGAAAAACTGTACATTTGTTGTTACCACAACAGGCTTGTCCCAATTTTCACTTGCAAGCTGCATCGGTTTAAATTCTTCTGAGCTTTCATAATCTACATTATAATGATTCTCCAGAACATTTTCCTCACCAAGTATTTCTCGAAATACCTGGGCGTTCTGTTCAATAATGCTTGTATATGGAATTACATAAATGATACGATCCTTATGATTCTTTACCGCATGTTCCAGAGCAAATGCAAGAGAAGCAACAGTTTTTCCACCCCCTGTTGGCACTGTAAGACGGAAAATCCCTTCTTTTTGCTTTCCCTCTTTTATACAATGACTCAATATCTCTGTTCTTCGACCATTTATTGTGTCTGCATCTGTATTTTTCAACCATTCGGAAATATGATTTTTCAATCTATTCTGTAAAGTTACCATGGTCTCTCCCGAATTTCTTCCTGTATCTCCATTTTTCATGAATGATTCTGTGTCCAGAAAATCTGCATCTACAAGACATGAATACAACATTCTGATAAATGTTCCCAGTGAAAAATCCATATTTCTGTCTTCTTTAAATGTAATCGGTTCCGTATCCAGATCTGGAATTTCGACCTCATCTTTATAATCCTGATAGTCGCAGATTTTTTTCTTCCATCTTCCACATAAGCTGGAACTCATTGCTGTATTTCCATAATCAGGCAGTCCAGCATGATGACCTGCAATGCAATAACTTAGAATGGGATAATAACCTCCAAGTTCTTTACAGACCTGAGCTCCTGCCGTAGCATGATCCACTTTATCATTTGTATTCTCCTGTATTTTTTTCTGAAATTCTTTCGAGTATTTTCCGATATCATGCAGCATTCCACAGCAATAGCCCCATTCTCTTTTTCCAAACTTTTCTGCAAAGTTCCCAGCTCTCTCTGCCGTTCCTTCCAAATGTTCTTTTACAGTCTGTACTCTTTCTCCATCTTTATGTGCGATATATCCCATTTTATTACCATCCTCTATATCTTCTCCATTATTGTTACCCTGTCATTTTAAAGAACATCCTCACTTACACGGTTACATATTTCTCCGCTTCTTCTTTGCATTTCAACGTATTTCCATGCCCAATTACATATTTCATACATTCTTTTCCCTGCTCTTCTTTTCCGATTCGGTAGTAACATACTCCCAGC
>ERZ791864.1755-NODE-1755-length-13102-cov-2.457117_pt1 | contig 13102 bp, 8 predicted proteins | sample MGYA00510282_ERZ791864 | MGnify/ENA primary metagenome ERZ791864 (study PRJEB30046, sample SAMN00792087) | human gut metagenome | study: EMG produced TPA metagenomics assembly of the A metagenome-wide association study of gut microbiota in type 2... | reverse complement strand
CTTTTGGTGGAACTTCTTTGGATTTAACCGATTCTGACCGTTCAGTAATCATACAAGGCATCCTATATAAACAGGAATCAAATTCTTTTTATACAAGTCTATATTTAAAAAAAACAAATCTGATTCAAAATTCAAAAAAACAATCCATTGATAATGTAAAAGCAACAATCAAAACAGAATATTTAAAACAACTTCCTTCAGATGGTGACAGACTTTTAATACAGGGGAGATTAAAGCAGATCCAAGAACCGGGAAATCCGGGGCAGTTTAATGAACGAAGCTATTATTATGCACGAAAAATAAAATGGTATCTGGAGGCAGAACAGGTAACAATTCAAAAAACAGAGGCAGATAAGGGTGTCACATTCAGAAGTCGGTTAAAAGAGTTATTAAAAACAAAAATTAAGCAGATTACCACAAAAAAGACAAGTGGTCTTTTCATGGCGATATTGCTTGGAGAAAAGTCAGAAGTAGAGAGAGAAACGTTATTGCGGATGCAGTTAAGTGCTATGTCACACTGTGTTGTGGTATCAGGAACTCATCTTTCAATTTTAGGCTGGGGTTTGTTTCGTTTGCTTAGAAAATTAAGAATTCCGCTTTGGATGGCAGGAATGATCAGTATTTTTCTGATGATACAGTATGGAATTTTCACAGGAAACGGGGCGTCAGCCGTACGTGCCGTGATTATGTTTTCTATGGCTGTGGGAGCTGTGCTTGTGGGAAGAACGTATGACCTGCTTTCTGCGCTGGCACTTTCTATCTTACTGCTTTTATCAGATAATCCCAAATGGCTGACAGACAGTGGTTTTTTACTTTCATTTGGTGCAGTCATTGGTCTAAGTATTTTTTATCCGAAATTAAAAAGTAAGAAAGAAAACAAACTTGGAAATACATTTTTGGGAAGCATAGCTGTTCTGCTTGTCACCTTGCCCATTCAAATGTATGCGTTTTATGAAATTCCGCTTTTTGGAATTTTGGTAAATCTTTTTGTTCTGCCTACAATTGGAATCGTTTTGATAAGTGGAATGGCAGGTTGTGTAGCTGCATTTTTTTCTCTTTTTCTTGGGAAAATTCTGGCTTTTCCTGCAATTCTTATTTTAAATTTTTATTTAAAAATCGGGAAAGTGATACAAAGTATTCCACAGGCGACGTATGTTACAGGAAGCGTTTCTCTTAAAAGAGCAGTAGTTTATTATGGAATACTGGCAGGTTGGTGCTTTTTAAGAAAGAAAAGTAAAAAAGTTCCAAGGGTTGGTCTGATTCTGGCAGTTTTGGTTTTACTGTTTCCGACTCCCCGAAATCAGACAAAGATTACATTTTTAGATGTGGGACAGGGAGACTGTGCAGTGATTCAGCAAAAGAAAGAAGTCTATCTGATAGATGGAGGAAGCAGTGATGTATCAAAAGTGGGAACCTATCGGATTTTGCCATTTTTAAAATATAGTGGAATCCGAACAGTAGATGGAATTTTTTTATCGCATCCAGATAATGACCATATCAATGGAATTGAGGAACTGTTTGAGGCAGTTGCCAAAAAAGAGACCAGTCTAAAGATAGAAACGGTTTATCTTTCAAAAAATAAAGAAAAAGAAGAGAAAATCAATGAAATCGCACAACTTGCAAAGCGTGCAGGCTGTGAGGTGCGTTACATAAAAAAGGGGGCACAGTTAAAACAAAAGGCATTTCAGGTAGAATGTCTTTCTCCTGAGAATGAGACGGGAGAAAGCAATGAAAATTCCCAGGTTCTGCTTTTTAAAACAGATAATTTAAGTGTGTTATTTACCGGAGATATGGAACAAAAGGGAGAAGATGCAGTGACAGAACAGTTAAATGAAAGGCAGGAACAGATTGATATTTTAAAAGTACCACATCATGGCTCAAAAAATTCAGCAAAGGAGGCATTTTTAGAGGCTGCAGGTGCAAAGATTGGAATCATTTCCTGTGGAGAAGGAAACTCTTATGGGCATCCTCACAAAGAATTGTTGGAACGGCTGAAGGAAAAACAGATAGGGTGGTATGTGACCATAGAAAGAGGAGCGATTACCGTTACAGCGGGAAAAACAAATAAACTTTCTTTCTATAAAAAATGAAGTGTGATAGAATAGATGAAAAGAGCACACAAGAAAGAAATAGAGGAATAATATTATTATGAAGAGTTTGCAGGAAGACATCAGGCAGAAAGAGTTTAAAAATGTCTATCTTTTTTATGGAGAAGAAGCGTATTTAAAACAGGTATATAAAAAAAGAATGAAAGAGGCATTGCTTCCCGATGGAGATGAAATGAATTTTACTTTTTTTGAGGGAAAAAAGACAGAACCGCAGGAAGTGATTCAGATGGCACAGACTATGCCCTTTTTTGCAGAAAGACGAGTGATTTTTCTTGAGAATACCGGATTTTTTAAAGGTCAGTGTGAGAGTCTTCCCGAGTATCTGTCACAGCCTCCCGAGTATCTGTGTATGATATTTATAGAGGAAGAAGTAGATAAACGAAGCCGAATGTATAAGGCAGTAAAAAAATCCGGAAGGATTGTAGAGTTTGCAAAACAGGATTCAGATATGCTGATTCGCTGGATATTTGGAATTTTAAATAAAGAACAGAAAAAGATTACAAGAAACGATATGGAACTGTTTTTAACAAAAACCGGCACGGATATGGGAAATATTGAAAAAGAGCTGGAAAAACTGCTTTGTTATGTCTTAGAACGAGATGTGATTACAAGAGCCGATATTGAAGCTGTCTGCACCTCACAGGTTTCGAATCATATTTTCGATATGCTTCGTGCGGTGACAGAGAAAAAACAACAGAGGGCACTGGATTTGTATTATGATTTACTTGCCTTAAAAGAACCACCGATGCGTATTTTATATCTGCTGGCAAGACAGTTTAACCAAATGCTTCAGGTAAAAGAACTTGAGAAAGAGGGATATGACCAGAGCGCAATTTCAAAGCGTCTGGGAATCCAGCCGTTTGTCGTAAAAAATTATCAGAAGATTTTAGGACGGTACTCCTTAGGACAGCTAAAATCAGCAGTGGAAAAATGCACCAAAACCGAAGAGCAGGTCAAAACAGGATATTTAAATGATGCCTTAAGCGTGGAACTGCTTTTAGTTGAATTCAGCAGTTAAAATACTCGCCAAGAGGACTTGACAAGGTGTCTGTGCAATGATATCATCTTAATGATACGAGATGTAGATAGAGGTTGCATTTTTCATGAGTAGATGGTTGGATGTTCAGGAGCAGATGAAGGCTTTTGAAAGGGAAAGATGCCGAAAAAATACAAGACCTGAGCTTGTGTTTTTGGGCATGTCATTAAGAGTGGCATGACTGTCATCGCAGGATGGAGTGCTATCTGATAGATATGAAACGGATATCTGGAGACGGCGCATCTTGCCGTCTCTTTTTTAGTTAATCATTCAAGGAGGAAAAGATATGGCAATTTTTAAAGGCGCAGGTGTTGCAATTGTTACACCAATGAAAGACAACTTAGAGGTAAATTATGATAAACTGGATGAGATTTTAGAGGAACAGATTGCAGGAAAAACAGATTCCATCGTAATTTGTGGAACAACAGGAGAATCCGCAACACTCTCCGAAGAAGAACACTTAGAAGCAATTCGTTTTACTATTGAACGTGTCAATCACAGAATTCCTGTTGTTGCAGGTACTGGTTCAAATTGTACTCAGACTGCAATTCAGATGAGTAAAGAAGCAGAAGAAGCAGGAGCAGACGGAGTGCTTTTAGTAACACCTTACTATAATAAAGCAACTCAGAATGGTCTGATTGCACATTATACAGCAATCGCAAACGAAATTAAAATTCCGGCAATTCTTTATAATGTACCAAGCCGTACAGGATGCGCACTTCAGCCAAAAACAATTGCTCATCTGGTAAAAAATGTAGAAAACATTGTAGGTGTCAAAGAAGCATCCGGAGATATCAGCCATGTGGCACAGGTTATGAATTTGTGTGACGGACAGATTGATTTATATTCCGGAAATGATGACCAGGTTGTACCGCTGTTATCTTTAGGAGGACTGGGAGTTATCTCTGTACTTTCTAACGTAGCACCACAGTATGTACATGATATGGTTTACAAATTCTTTGAAGGGGATGTTGCAGGAAGCCGTAAAATGCAATTAGAGGCACTTCCGGTTATCAATGCATTATTCTGCGAAGTAAACCCGATTCCGGTAAAAGCTGCAATGAATCTGCAGGGAAAAGAAGTTGGACCGCTTCGTGCACCGCTGACTGAGATGGAACCGGAGCACCAGGAAGTACTCAAAAAAGCAATGAAAGAGTTAGGAATTTTATAAAATAAACAGAAGAATCCGCTATAAGATACGAAAACAAACGTTCTTATGGCGGATTTTTTGCATTTTTTTAGAGGAAAATGACAGGGGAAACTGTGGATTTTAAGAAATGTTTAGTTGCCTTTTTGTTAATTTTATAGTATTATAATTTAGAAATTTAATGAATTAGCAAAAAATTTAATGAATTAGAAATAAAAGAATAGAAGGTGGTTAGACCTTGATAAAGGAAAATCAGAAGCATTTTAACCGGCTGCATGTGGTGATTGATGCTTTTGTGATTATTATTTCTTATTTTTTGGCATGGCTTTTAAAGTTTCATCTGCCGATTTTAAGAGATGAGGGCGGACGGCTTCCATTTCATATCTATATGAGTGCGCTGTTATTTATTGTACCAGCTTATCTTATGTTGTATTATGCATTTAGTTTGTATACGCCAAAACGAGTACAAGGAAGAAGACTTGAATTTTCAAATATATTTAAGGCAAATACATTAGGATTGTTTCTGTTGATTACAGGGTTGTATCTAATTAAGCAGATTGACTTTTCTCGTCATGTAATTGTTATTTTTTATGTAATTAATGTCGTGTCAGAAGAGTTGACTCGAATGTTGATTCGGGTTGTACTTCGCAAGATGCGCGCAAAAGGTTATAATCAGAAACATATTTTACTGGTGGGATACAGCAGAGCGTGTGAAGAATATATTGACCGGATTCTTGCAAATCCTCAGTGGGGATATACGATTCGTGGAATTTTAGATGATAATGTACAGGCAGGGTATATGTATCGTGGAATTAAAGTGCTTGGACGAATTGATAATCTGATGGTGATTCTCCCGCAGAATCATTTGGATGAGATTGCGATTACACTGGGATTGAGCGAATATTTTCGATTAGAACAGATTGTTGCGTTGTGTGAGAAATCCGGAGTGCATACAAAATTTATACCAGATTACAATCGAATTATACCGACAAAACCTTATACCGAAGATATTTTAGGTCTTCCGGTTATTAATATTCGTTATGTACCTCTTACCAATACATTTAATGCCTTTACAAAACGGGTAATGGATATTGTAGGAGCGTGTGTTGCAATTGTATTGTTTTCACCAGTCATGCTGTTTTCGGTGATTATGATAAAATTAACTTCTCCGGGACCTTTGATTTATAAACAGGAAAGAGTCGGACTTCATAACCATAATTTTCTGATGTATAAATTTCGTTCCATGGAAGTACAGCCTCCGGAAGAAGAGAAAAAAGCATGGACCGTAAAAAATGACCCGAGGGTTACAAATTTCGGTCGGTTTATGAGAAAGACAAGCATTGATGAGCTCCCTCAGCTTTTTAATGTGTTAAAAGGTGAGATGAGCCTTGTAGGTCCGCGTCCGGAACGTCCATTTTTTGTGGATAAATTTCGGGAAGAAATTCCGCGTTATATGATTAAGCATCAGGTGCGTCCGGGATTGACCGGATGGGCGCAGGTAAATGGATACCGTGGAAATACTTCGATCCGCAAAAGAATTGAGTATGATTTATATTATATTGAAAACTGGACGTTAGGTCTGGATATCAAGATTTTGATACTCACATTCTTTAAAGGATTTATCAATAAAAATGCATACTAAATACAATAAGGGGAAATAAGATGGCAAAGAGAAGCAGAAATACTGTAAAACGCAAAAGAAGACGACTGATATTTGGAATTGAACTGGTTGTACTACTGGTTTTAGTCGGTGTGCTTTTTGTATATGCGAATATTACAAATAAACTTGGCAAAATTGATATTTCAGACAGTGCAGACAGTGCAGATGTCAAAGTCAATGAGCAGGTAGTAGGCAGCAAAGTCATGAAAGGCTATACGAATATTGCGTTGTTTGGAGTGGATTCCCGAGATGAAAATCTGGATAGTTCCAACAGTGATACGACAATTGTAGCAAGTATCAACAATGATACAAAAGAAGTAAAACTGGTTTCTATTTATCGTGATACTTACTTAAATATTGGACAGGATAAAGATAAATATGACAAAGCGAATGCTGCTTACGCAATCGGTGGACCGGTTCAGGCAATGTCTATGTTGAATACAAACATGGATTTAAATATTAAAAATTATGTGGCAGTTGACTTTAATGCGTTAGTGAAAGTTATTGATTTACTTGGCGGGTTGGATGTGGATCTGTCTTATGAAGAAATTGAACATATGAATAACTATTGTGTAGAGACTTCTGAAAAAACCGGAGCAAGCTATGAGCCGATTGAAAAACCGGATCCAAAACCGGAAGATGAATCAAAAATTTTAGGAACCTATCATTTAAACGGTGTACAGGCGACTTCGTACTGTCGAATCCGTTATACCAGTGGATGGGATATGAAACGTACCGAACGCCAGAGATATATTATTTCTCTGATGGTGGAAAAAGCAAAAAAAGCAAGTCTTTCTACCTTAAATGATATTATGGATGAAGTATTTCCAATGATTAAGACAAACTTTACCAAAACAGAATTGATTCAGCTTGGAATGGGAATCCTTTCTTATCAGTTAGGAGATACGCAGGGCTTCCCGAAGAGTAATATCATGGGAGAAGATGTAAAAGATGCAATCGGAATTGATTGTGTTGTTCCAACGACCCTTGAAGCAAACGTCAAACAATTACATGCATTCTTATTTGACCAGGAGGATTACAGCCCTTCTGAGACTGTTTTAAAAAGAAGTGACTATATTGCAGCTCATACCGGATTTGGAAATGATTATGTTTCGGATGAATTAAAACAGTATATTTCAGACAGAGAATCTGCATTGGATGATGAGGAAAATTCTGATAGCGAAGAAGAGATAGATACACAGTCCGATGCAAGCAGTGAGACTTCAGCAGATGATATGTCAGCTTACAGTCAGGATTCTTCAAGTTCGGATAATTATAGTAATGGCAATTCAAATCATAATGATTATGATGACAGCGATTATGATTATGAAGATAACAGTGACGACTATAGTGGATATGGCAATAATAATGGCTATTATAATAGTTATAACGAGGATAACAGTGATGGTGATGAGTCCGGCAGTTATAATTCTGAAGAAAGTGATGATAGTGACAACAGCTACAGTGATGATAATACCTATAGTGAAGAGGAAGAATAAAAAAGAATCTGATTTTGCAGATTCTCAAAGGGGATGTCGTTTAACGACATCCCCTTTTCTAGGCTGGAAAATGTGCATAAAATTTTTCTTATATCCAGTGTAAGGATAGAGTCTGCTCAAACTCAATGTTTGATAGATCAGTTGACAATAAAAATAAAAGATAAGAGGAATAAAACAAGATGAGAGATTTATTTGAAAATGGAAAGAAGCCGGAAGTATCTGTGATTATACCGGCATACAGACCAGGAATAAAATTTGAGCGTCTGCTGAAAAAAATTCAGAAGCAGAGTTATCCGGTAAAAGAGATTATTGTAATGAATACAGAAAAAAAATATTGGAACATGGATTGGGAGTTTGTAAATCCAAATTTGAAAGTGTATCATATTAAAAAATCAGAGTTTGACCATGGAAAGACCAGAGCAGAAGCAGTGAAATTAAGTACCGGTGATATTATGGTGCTCTTTACACAAGATGCAGTGCCGGTCGATGAATTTGTAATCGAAAATCTGGTAAAGGCATTTCGAAATACCAAAGTCGGAGCAGCTTATGGACGTCAGCTTCCAAATCCGGAATGTGCCTTGATTGAGCGTTATACCAGAGCATTTAATTATTCGGATAAAAGCAGATTAAAAGGAAAAGCAGATTTGGATGAGTTGGGAATTAAGACATTTTTTTGTTCTAATGTCTGTGCAGCCTATCGAAAAGACTTATATATGGAGATGGGCGGATTTATTACGCATACAATTTTTAATGAAGATATGATTTATGCCGGGAAAATTGTACTAAAAGGCTATCTGGTAGCATATCAGGCGGATGCAAGAGTGTTTCATTCTCACAATTATGGAAATGTGGAACAGTTTAAAAGAAATTTTGATTTGGCAGTCTCACAGGCAGACCATCCTGAAATTTTTAAAACCGTGAAGTCTGAGAAAGAGGGAATTTGTCTGGTAAAAAATACAGCCCGTTATTTGTGTAAAATTCATAAACCATGGCTGGTTGTTGACCTGGTGATAAAGAGTGGATTTAAATTTTTAGGATACCGTACCGGAAAAATCTATAAACGCCTGCCTAAGAAAGTAATTTTAGCGTGTACAATGAATCCATCCTATTGGAGAAAGTAAAATAATTTTTTAAAATCTATGATTTTTATCACATTTTGGACACAATTCCCTGTTAAACTGTGCTCATAAAGAAAAAAGGGAGTAATTACTATGAGTGAAGAATTCAAGAATGAATTTGATGAAAATAAAGAAACAGAGACAGATAATGTAAATACGCAGGAAGAAACAGAGACTGTTTTTGAAGATAATGCGTCTAAGCCGGAAGAAACAACAAATGAAAGTGCAGTGACACAAGAACCGGGAAATGCGCCAACACCGGAAAATCCGGTTTATGCAAGAGCATACCAGCCGCATGAACAGCGGGAGGCCACAAAAGAAGAGTGGTATCAGGAAGCACAGCAGGAACAGAAACAGCAGCAAAGTTATAATGCTTATCAGTTTACTGCTCCGGAATCAAAGAAGCCAAACAGATCCGGAAAGAAGTTAAACGGACAAGGCAGAAAATTTGGCACAGTCGTTGCGACAGCGGTTGTGTTTGGTCTGGTTGCAAGTGCAGTTTTTCAGGGGACAAATTATGTGGGAAGTAAATTAAATCCACAGGGAAAAAAATCTGTTCAGGTACAGTCTACACAGACAATCAGTCAAAATAAATCATCTGATTCAGAAGAAAGTGTATCAGGAAGCACTGAGGGAACTTCAAGCGTAAGTCAGGTTGCCCAAAATGCAATGCCGTCAATTGTATCGATTGTAGGAGTCAGCGTTCAGGAGATTCCACAGATTTATCAGTACTTTGGATATGGACAACAGCAGGAAACTCAGAGCAGTGGTTCTGGAATTATTGTAGGACAAAATGATACCGAGCTTTTGATTGCAACAAATAATCATGTAGTCAGCGGAACAAATTCTCTTACCGTGTGCTTCACAAATCAGGACGGAAGTGCAGTAACCGGAAATGGTGACGTGGAAAAGACCAGTGCCGAAGGTGAAAGCGGCAGCACAAATCAGGATGGTCAGGACAGCAGTTTGGATGATGTTCAAAGCGGTGCGGTATCTGCACAGATTAAAGGTACGGATGCAGATAATGATCTTGCTGTTATTTCAGTAAAATTGGAGGATATTCCGGAAGATGTATTAAGTGAGATTAAAGTGGCAACAATTGGAGATTCTGATTCCCTTCAGATGGGTGAACAGGTTGTTGCAATTGGAAATGCACTTGGATATGGTCAATCTGTGACAAGTGGTTATGTCAGTGCATTAAACCGTCAGGTAAGTTCAGATGATACAGATGGAACTTTTATTCAGACTGATGCAGCAATTAACCCTGGCAACAGTGGTGGTGCACTTTTGAATATGAAAGGTGAACTGATTGGTATTAACTCCGCAAAGATTGCTTCTGATGAAGTGGAAGGGATGGGATTTGCGATTCCGATTTCAAAGGCAGAACCAATCCTTGATGAGATGATGAATCAGGAAACCCGTTACAAAGTAGAAGATGAAGATAAAGCAGCATATATTGGAATTACCTGTGAAAATGTAACCAGTGATGTCAACCAGATGTATGGAATCCCTCAGGGAGTTTATGTAGATACTGTAGTAGAAGGTGGACCGGCAGAAGAAGCAGGAATCAAAAAAGGTGATGTCATTACTAAGATTGATGGTACTGCGATTGATGCATACAAAGATTTGGTAGACAGACTGGAATACTATGAAGCCGGAGAAACCGTAGAATTAGAAGTTTACCGTGCACAGGATGGAGAATATAACGCTCAGAAAATCAGTGTGACTTTAGGAGCAAAGAAAGATGCACCGAGCACAAATTCTTCTTCTAATCAGCAGCAAAATGAAAAAAATAATAAATAGTAAAAAGAGATATCAGAATACCGTAGGAATGTTGTTTGTTCCTGCGGTATTTTTTTGATAAGTTCCAAGAAAAGTCAAATGCCTTACCATGCAAGCATGAAAGTCATTTGAACTTTCTGACCCTTGATATCATAATATAATACTGTATCTTTTATTTTTAGGGATTATTATTATGGAAAGATATTGTATGCAAAATCATTATACCTGCCGTTCAAACAGGATGTCAGAGAATCGTTCTATGCAAAACCGTCCGTTTAGTGGGGACTGTTTTGATGACACTGCTATTTATAAACATGCAGACCATCTGCCTCTTACAATGGCTTATGTTCCGATGCAGAAATTCTCTGGAATATTTTCTCTTCAGAAGAGTCTGTCTTGTGGAACTGTTTTTCCGGAGCTTTGTAAACCATTTTGTGGAAAGAGAGGTCGTTGCAGATGAATCAGTGTCGTGAACAAACTGTCCTGCTTCAATATATCAATGAAGTTAGTTTTGCAATCAATGATATGAATTTGTATTTAGATACGCATCCAGAAGATAAGAAGGCATTGGCATTTATGGAAGAGCACGTAAAAATGCGTAAACGTGCGTTAAAAGAATATGCTATGAAATACGGACCACTTACAATTGATACGACCGATGACGGACAGAGCTGTTCATGGGACTGGGTGATGCAGCCCTGGCCATGGGAATAATCAAATTGGAATAAAGAAAAAGAGTAGAAAGGAAAGTATTTGTTATGTGGAATTATGAAAAACGGCTTCAGTTTCCGGTTAATATTAAAACGCCAAATGCGAAACTGGCGTTATTTATCATGAGCCAATACGGTGGCCCGGACGGTGAAATCGGAGCATCCATGCGTTATCTTTCTCAGCGTTTTACCATGCCAAACCGTATTGCAATGGGAACGTTAAACGATATCGGTACGGAGGAACTTGCACACCTTGAGATTGTTTCTACAATCGTGCATCAGCTGACCAGAAACCTTTCTATGGAAGAGATTGAACAGTCGGGGCTTGGACCATATTATATTGACCATACCGTGGGAATCTGGCCTCAGGCAGCAGGAGGTATTCCATTTAATGCCTGTGAGTTTCAGTCAAAGGGCGATCCGATTACGGATTTATTTGAAGATTTGGCAGCAGAACAAAAAGCAAGGAGTACTTATGATAATATCCTGCGTGTCGTAAAAGATTCTGAAGTAGCAGAGCCGATTCGTTTCCTGCGTGCAAGAGAAATTGTGCATTTCCAGCGTTTTGGTGAAGCACTTCGTTCAGTACAGGAAGAATTGGATTCGAGGAATTTTTATGCATTTAATCCAAGTTTTGATGCACCTTGCCAGGCCTTTTGCGAATCTACGACAAAGAATGGGAATTAAGTCAAACGTAAAATAATTTGACAATTGATTATGATTCTGTTATCATAGTTTTCGCTGACTAAGTTTTGTGAGATGCCACAATAAGCATTACGAGCGCTTACTGTGGCATCTATTTTTCTGTCAATTCATAGAAAAGCAGGTGAAAAAGTCTTGAGATTGTTTTTATTGTTATTTCTATTGATTCACAGATGCCTACTAACAGAAAGGAAATTTATATATGGAAACCATTACATTTGAAGAACTCGGCTTATGTCCTGAAATTGAAAGAGCAGTCCGTTTTATGGGATTTGAGGAAGCTTCTCCAATTCAGACAAAAGCAATTCCGGCTATTATCAGCGGAAAAGATATTATCGGACAGGCACAGACCGGAACTGGAAAAACCGCTGCATTTGGTATTCCACTTCTTCAGAAGATAGACCCGAAAAATAAAAAGCTTCAGGCAATTGTACTTTGTCCGACAAGAGAGCTTGCAATACAGGTTGCAGATGAAATCCGTAATCTTGCGAAATATATGCACGGAATCAAGATTCTTCCAATTTACGGGGGACAGGATATTGTGAAACAGATTCGTTCTTTAAAGAACGGAACTCAGCTTGTTATCGGAACTCCGGGTCGTGTGATGGATCACATGCGCAGAAAGACTGTAAAGATGGACCATATTCATACAGTTGTGCTTGATGAAGCAGATGAAATGTTAAACATGGGATTTCGTGATGATATTGAAACTATTTTAAGTGGTGTTCCAGAAGAACGTCAGACTGTTTTATTTTCTGCAACAATGCCAAAACCAATTTTGGAAATCACAAAGAAATACCAGAATCATGCAGAGTTAATTAAAGTAACCAAAAAAGAGCTGACCGTTCCGAATATCGAACAGTTTTATTATGAAGTAAAACCAAAAAATAAAGAAGAAGTGTTATCCCGCTTATTAGATATTTATTCTCCAAATCTTTCTGTTGTATTTTGTAATACGAAAAAACAGGTAGATAATCTGGTAACAGCTTTAATCGGAAGAGGATATTTTGCAGCCGGATTACACGGAGATTTAAAACAGTCTCAGCGTGACCGTGTGATGCAGAGTTTCCGTACCGGAAAAACAGAGATTCTTGTTGCAACAGACGTCGCTGCACGAGGAATTGATGTCGATGATGTCGAAGCTGTTTTCAACTATGATTTGCCACAGGATGAAGAATATTATGTACATCGTATCGGTCGTACCGGACGTGCCGGAAGAGGCGGACATGCATTTTCTTTTGTCAGCGGAAAAGAAATGTATAAATTAAAAGAAATTCAGAGATACTGCAAGACAAAGATTTATGCACAGAAAGTGCCGTCTATCAATGATGTTGCAAACA
>ERZ791864.1740-NODE-1740-length-13248-cov-2.810809_pt1 | contig 13248 bp, 9 predicted proteins | sample MGYA00510282_ERZ791864 | MGnify/ENA primary metagenome ERZ791864 (study PRJEB30046, sample SAMN00792087) | human gut metagenome | study: EMG produced TPA metagenomics assembly of the A metagenome-wide association study of gut microbiota in type 2... | reverse complement strand
TTCAGGCATTGGATGAAAACGGACGTGTCGTTCAGACGATGCGTAGCTGGTCTACTTTGCAACCGAACGAGGTGCAGAGTTGCGTAGGATGTCACGAGCATAAGAATACGGTTCCCGTAGCAGGGCATCCGGTATCTATGGCCATGAACAAAGGTATCAAGGCATTGGCTCCGGAAGATGAAATGGGAGAACGTAACTTCAGCTATCTGAAAGAGATTCAGCCTATCTGGGACCGAAATTGTATCTCTTGTCATGACGGAGTAAAACACCCGATGAGCCTGAAAGGAGAACTGAAGGTAGTGGACAAACAGAGTAAAAGAAAATATACGGACTCATATCTCAGTCTGACGCATGCCCGTCCGGATGGTCCCGACAGAGCATGGAGAGGCGATGCCCATCACCCGGAAGTAAACTGGATCAGCGCTTTGTCCCAACCTACTTTGTTGCCTCCTTATTTTGCAGGGTCCAACAAGAGTAATCTGATCAAGCGTCTGGAAGAGGGTCATGGAGGTACGAAACTGACACCGCAGGAGATACGCAAAGTTTCTCTCTGGATCGACTTGCTTGTTCCTCAGATCGGTGACTACCGAGAAGCGAACAACTGGTCGGATCATGACCGGGAGTTTTACGACCGCTACGATAAGAAGCGGAAACAAGCCCGCATGGAGGAACAGGAGAATATTCGCCAGTACATTCAATCTCTTCAAACTAAACAACAGAAATAATGAAAAAGATATTGATACCTGTTAGTATCGTAGCTATACTTCTTTGCGCTAGTTGGAAAGAAGATGCAAAGACGGTTTCGCCGGATCGTTTGTTTCTGGCGGACAGTGGAAAGTCCTTGTTTGTAACGAACAGGGCAGGCAATGAATTAATCAAAATGTCGTCCGACGGACAGAAGGTGGAACAGAAAGTGACCCTTTCTTCGCCCGTCAATGCCATGACACAAGACCCGTCCGGCAACCTTTGGGTGGTATGCGACGGAAACACCGGCATGATGTACGAACTGGATGGAAAGAAACTTTCGGTGCAGTCAAAAACAAAGAGCGGTGCTACGCCTTCGGATATTTTGTACAGTCCGGTGTCCAAATCACTTTGGGTGACACAACGCTTCAACAACGAGTTGTGGGAAATTGATCCGGCAACCCGTAAGGTAAAAACAAAGATTGCGATTGGTCGTGAACCGGTGGCTATGGCTCCGTTTGCAGGCGACTCTTGCCTGCTGATAGCCAATAATCTGCCGGAAATGCCTTCTACGGCTTATCCTATTGCAGTACAGCTCGATATCGTAGATGTCCCTTCAAAGAAGGTGACAGGACGCATCATGTTGCCGAATGGTGCTACCGATGCGAAGTCTGTAGCGGTAGATAAAAATCAGACGTATGCGTATGTCACTCACTTGATTGCCCGTTATCAGTTGCCTACCAATCAGCTGGACCGTGGATGGATGGCTACGAACACGCTGTCCATTATCGACCTGAAGGCGAGGAAACTGCTGACTTCCGTATTGTTGGATACTCCTCAGAAGGGAGCCGCCAATCCGTGGTCAGTGATTGTCACTCCGGATGATAAACAGATTATCGTAGCTGCTGCCGGAAGTCAGGAGTTGGTTCGTATTGACCGCATTGCTTTGCACGAACGTCTGGCGAAGGCAAAGCAGGGGGAGATGGTGACGCCTTCCGTGAAGTCATGGAATAATATTCCGAATGATGCGGGATTCTTATATGGTATCCGCGACTTTATCCCGACACAGGGGAAAGGCCCCCGTTCGGTGGTTGCTACCGGAGATAAGATTTACACAGCCAACTATTATACTTCGGAACTGGTGTCTATGGATTTGAACGGCAAGAATCTGAAGAAGCAGGTTTTGGGTGCACCGCTGGCTTTCACGAAAGTCGGAAAGGGTGATATGTATTTCCATGATGCTACTATTTGTTTCCAGAACTGGCAGAGCTGTGCTACCTGTCATCCGAATGACGCCCGCATGGACGGACTTAACTGGGACTTGCTGAATGACGGTATGGGAAATCCGAAGAATACCAAGACACTCTTGCTTTCGCATCAGACTCCGCCCTGTATGGCGACCGGTATCCGTAAGAATGCCGAAGTAGCTGTACGTTCGGGTGTGAAGTATATTCTGTTTATGGAAGGTGAAGACGAAATATACGAATCCATCGACGAATATCTGAAATCCCTGAAACCGTTGCCAAGCCCATACCTTGTGAACGGTAAACTTTCCGGTAAGGCAAAGAAGGGAAAGAAGATTTTTGAGGAAAACTGTGCGAGCTGCCATTCCGGAGAGTACTATACGGATCAGAAACAGTATAAGGTAGACTGGACAACGGGCCCGGACAAGGGACTGTCTATGGATGTTCCGGCACTGAATGAATGCTGGCGTACAGCTCCCTATCTTTATGACGGGCGCAGCTATTCGATGAAGGATATGCTGAAAGTTCACGGACCTCATAAGCCTGTCACTGAGAAGGAATTGGAAGAACTGGAAGAGTATGTGTTGTCTTTGTAAAGAAGATATCTGTTTATATTAATACATAGAATAATAATGATAAAGATATGTAGTGTTGCGTTTTTGTCGCTTCTGCTCTCTGCCTCTTCTCTGTTTGCACAGACCAAGACGTTTGCCGGAGCCGATTATTCGCAGGGAATCGTATTTGTGATGGAAAACAACCAAATGGTGTGGAAGCACAAAGCGCCCGATTCCAATGATTTGTGGATATTGCCTAACGGCAATATCCTCTTCACCACCGGACACGGAGTGCTCGAAATGACCCGTCAGAACGATACCATTTTCCATTATGAATCAAAAAGTCCGGTCTTTGCCTGCCAACGCCTGAAGAATGGTAATACTTTCGTTGGCGAATGTGTTACCGGACGGATGCTGGAGATATCCCCCAAAGGGAAGATTGTGAAGGAAACCTGCATCCTGCCGAAAGGTGTGAAGGATGGCGGATTCGCATTCATGCGTAATGCACGGCGGCTGGATAACGGTCATTTCCTCGTAGCTCATTATGGAGACCAGTGTGTGAAGGAGTATGATGCAAACGGTAAGGTGGTGTGGAAGCTGGATGTTCCCGGCGGTCCTCATTCTCTGACTCGTCTGCCTAACGGACATACGCTGATAGCTGTTGCCGATAAAGATCAGAACCCGAGATTGATAGAAGTGACTCCGGAAGGAAAAACGATCTGGGAAATATCGAATGCGGATATTCCCGGAAAGCCTTTGAAGTTTCTCGGAGGTTTTCAGTACTTCTCCGACGGACGTTTCCTGATTACGAACTGGACGGGACACGTGAACCCGAAAGAGAAAGTACATCTGCTGCTGGTAGACCGCCAGAAGAATGTGCTCTACTCTCTGGAGAATACTCCGGAACTACAGACGATGTCTTCCGTATATAGTACAGATAAGCCGGCGGGAGTAGCTTCGTATCATTAATTGATGTCTGTGGCATAAAAAATCATTGAAGTTTGCAATATGAAATATTATCGGATAAAATGTGAAATCTATAAAGCGGCAGGAAAGAGCTGGGAACGAATGGCGGAAGAATTACTTCTGTCAGCCGTTCGCGGGGGAGGAAAGGAACATGGGGGAAAAGTGGTCCGTCTTGTATTCTTTACATTCTGTGAGGATAATCGGGAATATCAGCTCCAACGGTCTTTTCTGGAACAATGGGTGGACGATCATTTCGTTTCTCCCCGTCCGGTCCTTTCGCTCGTAGCCCAAAAGCCTTTGGTGGGAGAACTGGTCATGGAAGTCCATTCGTTGCCGGCAACTGCCGGTGAGGAAGTGACGGTAGAAGAACAGATGACTTCTTCCGTCCGCTACCTTCGGGTTACCTCCGGTCATTATCGGGAAATAATAGCGGGAGGACTCTATGCCGACGATTTGACTCTTCCTGTCCGTGAACAGTCGGAGCAGGTGTTCGGGAAAGCGGAAGAAATTCTGAAAGCGGAGCAGATGAACTTCGGTGATATTGTCCGCCAGTGGAATTATCTGGAACGCATCACGGATATTGTGCACGGCAATCAGTGTTATCAGGATTTTAATGATATACGTTCGCAGTTTTATGCTTCTTCGGAATGGGCTTCCGGATATCCGGCAGCCACAGGAATCGGGACACAGCATGGTGGAATACTGGTAGATTTCAATGCCGTCAAAGGAGGAATAGAGATTATCCCGTTGGATAATGACTGGCAGAAAGCTGCTCATGTCTATTCGGATGAAGTTCTGATCAGCCACCGGACGGATGCGGAGAAGGGAACTCCCAAGTTTGAAAGGGGCAAATCGTTGTCCGATCATCAACAGGAGATGATTTATATATCCGGCACAGCTGCCATTCGTGGTGAAGAAAGTATAGTGACGGGCGACGTGCTTGTGCAGACGGAAATCACGCTGGAGAACATCCAGCATCTGATTGGTCTGGAAGAAGGGAGAGAGAAACTTCCGGAACATTCCGGCAAGCTGGAACTTCTCCGTGTGTATCTGAAGCATGAGGAGGATGCGAAGATTGTAAAAGAAGATATGGACAAACTTTGTCCCGACGTTCCGATTGTCTATCTTTATGCCGATGTATGCAGGGAAGAACTGCTTGTAGAAATAGAAGGTATTGCTTATTTGTAAAAACAGAAAACTGATGAAACTGATTCGATTGATCGCTTCTCCGATGTTGATGTACGTATTAGCGGGAGTTTATGCGCTGGTACTGGCAATCGCCACTTTTGTGGAAAATTCGTCCGGTCCGGCCCTTGCCCGCGAATACTTTTATTATGCTCCATGGTTTATTATGTTGCAACTCTTGCAAGCTGTCAATCTGTTGACCATGTTTCTTCAGGGAGGTTATTTCAAAAGAATCAGTAAAGGAAGTCTGCTCTTTCATGGGGCTTTGGTTTTTATTTGGTTGGGGGCGGCTGTTACTCACTATGCAGGAGTAACAGGAATCATGCACATCCGTGAGGGGGAAACGGTGGACCGCATGATGCGCGATGAAGGGGCAGGGATGGGAAATGCCTCCCTGCCTTTTTCTGTCACCCTCGACGATTTCCGGTTAAAGCGTTATCCGGGCTCTCACAGTCCGATGTCTTACGAAAGCGATCTGGTGATAAAGAAGGAGAATGAAGCTCCTTTGCAGGCTACGGTCAGGATGAATAAGGTGATTGAAGTGGATGGTTATCGCTTGTTTCAGTCTTCGTTCGATCCGGATGAGCAGGGAACGGTGTTGTCCGTAAGTTATGACCGTCCCGGTATGCAGATTACCTATATCGGCTATTTCCTGCTGTTTGCCGGCTTTGTACTGACTCTGTTCAGTAAGAAGTCCCGTTTCGGTCGTTTGCGCAGGGAACTAGGGGAGATGAAAAAGAATGCTCCTTTCTGTCTGCTTCTCTTTTTAGGTTTATCCGGTGCTTTGGGCACACAGGCGTCATATGCGCAGGAAACGCTTTCTTCTTCGCAGCTACCTTGCATTCCTGCTCCGCATGCCCGGAAATTCGGCAGTCTGGTACTGCTCAATCCTAATGGTCGCCTTGAACCTGTCAACAGTTACACTTCCGCCATTCTGCGCAAACTTTACGGAGCGGACAAGCTGAACAGCATCAATTCAGACCAGTTCTTTCTGAATCTTCTCGCTTTTCCGGATGAGTGGGGTGGCTATCCTTTTATCAAGGTCGATAATAAAGAAATTCTTCAACGGTTCGGAAGAGACGGCAAATACATCGCATGGCAGGATGTCTTTGATGCCGACGGCAACTATGTGCTGACCGATGAAGTGAATGCCATCTATGCAAAATCCGCTTCAGAACGGAAACGAATGGATTCGGATTTGTTAAAACTGGATGAATCGGTGAATATTGTCTACCGTATTATGCAACATCAACTTCTGCCCCTCTTTCCGGACGAAAACGACGTTCAGGGAAAATGGTACTCGGCAGGTGACGAACAAACCGTCTTTCATGATAAGGATTCACTGTTTGTTTCTAAAATCATGGATTGGTATATCTACGAATTGGGCAATGGGGTCCGCACTAATAACTGGAAAGAAGCGGACAAGATTGTCGATATGATGCATATCTTCCAGCAGGCAAAAAGTAAAACTCCCGCTATTGACAATCAGAGAGTAAAAGCGGAACTTCTCTATAATCAGTTAAACCTGTTCTGCTGGTGTCGTCTGGCTTACTTGATTTTGGGCGGAATCTTACTTTTCATTGCCTGCGGAGAGATTATCGCGGATTTCAAATGGGGGAGCAGACTGAGCAGCATACTGATTGTTCTTCTGATCGCTGCTTTCCTTGCACACACGACCGGTGTCTTACTGCGCTGGTATATCTCCGAACGTGCACCGTGGGCGAATGCTTACGAATCAATGATTTGCACTTCCTGGCTGCTCGTTGGCGGAGGCCTCTTGTTTGCCCGCCGGTTCCGTATTCTCCCTGCGCTTGCCGGACTGTTAGGCGGAATCATGCTTTTCGTGGCAGGACTGAACCATCTGAATCCGGAAATAACTCCTTTGGTTCCGGTGCTTCAGTCGTATTGGCTGATGTCTCATGTCGCCATTATCATGATCGGCTATGTATTCTTCGCACTTTGTGCGCTGACGGGACTGTTTAATCTTATCTTGATGAATCTGCTTTCTGCCACCAATCGGGTGAAACTCCTTTTCCGTATCCGTGAGTTTACCTTACTGAATGAAATGGCAATGATTCTCGGCTTATTCTTTATGACGGCAGGAACTTTCCTCGGTGCCATCTGGGCAAATGTCTCATGGGGCAGATACTGGGGATGGGACCCGAAAGAAACATGGGCGTTAATCTCTATTGTTGTCTACGCACTGGTACTTCATATCCGTTTTATTCCGCTGCTGAAAGGTAAAACAACTTGGTGTTTCAACTTGCTGTCCGTAGTCTCCATTCTCTCCATTATCATGACTTGGTTTGGAGTAAACTACTACCTGAGCGGCTTGCACTCTTATGGAAAGACCGAAGGGGGAGATTTACTGTTATGGATATGGGGAGCGGGTTTGTGCGTTGTGCTTGTTTTGGCTCTCTTTGCACGCAGGCGTTTGAAAAAGTATTCATGATTCGGTAAATAATAGAATTAGCTGCTTGTGACATTTTTGTCTTTATTCTAAGTATTATACGGGGATAAACAAAAATGTCACAGCGTTTGTAATCAGTGGTTTACCCCTGAAAATGACTTGTTTTTAAAATAAGTTTGCAAAAAACTATAGGATGTTTTTGTCTTTTTCCGGATCAAAACTGCATTTTTCTTTCATTTATTTGTGTTTCAGTATTTTAATCATTCTGGCTTCGCGATTCCTGCTGTTTTCTATTTCCGCATATTGTTCCAGTTCTTTCGTCGTTATGCCCCGTCCCGTGTTTAATCCCATCTTTTTATATACCTGTCTGAGCATACTTTTCGCTTCCTGCACGGATATTTCAGCATCCACAGGAAAAGCACGTTGGATATATGTCCGCATTTGCCCGGATTTCTTAATCGTATGCTCACTACTCACATTTAGTGCTGTCCGCAATTTATTCTCATTATAATCGGCTTCCCTTACAAATTCCGCTCCAAAACGGCAGAAACAGTCGTATATATACCTGTCGGCGGTAGAAGTAATCAGATTCATCAACATACGCTGATACCTTTTCTGTATTTTCTTGTCGGTAGCTCTGCTCATCTTTTCCATCTCTTCCAGTTTCCGGACGATCAGTTCTGCCCGTTTCTTCTTTGCCAGACGATGCTGGATAGCCATGCGTTCATTATCCGAAACCGGCATCAGGCGTTCTTCGTGCGAGAAGACAAAATATCCGGTCTGCTCGTAAGCAAGGTGCAGCAGATCGGCAGAGGTGTACAGGCGTTTCACTTGTTCCTTTTCATAGAAGTTGGCTATCAGAAACGAATCCGGCTTTCCGTTTTCGTCCAGATAAGGGAGGTAAGAGTTTTCTCCGATGGCCTCTTGTAGTAAGGTGCGTTCGCCTATGTTGGTAGTCCGTGCCAGTTGCGCTTTCCAGCCGTTGAAAATGGTGGAAGCTCCCTGAATCCAGTGATCGATTTCAGAAGAAGACATACATTCCAGTTCCGGTCGGATAGAAGCGATGTGTGTCACACTGTTGACTCCGCCCCGGAAACGTCCGATAATCTGGATTGCCTCGGTGGCAGGGTCAATAACGGATTGCGCGGCACCATACAAGTCACTGACGAAAATCACATGAGGCGGATTTTTGCAGAGTATGTCTACCGCTGAGTAGAAGCGGGAGGTGAAGAAATTGTAACGTTCCAGTTCGGTGATCATCATTGATTTTTTGCGGCGGTTTCCTTTCCAGAGCTTGTATTGTCCGTCTTCGCTACAGAATGTGCAGGCATTGCTTAGTTCGGGTATCAACCGGTAGAAGCTGTCTATCGAATCTATACTGTTACAGAAAATACAGACAGTTCCTCTCTTGGCTTCAATCACTTCCTGCAGGGTTTCCAGCACATTGTTGGTAGTAATCAGTTTCAGTTTCTGCCGATAGACATAATCCGGCTGAATCAATACCCGCATGAAACCGTCAAAACGACTGTCCTTTTCGGGTACGATAGGCGTAGCGGAAATCAGTGCCTTGTTTTGGAAACGGAAGAAATCGTTCATCGGTTCGCGGATAGAGTCACGGGAGTGCACGTCCTGTACCAGCTTCTCGCATTCATCAAATAAGATGAAGCATTCCGTATACATATCTATATCCACCGTTTGCATGGCTTCCTTTATCTTGTTGAAGCCTTCGGGGGTAGTCAGTAGTTTGTAATCCTTCTCCCGGTTTGTTTCCAGAAAGTCGGCGATCTGCCGGATGCTTACACCTTTATAGACGGCAAGTGCATTCTTATGTACCCTTGCTTTCGACTCGATGACGGGTACATTCGGTTCGATGATAATGGATTTGCGTGGTGCTGTGAGTTCACAGTGCGTGGCACCCAGTCCCGGCAGCAGTTTGTTGATGATGCAATTGGTAGGAATAAAATCTTTTCCTGCACGTTTTAGCGCATCCGCAAAGTATTCTCCTTTCCGGATGGAGTAAATTCGATCGTATTCCATACAGTTAATATTTCCGTTTATTATGTTTCTTTGGATTGTACTTCTCAAATCCGGCAGCTGAAATACGTTTCTTCAGATTCTTGTCCGCTTTAAAAACTACGTTTTTCACTTGGATGGATTCTGCCCTGTGGTTTTCGTCCGGCTCTTTGTCTTCACAGAAATTTCCGTTTAGAGAGAAACTGCCAAAGTCGTCCAGATTGAGTATGTTTCCGTCTTTCAGTACGGCTTCCATTCCTTCCAGTACTATGCTGAGGCTTTTGTATGCTTCTCCTTTGGATAGGTTGTATTTGGTTGCCAGATATTCTACGAATGCTTTGGTGTCCAGTGTATCCCATGATAGCAGTTGTACCCGGACATTTGTCTCCTTATCTCCTGTGAATGTATCCGCGAAGCGGGTTGTTTTGTAAAGTATGCTCATAATAATTCCTTTTTTGAATAGCCATTGATTATATGCAGTTGAATAACTTCGGTGCTAGACAAGTGTAACTGAAATATTGCACAAGTGTAACTGGATAGTTGCTCAAATGTAACAGATTAATTCATACAGATGAAGTTGCTAAAAGATAAGGGATTATTTTTAGTTTGTGTGGGAAAAACAATTAACTCTTCCTTATGAATTGGTAAAAACATCTTGTCGGTTAAGACGATGCAAAGGTAAGAATAAGTACTGGACTTACAAGAAAATTAGCGAGGAAGAACGTAAAAAGTTAGGTCGTGGAGATGGAGAGGTGATCAATGCGGATGATCCGAGGAATAGAGATTTGATAAGGAGAATGATTAGCGAGTAATTTATAGAAATAATTATTACGGATTAGTGGTGTTATGTTGTTGTTATTTGTATCTTTGCCAAATATTTAGGAAGAACAAGGGAAATGTTCTTTATTTGAAAGATTAAACAGGCAAATGTTTATCACGTTTTACATAAAGGATTCATAGGTGGGATATGGATTGGTAAAATGAATGCACAAACGAAATAAGCTAGCTAAATATTAACAAGTAATGAAAAAGATTTTATTTTTAATGACGGCTGTTTTAGTGATTGCCGGATGTAGTAAGAGTGAAGATGGGAAACTAACTCTGAGTACTAATCAAGTGTCTTTGTATTCGGGCGACACAAAACAAGTAACGGTAAACGACAATGCTACTTGGAGTTCAAAGAGTGAATTTGTAGCTGAAGTAAGTGAGGATGGAATAATCAAAGGAAATCATGTTGGAAAAACAATTATCACTGCAACTTCAGATAATGGAGAGGCGCTGTGTGAAGTTGTGGTAAATGCTAAATATAGCACTTACACAGAACCTGTATTGGAATTTGGTGTGGATAAGGCAACTGTTAAGGCTAAAGAGAAACGTACTATTTGGGAGGATAATGGAAATGTAATAAGTTACAAGGGTGAGAATAGTGCTGTAAAGAAAGTTGCTTATTTGTTTGAGGATGGGAAATTAACATCTTCCGCTTTATCACTTTCTTATTCGTATACTGAAGAAATAGCTAAATTTCTGTCAGAGAGATATCAAGTAGTAGGAAAAACTGATGATGATACATTTTTGTTCATCAATAATGATTTGGACAAATATAGTATGGGATTGGATTATCCGTTGAAAGTGGTTTCATTATGGTGATGTATATTCCTCAGTCTCCTAAATCAAGGAGTATTCAAGCTGCAGATCTGCAGGAACTTAAATCTATATTGGGAATTTAATATATAAATCTATAAGCTTATTTCGGTGGGATATTATTAGCGCACCTCGTTCGTTCGAGATGCGCTAATTTATTAATTACCAATTATCAGATTCATTGCCGGCAAGACCATTTTTTACAGCCTCCTCAATCTTATCCATAATTACATTAGAATATGCATGAGTCATTACTAATGCTTTTGAAGAAGTCTTTTTCGCTTTATGTTCATCCTTCTCAATGAAAGGGTAACAGGTTTCAAGCGGCCATTTTTCTGTGGATATGGAAGGTCTGGTGTTGGAAAGAGCAGACATGACACCGCCTCCTACAGCTTTCTCCACCTCAAAACATTGTACGGTATAGGTCACACGAATTTTTTTATCTTTGATGTCCACTTTAATAATAGGGTGAACGCTGACATTATATGCGTTCATTCCGCCTAAGTGTCCTGCAATATCAGAAAGGTAACCTTTGCCGATAATAACTCCTTCTTCTTTGTCATTAAGTTGAATGACAGAGTTTGCGTCATTAAAAGATTCTACAAACCAATGGTTAAGAGTAACATACAATTTTTCTTTGGTTTGTTCTCCACACTCGATAACCTGGGTATATGTCAGAGAGTTGTTTTTGTCTAGTGCAAGTTGCGAACCTATGTTTGCTGCCGCATCTACCCATTTGTCGCCAAATTTTTCTTTAGCGTACTTTTCCAGTTCTTCACTGCGCATAAGTTGTGCGCTTGCACTAATTGCCATTAATCCAATTAGAGCACTCAAAATAATTCTTTTCATACAATAGTTGTTTGTTTTTCTTAGATTCTAAGAAAAAAGTTAATATTAATTCTGATTACCAGTTTTGATATACATACAATCCTTGGTCTTGCATAGAAGTTTGAAAGACCTTCTTTTCATTTTTTCCTCTATAATCATAGTTTACGCTGATTGCTTTGTAAGATGATTTTCTTCATTTTTATATGTTTATTAAAAGTTTGTTTTGCAGGTTTATTACCAAAGATTTGGTTTTAAATCTTTGATTGAATTTTTTGAATATGTTTAATTGATCTAATAAGTATGGAGATAACGATCATTGAGGTAGGTGTATAATAATCTCATTGCTTAGAAATTAAGCGGAATTTCTTTTTACTTTAGTCATGTTTATATTAAGTTTATATAGGCAAATAGCATTTCCCACTATCTATTTGTCCCACAATGTATATTTCCCGTTAATATTTCCTTATGTTTGTTTTGCCGCTTTGCAGGCAAAGCATTAATGTTAATTAATGCTGCAAAGGTAGGTAGAATATATTGAATGCCAAAAGATTCTCTGATAATTTTCATGTATTAAATGGATATTATAGCTTGTGCTCTTTTCTATGTGAAACTATATATCAGGTATTAATACTTGAGTTGTCGAGTATTAATACCTGATATATCAAGAGTTAATACTTGAGAAGTGAGATGTTAATGCTTGATATGTTATATGTTATTGCTTGAAAGATAATTGGTATGACATTAATATTATTCCTACCTTTGCCAAACAAACAAATTAAATATCTATACGTAATGAAAAAGCTTCTTTTTTTTATGATTTTATTGTGTCCAATAGTATTGGGGGGATGTTCTTCTGATGATGATGATTGGATGGACTTAGATTCGAAACACTTGGTAGGAACATGGTCAACGGGTACGGAAGGAACTCACAAATACTTAAAATTTGAGAATGATGGAACCGGGTATTATGCGCTTCTTAACGGAGCTAGCTTTTTAACTAACTATTTATTTACGTATGAAATCTCAGGTGATAATATAAATATTGAAATTACCTATTCTGATGATGGAAATAAGCTCAAAGGACAGAAAAAAGTATGGGAGTGTTTATTTTCAAAAGATATATTAAAGATAAAGAACGGTTCTGAAGATGGAACTTACAAGAGGGTAGAATAAAGATAGGCTTTCCTAACGTTTAACAAGATCTATCCCAACTAGATGTATAGGGAATTTTATGTAGTAACTCTGTTTTAGGAATCGAAAAGGGGCAACTAGTTCGTTGTGAGTTAGTTGCCTTGTATTTTAATGATTAGAAGGAGTTTTCTTTTATAGTGCCATCGATGATCTGGTATATAAATACTTCGCATATCTTTCAGAATAATAGCCGGGCAATACCAAGAAAAAACAGTAGACTCAAGCAATAAAGCGTGAACCTACTGTTTCCTTTTTCTGTATTTACTTCTATTTACTATAAGACGCCTTCACAAAAGGAGCATCGAGCAAATAATCCAAACTCTTCTTGACACTTTCCTCTACAGGACAACTGTACCCTTCTATTTCAGCAACAATATGCTTTACGCCGGCAACCTTTGCATTTCTGAAGATAGCATCGAATCCGACCATACCACTATCTCCGATTTCTTTGTCATCTTTGATATGAAGCATGGTGAAACGTCCCGGATACTTGTTGAAATAGTCCACAGGACTGTGCTGCCCTCTGACTATC
>ERZ791864.1738-NODE-1738-length-13250-cov-19.992421_pt1 | contig 13250 bp, 6 predicted proteins | sample MGYA00510282_ERZ791864 | MGnify/ENA primary metagenome ERZ791864 (study PRJEB30046, sample SAMN00792087) | human gut metagenome | study: EMG produced TPA metagenomics assembly of the A metagenome-wide association study of gut microbiota in type 2... | reverse complement strand
GCCAGCGCACCATGACCGGCGCAGAGCTGAAGGAGACCGTCCGCGCCTTTGTGGAGGGCTGCGAGGGAGGGTTTGTGCCCTTCAACCGCGGCTCTCTGCCGGTGGTCAGCGGCATTGCCGTGGAGGTCAAAGAGGCAAGCGGCAGCTATACTCTGACCGGCATCACCCGGAACGGACAGCCGCTCCGGGACGACGACACCGTTACCGTGACCTGTCTGGCAGCGGAAAAACAGATGGAAGCGCTGCTTGCGAGCGAGAGCGGCACGCCTTTGGACGGAGATACATGGGTAAAAAACAGATGGCGCGATCATGTCTCCGGCGGCGGCGCAGCGCTTGCAGAACCTGAAAACTACATTACGTTGAGGTGAGCAGGATGGCAGACGAAAAGCACGAATCCAAACGAAACTGCCATCCCCGGCAAAAATGGCTCCCTGTTGCTGCCATCCTTCTTCTGGTCTTGCTGATAGCAGGTTTCAGCGTTCAGTACATCTCATTTGTGTCCCAGACCATCTATCAGGAAAGCACCTCGCATCTGGAAGAGGTTCTGCATAAATCCAATAATATGCTGAAAGAGATGGTGCGCAAAAACCTGACCTACCTGCATCTGTACAACGGCTTTCTGGAAAGTACCTCGGATGAGGCCGAAATACAGGCGTATATCAGGGCGGCACAGCAGAAGGCTGGGTTTGCCGAATTCTACTTTCTTACCTATGACGGCAACTACATGACTGTGACCGGGGAAACGGGCTACCTTGGCCTGCAGACAAATCTGGACGAAGAGCTTGCCAGCGGTAACGATATTGTGATGAATACGGCTCTGCCCGGCAAAACCCAGATGCTGGCGTTCATCTGTCCCGAAACGCAGGGCAGCTACCGGGGTTTTGCTTACGATGCCGTTGCCATCACCTATTACAATGATGAGGTGCTGAGATTACTGGACAATTCTGCCTTTCAGGGCAATGCCAGCAACTATGTCATCTACCCGGATGGGCGGGTGGTCATCGACAATTCCGTAAACCGCAAGGAAACGATCTACAACTTCATTGCGATGCTGCGCGACCATTCCGACCTTTCCGAGGCGCAGATCCTGGATCTGTCCAATGCCTTTGCACAGGGCAGCAGCGGAAACATGAAGGTAAAGCTGGGCGACACCAGTTATTATCTGGTCTACGAGGGCACGGCGATCCAGAGCTGGACGATGCTGGGACTTGTCCCGGTCAAAATCGTCAATGCCAATCTGGATAAGCTGTGGTTCCATACGATACAGATCGTAGCGGGCATCGCCGCAGGTCTTGCGGTGCTGGTCATTCTGCTCATTGTGCGCAGAAGCCATATGACCCTGCGCCGGAAGGATACCGAGATCTCCTACCGGGATGAATTGTTCCAGAAGCTCTCGCTGAACGTGGACGACGTTTTCCTGATGTTGGACGCAGAGACCTCCAAGGTGGATTATGTCAGCCCGAACATTGAGCGTCTGCTGGGCATCCCGTGGAAAGAAGTCCGGCAAAATGCCTTTGCTCTGGACAAGCTGGGCGCCCCGGAGCAGGGCGAAAACTTTCTGGATGGGCTTCTCAGCGGACAGCAGCGGGAATGGGATCTCGAGTTTGAGCATCTGGAAACCAAAGAGCGCCGCTGGTTCCATAACATCGCCATAGGCAGCGAGGTGGAGGGCAGGACCAAATACATCCTTGTCATGTCCGACCGCACCGCCGACAAACAGGTAAATCAGGCGCTTTCGGATGCCGTTGCTGCCGCCGAGACTGCCAACCGCGCCAAGAGCACTTTCCTTTCCAATATGTCCCACGACATCCGCACCCCCATGAACGCCATCATCGGCTTTACCACACTGGCGATCAGCAATATCGACGACAAGGAGAGGGTGAAGGATTATCTGGCCAAGACCCTTGCTTCCAGCAACCATCTGCTCTCGCTCATCAACGATGTGCTGGATATGAGCCGCATCGAAAGCGGAAAGATCCATCTGGAAGAGGTGGAAGTCAACCTTTCGGATGTGCTGCACGATTTGAAAACCATCGTCAGCGGGCAGATCTACGCAAAACAGCTGGAGCTTTATATGGACGCGATGGACGTGACCGACGAGGATGTCTACTGCGATAAGACCCGGCTGAACCAGATCCTGCTGAACCTGCTGTCCAACGCCATCAAGTTTACCCCGGCGGGCGGCACGGTCTCGGTGCGAGTACGCCAGCTTGCCGGGCAGGTGCGCGGCTGTGGGCAGTACGAATTCCGCATCAAGGACAACGGCATCGGCATGAGCCCGGAATTTGCCAAAAAAATCTTTGAGCCGTTTGAGCGGGAGCGCACCTCCACGGTCAGCCGTATCCAAGGCACCGGTCTTGGCATGGCCATCACCAAAAACATCGTGGATATGATGGGCGGCACCATCGAGGTGCAGACAGCGCAGGGCAAGGGCAGCGAGTTTATCATTCGTGTGCCGCTGCGGGTGCAGGCAGAGCACCGCCCGGTGGAAAAGATCGCTGAGCTGGAAGGCTTGAAGGCTCTGGTGGTGGACGACGATTTCAACACCTGCGACAGTGTGACAAAGATGCTGGTCAAGGTGGGAATGCGCGCGGAATGGACCCTTTCCGGCAAGGAAGCGGTGCTGCGCGCGCGGCAGTCCATCGAGATGAGCGATGTCTACCACGCCTATATCATCGACTGGCGGCTGCCGGATATGAACGGCATCGAGGTCACCCGCCAGATACGCAGCCTGAACGACGATACCCCCATCATCATCCTGACGGCCTACGACTGGTCTGACATTGAGGTAGAGGCAAAGGCCGCCGGTGTGACCGCCTTCTGCTCCAAGCCCATGTTCATGTCTGACCTGCGCGAGACCCTGATGAGCGCCCTCGGCCAGAAGCTGACAGATGCGTCGCAGGAGATTCTGCCGGAAAAGAACGCCGACTTCAAGGACAGACATATCCTGCTGGTAGAGGACAACGAGCTGAACCGCGAGATCGCGCAGGAGATCCTGCGCGAGTACGGCTTCCGGGTCGATACGGCGGAAAACGGTGAAGTGGCGGTGGAAAAGGTGAGCGCCGCAGCGCCGGGCAGCTATGATCTGGTGCTGATGGATGTGCAGATGCCGGTGATGGATGGCTACACCGCCACCCGGAAGATCCGCGCACTGGATGACCCTGCCCGGGCAAAGCTCCCGATCATTGCCATGACCGCCAACGCCTTCGACGAGGATCGCCGCAACGCATTGGAAAGCGGCATGAACGGCTTTTTGTCCAAGCCCATCGTGATCGGCGACCTTGTGCAGGAGCTGCACAAGATCCTGTAAGCCAAACGCCTGTCAGACAAAAAATAAATAAAGCACCCGCAGCAGGCTTCGCAGAGGCTCTTGACCTCTGGAAGCGAATGCTGCGGGTGCTTTTGCTTTTGTCGGCTGGCAGCCGTTATGATTTCAGTACATCTGCGAGGACCTGCAGCAGATGCGGAATATCCAGCGGCTTTGCAATGTGGCCGTTCATACCGGCCTTCAATGCACTCTGACGGTCTTCTTCAAAGGCATTTGCCGTCATTGCAAAGATGGGAATGTCTGCCTTTGCAGCATCCGGCAGAGCGCGGATCTGCCGCGTTGCCTCGTAACCGTCCATCTTGGGCATCTGGATGTCCATTAAGATCAAATCGTACTGCCCGGGGGCCGCCTGCTTCATCTTCTGGACAGCGATCTCGCCATCCTCAGCAGTGTCTACCGCAAAGCCCGCTTCCTTCAGGATCTCCAGTGCGAGCTCGCGGTTCAAGGCATTGTCCTCCACCAGCAAAAGCTTCTTTCCCTTGAGCTCGGCGGCATCTGGCTGCGCTGGCTTACAGGCAGACTCTGCACCGTACGGTTCTGCCAGCACTCTGCGCAGTTCGGAAAGGAACAGCGGCTTTTCGCAGAAGGCGGTCACTCCGGCAGCGCGGGCTTCCTCTTCAATATCCGTCCAATCGTAGGCCGTCAGAATGATGATAGGGCAGCTTTTCCCGATCACCTTGCGGATCTGCCGCACGACCTCGATGCCGTTCATATCGGGGATGAGCCAGTCGATGATGTAGACGCTGAATTCGTCGCCCTGCTCCATGGCGTATCGGGTGCGGATCACCGCTTCCCGGCCGGAGATCGTCCACTCCGGCCGCATCCCGATCTTGGACAGCATGGTGCTGACGCTCAGGCAGGTGTCGGTATCGTCGTCTGCTACCAATGCGCGCAGCCCTTCCAACTGCGGGAGCTGCCTGGGCTCCACCCTTTGTCCGCTGAGTGCGAAGCAGAGATCTACGATGAATTCGCTGCCCTTGCCCGGTTCACTTTCAATCGCAATGGTGCCGCCCATCATATCCACAATGTTCTTGGTGATGGACATGCCCAGGCCGGTACCCTGAATGCCGCTGACGGTGGAGCTTTCCTCCCGGCTGAATGCCTCAAAGATGTGCTTCTGGAATTCTTCGCTCATACCAATGCCATTGTCCTTGATGCGGAACTCATAGCAGCCACGGCCCTTGGGCGCACCGTTCTTCTGGGAAATGCGGATGCTGATCGTACCGCCTGTGGGAGTGAACTTGATGGCGTTGGACAAAATGTTCAGCAAGATCTGGTTCAGCCGCAGCGGGTCGGTGATGATGTCCTCGTTCTCCACGTCCATGGTATCGATGAAAAGCGACAGCCGCTTTGCCGAAACATCGGGTTGGATGATGGAGCGCACATCGTGGACGAGGTCCGGCAGATGCACCGCTTTTTCTTCAATTTTTACTTTTCCGCTCTCGATGCGGCTCATATCCAGCACATCATTGATGAGGGAAAGCAGATGATGGCTGGAGATAGAGATCTTTTTCAGGTAGTCCAGCACCTGTTCCTTATTATCAATATGGGTCGCAGCCAGCGAGGTGAAGCCGATGATGGCGTTCATGGGGGTGCGAATATCGTGGCTCATATTGAACAGGAACTCCCGCTTGGCACGGTTTGCCGCACCCTCGTGCTGGAGTGCGATCTCCAGTTTGCGGTTCTGTTCCTCCAGCTGAGCCTGATACTTCTTCTCCTGCTCTTTCTTCTGCTGCTCCATCTCCTGCACGGAGCGTCTGCGCAGCACCCGAAGGACCATTACAAGCAGGATGTAACCGGCCAGCGCCATCAAAATCAACGGAAACGATTCACGGAAGACGGATTTTTCATCCGTATACGCGTAGAGATCGAAAGACCTTCCGTGGCAGTACATTCCAACATAGCAGCCGGAGCCGTTCCGATCGTGGGTATGGGTCAGCGTTTCGGCCGCCCCGGCTTTGCGGATCTCCTGCACTGGCGGACTGTCCGCAGCATTCTGCCCGATGAGTTCCGGGCGGTTAGAGGCAATGACCTGATTGTTCTGCACGATGAACAATGTGCCGCTGGTCTCAACCGAGTAGCCGTCCAGTACACTCTGAATGGACAAAGCCGTTCCCTCTACAAATTCTGCCGGGGTATAGCGGTAGGCAAGCAGGATGACCTCTTTGCTTTCTGCCCGGTGTGCCGCAACATCCACGGCAGACCCATCCTCCAGCAGGACCCGCTTCAGATAGGTTTTTTGCGGGTAAGAGAAAACGTCCAGAACAGCATCATTTTTGAGCTGTTCTCCAAACTGAGCATAGCCGATGCCGTTCGTTGTGGATTCGCACAGGAGCGTACCGTCCGGAGACAGAACTGAAATACCTGTGAGCCAGAGCAGCTCTGCCTGCCTGTTCAGGCATTGCGGGTCGGAAAGGTCGAGCGCAGGGGCCTGTGCCAGCTGATGCACCGATACCGCCGCGCGGCGGAGCGCTTTGGCCACGACCGTATCGTTGTGCTTTTCAAAGCTGGTGGACTGGGATTTGACAAAATCAAGGGTCTGGCAGAAACGAGCCTCCGTTGCGCGCAGTGCCTGCCAACTCGAGAAAAAAACGACGCCGGCCATAAAAAGCACGCCGATGACCAGATAGAGCCCCCATCTCCATGTATCTGAGATGGTTCTGTTTTTACGTGCCAATGGTGTCCACCTCCAGATACTGTGAAGCATGTTCAAGATACTTGCCAAGGATCTGCTCCAGTGTGCCGTCTGTGCGCATCTGCGCAAGAACAGCGTTCAGCTGGATGTTCAGCCCGCGGTTGTCGTTTTTGGCAAAGGCGATGCCCAGCCCGGTGACCAGCAGCGGTTCTTCGAGGATGCGGAACTCCACGGAATTGTCCTTCATGTATTGCAGGATGGCCGTCTCATGGGCAGCGATGGCATCCACATAGCCGCAGGCCAGCATCGCATACTGCACGCTGCGGTCTTCGGTGCTGAACACATCGACCGCTTGTGGGATGCGCGGGTCGGAGCCGCTGAGAAAGATCTCCTCCGGCTTGCCGGTGCTCTGCACGGCGATGGTCTTTCCGGCAAGGTCGCCGAGTGTCCGGATGCTGCTGTCGGCATTCACCGCAGCCACCTGACGACTCACCATGTAGGGTCCCGCCCAGCGGTATACCTCCTCGCGCCCATCCATGGAAAAGCAGCCCCAGATGCAGTCGATGGTACCGCTTTCCACCAGATTTGTTTTTTGCTCCCAATCGATCGGTTCAAACCGGGCAGCATATCCCATGCGGCGGAACGCTTCGGTGGCGATCTCCACGTCGATCCCGGCGGGAATGCCGTCATTGTTCAGATAAATATAGGGTGGATAGGTATCGCTTCCCACAATGAGCTGCGGAAGACCGCTGTCCTTCGCGTTCGTTCCGCCGCAGGAAGTCAGACTGCCGACGGCAGCAGATGCCGCCAGCAGCGTGCAGCCGCGCAGAAATGCACGGCGTGAGATTCTGTGTTTCATTTGGGCTTTTTGTTCTCCTGTTTTATTGCATCCATTGCTCAGTTGTGCTGCTGTAATTCTTCTTTCAGGTCAGCCTGAATATCTGTCAGGCACTGCAGCAGCAGCGGGTTGAACGCTCCGCACTCGCCGTTCAGGATCATCTGCACGGCTTTTTCGTGGGAGAAGGCTTTTTTGTAGCAGCGTTCGCTGGTCAGTGCATCGTACACATCAGCCAGCGAGACCAGTTGTGCGCTGATGGGGATCTCATCGCCCTTCAGCCCATCCGGGTAGCCGCGCCCATCCCAGCGTTCGTGGTGCCAGCGGGCGATCTCGTAGGCCGTTTGCAGCAGCGGCTGCTCTGCAAAATTATCCAGATCATGCAGCATCTGGGCTCCCAGAATGCTGTGGGTCTTCATGACCTCGAATTCCTCCGGGGTCAGCCTGCCGGGCTTATTAAGGATCTTTTCGTCAATGCCGATTTTTCCGATGTCGTGCAGGGCAGAAGCCAGCGGGATCATATCCTGCTGTTCCGCAGTGATCGAGTATCTGCTGCTGAACTCCAACAGACGGCGGAGCAGCAGCTCGGTGATGATACGGATGTGCCGCACATGGGCGCCGCTTTCGCCGTTGCGGAATTCTACGATATGACTCAGTACACCTACCAGCGTATCCGTATTATTTTCACGGGCGCGGATCTGCTCAGAGACCATCTGCACCAGCCGCCGCTGCTTGGCGTACAGCTTGATGGTGTTGGTCACACGGCGGTACACGATATGAGCATCGAAGGGGCGATTGACATAATCACTTGCGCCCAGCTCATAGGAACGCCGGATCGTCGCATCGGAGTCCTCGCTGGAGATCATAATGACCGGGATATCCTCGATGGTGTGGTTGGCATTCATGGCTTTCAGCACTTCAAAGCCGTCCATAACGGGCATATTGATGTCCAGCAGCACCAGTGCAATGTTTTCGGCTTCTGCCTGCAATTTTTCCATGCATTCCCGTCCGTTTTCTGCTTCCAGAATGTGGTAACTATCCCCCAGGATCTCTGTCAGCATCATGCGGTTCATTGCGGAGTCATCCACAAGTAAGATCTGTGACTTGTTCTGCAAAAGTTTTTCCAAAGCCGCCAGGCCATGCCCCGGAACCTCCACCATGACGGCATTCTTGCGGCACTTTGCCTGATACATCAGCCAATCTGCCCGGCGAACGATGTTTTCCATAGGGTCGGCGAGGGACTGTATCGTTCCGCCAATGCTCAGCGAGATACGGAAATGCGAATAGCCGGGTACAGATGCCATCTGCGCGGCGGTGCGGATCTGTTCCAGTTTGGTCTGCAAAAAGTCTCCCGGAATGCCGGATAACACCAGCAGAAATTCGTCTCCGCCATAGCGGATGAGCAGGTCCGACTCCCGGATGCAGGACTGGATGGTGTTTGCCACTGTTTTCAGTGCCATATCTCCGGCGTAATGCCCATAGGTATCGTTGCAGATCTTGAAATCGTCCACATCCATCAGCGCGATCCCTGCCGGGCCGATGGATTTACGGACAACTTCTTCGTAATAGCGGCGGTTGTAAATTCCTGTCAGCGGATCCCGATAGAGTTTTTCTTTGAATGCCTGCTCCTGTGCAGTACGCTGCTCGGTGGTTTCGTCCATCGGTGCTTTCTGATTTTCGGTCAATCGCTTCAGAGTTTGCTCCGCTGCGGCAAGAGCAGCTTCCTGTCGATGAAGTTTTTTCAACAGCTGCTGCTCACGCGCTTTGTAATATTCCTCGATCTCGGAAAGTGTATTCACGTTCTGACCCTCTTCTAAATCATTTGTGTGTTTCATCTGCGAAAACGCGCTTTTCCGCTATTTTTTAATGGGGGGGGGGTAACGCGGAAGCGTTTTACGGTCTGTTCCAGTGCTGCAATGTCCACGGGTTTGGAGAGATGTTCATCCATGCCGGCTTCCTTGCTCTTTTGCATATCCTCAAGGAAGGCGTTGGCGGTCATGGCAAGGATGGGGATAGTCCGTCCCAGTGGATTTTCGCCATTGCGGATGCGGCGGGTGGCCTCCAGGCCGTCCATCACCGGCATCTGCACGTCCATCAAAATCATGTCATACTCGCCGGGCTTGACGCTGGCAAAGGCATCCACAATCTCCTGACCGTTGGAGCAGATGGTGCAGCTTGCGCCCTTGGTCTCCAGCAGCATTTCCAGAATTTCGGCGTTGATGGCGTTATCCTCGGCGCAGAGGAACTTCATCCCGGACAGGGGAGAGACGGCCTCAGCCTCCTCCGGGAGGGCCGACGCCGTCTGCACCTTATCTGCCTCGGCGTCGATGGGAAATTCCAGCACGACCTCAAAGCGGGAGCCTTTGCCGGGGGCGCTCTCCACATGAATGGTGCCGCCCATCAGGTCTACGATGCTCTTGGTGATGGCCATGCCAAGGCCCGTGCCCTGCACCCGGTTGGTGCCGGATTTTTCCTCGCGGGTAAAGGGCTCGAAGAGAGTCTTCTGGTAGACCGCGCTCATGCCGATGCCGTCATCCTGTACCACAAAGCGGTATTTGGCGTAGTGCTCGGTATGGGTAAGTTCCTCTACCTCCAGCCGGATGTGTCCGCCCTGCGGCGTATACTTGACCGCATTGGAGAGGATGTTCATCAGGACCTGATTCAGACGGTTGGGGTCGGCCAGCACGTTTTCGTGCTGCACATGGTTCTCCACCGTGAAGGTCTGGCGGCGTTGGCTGGCCTGCTGCCGGATAATGCTGTCCAGCTGGCTGACCTGCTGGGGCAGGTTCGTTTTTTCGATGTTCAGGGTGGTCTTGCCGCTCTCGATGCGGCTCATGTCCAGAATATCGTTGATGATGCCCAGCAGCAGCCGACCGGAAGTTTCCAGCTTGCCCAGATGTTCGGCCAGCTTTTCCGGCTGGTGCAGCTCGTTTTTCATCAGGGTAGTAATGCCGATGATGGCGTTCATGGGGGTGCGGATGTCGTGGGACATATTGGAGAGGAAGTCTGTCTTGGCTTTGCTGGCCTTTTCGGCTACTTCCAGTGCGGCTTCCACAGCCAGCGTGGTCTGGTGCTCGCCCGTGCGGTCAGACAGATCCACGATGCACTTTCTTGCGCCCTGCACATCATTGATGAAGCCGGTCACATGGATATAGCGAGGCTCACCGGTCTCCTGATTGACAAATTCACGCTCCCATTCCTGCTGGACGCCCTGTTCCATCTGCATCAGATTTTCCAGCCTCGATGCACCGCTGTCGTCTCCGGCAGGGTATAGAACGTAGAGATCCTCCTGCACCGCCTCGGGAGAGAGGCCCAGAATGCGCTGGACATTGGGGCTGACGTATTCCACCTTGCGAGTTTCGGTGTCGATCATCAGGAACACATCGTCCACATTGCGGGAAAGGTTCGAGAACAACTCCTCGCGTGCCAGCAGCTGCTGATCCTTTTTCCGCAGCTTTTGCCGGTTGTTCTGTACCACCAGAAGCAGAGCAGCAACGGCCAGCATACCCGTTGTACCGCTCATCACGGCCATGGTGGTGTATTGCAGCCGGTTCATGTTGGCGTTCACAACGCTTTTGGGAGCAATGCCAAGGATCGTCCAGTTCTGGAAGGAGGCAGAACCATAAACCATGTAATAGCTGACGCCATTGATGGAAAACTCAAGGTTGCCGCTCTCCCCGGCAGCAAAAGAATCTTGCAGGGCATCGACCTGTTCTGCCGTAAAACCAGCCGAATTTTTGAGCATGGCAAGGATGTTGTGTACGCCGCGCATATCCGCGCTGCTGCTGTCCAGTACCACACGGCCATCCGGCAGCACGGCAAAGGTGCTGCCGTGCCCTTCAAAGGCAGAGATCTTCAGGGAGTCCACCAGATCCTTGTTATTGTAGGTGACGGCAATGGCTTCGTAGTCAAAGCCCTGATAGCTGCCTTTTTCCGTGGGGACTGCAAACACCATGATCTCCGGCTTATCCGGGACCACCGAGTTTGCCACGATAGGCTGCTGCTTCAGGATCAACTGCGACAGCGTCCGACCCAGATCAAGATAGCCTCGTTCACCATCCAGTGCGACATAGGAGCCATCCCGCGAAACGAAGAAAAAGTCTGTAAAATGGTATTCTCCCTTTGCCTGTGCAAGGAAAGAGCAGACATCGGCATCGCTTTGCGCGCTTTCCAGATAAGGTGCCCACATCCGCATGACGCCCCAGTTGAGAGATACCTTATTGTAAAGGGTCTGGTTTGCCTGATGGTAGATCTCCGTAAGATGTGCCGTGCTTTCCTCGTAGATGGTGTGCTCCATAAAATCCGTAAAGACAACGAAGCTCGTCCAAATACCAACGCTGAGCAGCAGTGCTGCCAGAACTGCGAGGATACGGTTTTTTATCGTAGGCCGCATCGTAGTTTCATTTTTCAAGAGTTTATTCTCCCTGTACAATGGTCAGATACTCGGAGGGGGCGGGGAACTGCTTGCTGACCGCCAGCGAATCCTTCAGGCAGGAGCGGCTGTCTGCTTTTTCAATGGCATATTCCGTCCGCTTGGTTTTCAGATTCTCCGGCATGGGGCAGTTGCAGTAGACTTCGTTCTCTATCCACACATCGGTGCCTGCCACAAATACGGTATAGGCGGCGGTATCGTCCAGCGGTGTACCGTTGATGGTGAGTTCTTCCAGACGGAACTTGCCCTGCTCGTATTCGGTCACCTTGTATTCCATGCCGCTGGTCACGGGCATATAATTCCGGTGACGGATGGGGTTTGCGCCGTTGTCCTTCACGTTTACCAGCCACTCCATCATCTGCCGCAGCTCTGCACCGGTATATTCACCCTGCGAGACAGCGTAGTTGCCAGCCATTACCCACAAAAGCTGCTGCTTGCTGTAATCGCCGCAGTAGATGGAGGTGGACACCAGCGGCGAATAGCCGACTGCAACAGACGCATCATAGGCGGCGCGCAGGGCGTTCATCAGTGAGGAAGCCGCAGCGCTGCCGTGGTCGGTCATGTCGAGGGAGTATGCGGTGTTCTGGGTGAACAGGATCTCGGTTTCGGGGTCTGCTTTGGGGGTGACCAGCTGCTCATTGAACGCATCGTATCCGGTCCTGGCATCGTATTCACCGGTGATCATCTTGTGGCCCACGTCTTCCGAAATGCGGAAGAACTCGGTGGAGGCCAGACGCATATACAGATGATTTGCGCTGATGACATCCTCAACGTGTTCCAGAGAGGCGGAGGAGGTAATATTGACTTCCTTGTTATAAGAGAGCACCGCGCCGCCAGAGGCCAGCTTGCTCTGTCCCTCTGCGCTGTACACGGCCCCAAGTACCTTCAGCACAGCAGCCAGCTTCGCCTCGTCCTGTGCTACCGTGTTGGAAACTGCTGCCTGACACATGGGGTAGGTCAGCAGCCAGCTATCGTTGGCAGTCTCGCCGAAATAGGGCAGAATGGATGCGTTAAAGCCGTACTGGTCAGGCATTACATCCGCTATGCCTGCAGTGGTGCGGATCATGGCGGTCTGCCGCGCATAGAAAGGCTTGGCAATGGGGTTCAACTCCAACCGGTCGTCACCGGGCTGCACACGCACATCCCTGAGGAACTGCTCATATTTTTCAAAGACTTTCGGCCATACCACATCGTCCAGACCGGTGGAGCCGTCCTCGGTCTCGCTCTCGTAGTTCATGCGCCATGTGGTGCCCTCCAGGCTCATCAGCTCCGGGATAGCGCTGCCCTGCATGGTTTCCAGACAGGTGTAGTCATACCTCCAGTCTGCCTGATAGCCCTTGATGCCGACAGCCTCAAAGGCATTGATGGCCGCCACGAACTCAGAGTAGTTGGTGGGCAGGGGGATGTTGTACTGAGCAAACAGATCGACATTTGCAGCCGTGCCGTCCACCTCGGCGCACATGGGCAGCCAGCGGATCGCACCATCCGGCTCCTGATTGTTGTTCAGATAGCTGGAATAGAAGGTGCCAGCCACCTCGGTCGTGCTCAGGTCCATCAGGTGCTCTGCCAGAGGAGCCGCATCGTTCAGGGAGAAGCGGCGGCAGGTGATGATGTCCGGCAGCTGCTCCGCACGGTTCAGCAGGTCGCGGTAGTAGTCCATGGTGTTGAAGCCCTGAATGAAGTTGAAATCATACTCCGGGAACTTCTGTTCCAGCCACGGAGTAAGCTCTTTCATCATGGAGCGGTCCCACAGGTAAAAGGTGATCTGGATCCTGCCGTTCTGGCTGCCCTTGCCGCTCTCGGCCTTACCGCCGCCGCAGGCGGTCAGCGCTGCCGTTGCCGCAGTAATGCCGCAGACCTGCAAAAACGAGCGGCGGGAGATCTTCTTCATCATACAATAATACCTTCCTCACATTTTCGGAAAGCAATACTACGCAAGTGCAGTAGCGCAGTGCTGCCTTAGCTATTCTTACACATCCCACAGGAACTCCGACGCTTGCGGCCTGTCCGCACGGGGCTT
>ERZ791864.1714-NODE-1714-length-13437-cov-11.148857_pt1 | contig 13437 bp, 10 predicted proteins | sample MGYA00510282_ERZ791864 | MGnify/ENA primary metagenome ERZ791864 (study PRJEB30046, sample SAMN00792087) | human gut metagenome | study: EMG produced TPA metagenomics assembly of the A metagenome-wide association study of gut microbiota in type 2... | reverse complement strand
GAGTTTGAATAATTTTCAAAAGCTCGCAAAGCCTAGTAAAATGGGCATTTGCGAGCTTGTTTTTTGCCTTGTGGTACTATTTTGGTACTAAAGTGAGCTGTGCAGGAATAGAAAAATGATGGCTTGGAATGCTTACATTTCACAGACAGCAGTTTTATATTTCTATAGGGCGAACGCCTTCCATCGAGATGGTGCACAGCGGATGGCATTATGTTTCACGCATGAGGCCATATTATTTTCCACTCAAAATATTCATTTGGAGAATGCCGGCAGAGTACAGCAGGAATCCGAAAAATATCAGCAGAGACAAGTAGGAAAGAGAAATGTCAATGAAAGAGATAATTCTCAGGGATGCCAAGATGTGTGCGTATGCAGCCGGAAATGTGGAGCATTTTAAATATCTGATGAAAAGACTTGGATATGTATTCAAGAAAGATGCGTGGATGGAAGCGCAGGCACCGGGATTTCGGTATTATCATAAACTTGCAAAGCTAGACGAAATGTTTTCAGAGGAGACGTTAAGGCATCATATGGATATGCCCTGGATGGCAAAGCCTTACTTTTATTTGTCGGATATCAGGGGATTGCACAGGGTGAAGCTGTCACCATTCCAGAAGAAGTTTTATGTAAAGCTATATAGGTTAAGGATTGTAGAACAGAAGCGTTTTGTAGTTGGTGGGGCAAAGTATACAGAGGATTTGAAGAGGTTTCATCGGTTACAGGATGAATATCTGCTGCTTGTGAATAATGACATCAAAAGTGTTGTGGAACTTGTGGATTTCATAAGTCAGCATGAAGAAAAGATTCAGCAGATTGAGAACAGACAGCATGAGATATACAGAGAAAGTTCTAGCCGGAAACGGAATATTAAGAACGAGGAGCAGTATCGTGAGTATCAGATATGGCATGTTGAAGTGCAGGAAGAACTTGACGAGCTTAAGCAGGAGAAAAGAGAGATTAAGAGGCAGATACAGCTTGCTAATGGCATCATGAAAGAAGATTTGTATACGGCTTATTATGCGGTGTCGGAGCGTGAGGAGATTGTTGCTGACAGGGAGATTGAGATACCGGGGATGGATGAAGAGACTGAGGTTGAGGAAGTGGCGGCAGTAGTTGTTGAGTCTGATGCAAATATTGAGGTAATGAATCCTAACAATAATCAGAATGAAATAAGCAGACAGAAAGAGCAAGCTGATAGTGCGAGAAAACAACAGACTGATTTAGATGGCATAGGAATATCAGAGATTCTTAATTTGTCTGATGTGAATATGGCAAGAGTTGGCGAAAGTATGATTGATGTAACAATAAAAATGAATTTGTGGAAATTAGAGAAACTGAACTTGTGGACAAAGCTGGCTGGATTGTCAGGAGAATATCAGAGCTTGGTGGTTATGAAAATGTCAGTGATTCTGTTAAGACTGATGTATTCGGATTTGATATTGCTGATGTAGGCGGTAGCATAAGGTTGTTCTCAGATGTGATGAAAAGGCTGGGGATAAAGCTAGATGGAGACGAGCTTTATGAGGAGTTTCAGAGAATTTATGATGAGAGTGTTGATAGAGATGCTGATAAAGAAAAGGCAGAAGATAAAATGTGGAATAGGGGCTGAGGAAGATGATTCCTCTGCATATTTTCGATTCACTTTACACACCCAAATTATATATTATAAACTAAGAAACAATCGCAAGAGATTGCGATTGTTATTGATGATGTAGTGATTCTGTGATATCATATAAAAATATGGTACATGAAAGCGGAGGTCAAAATGAAAGTATTGGTAATGAATTGTAGTCCTGTAAGAAGTGGAGTAACAGCAGAAATTGTTAATATAGTTACTGCTCGTCTGTAAAAGAAACATGATGTTAAAAATATATGTATTGATGATTATGATATAAAATTTTGCAAAGGATGTAGAACTTGTCATAATACAGCAAAATGTGTTCAGAATGACGATTTTGATAGGATAATTGAGCAATATGAATGAGCTGATATTGTTATATCTGTATCTTTATGAAGAAAGTACATTAAACTTTTGTCGAAGTGCAGGATATAATAGTTCGGATAAGACGGCATTTATTCAATGGATTGATATGTAAAATATGGAGAATGATTATGATATATGAATTAGCAACAATAGAAGAATTGCATGCTGTGTACGATTTGGTGCAGCATACGATAAAAAAGTATATCCAAAATATTATACAGCAGAAGTGGTGGTATTTTTCTGTGAGTTTCACAGCAAGGAGACGATAAAAAGAGATATCGAAAATGGATATGTAAGTGTCCTCAAAATAGATGGAAATATGATTGACACAGGCTGTTTTGAAGATAATCATATTACAAGAGTTTATGTTTTGCCGGAACACCAGAAAATGGGCTATGGAACATTTATAATAAAGAATATCGAAGCTCAGATTATGGGAAAATATGATAAGGCATATCTGGATGCTTCATTGCCTGCAGCAGCACTTTATGAAAAACTGGGATTTTCTACAATAAAGCATGAGCGTTATCCGGTAGAAAATGGAGTGATACTTGCCTATGAGGTTATGGAAAAAGAACTTAATAAGGCGTCTACAGACATTTGTTATGATGGAAGAAGGTTCATTCCCAAAATGAATTCCGAGAATGGCGAGGTTAGTGAACAGACTACCTTTACATATCATCAGAATGGAAAATTGTTATGGGCAGACTACAGTGGTGGCGATATATTGAGGGGTTCTTTGATAGGTACAGTATCAATTAACGGAGAACTTGATTTTGTATATCATCATATGAATCAGGATATGCAGGTAGAAACCGGAAAGTGTCATAGTGTACAAACTGTATTAGAGAATGGGAAAATGGAACTTTCGGAACAATGGGAATGGATAAGCGGAGGATGTTCTAAGGGAGAGTCTTTGCGGATGGAGGTGTAGAATGAAAGAAAACCATGAATATAAAAAAGCAACCATAGCAGACATAGATGAACTTGTAAGAACTAGAATTATTGTTCTTCGTGCAGCAAACAAACTATCGAATGATGTGGATATGTCATTGGTGGAAAAAGAATCCTACGAGTATTATAAGAGTGCATTAGAAACTGGTGAGCATATTGCGTATCTGGTGTATGATAACGGGGCATTTATCGGTGCAGGTGGTGTCAGTTTTTATCAGGTAATGCCCACCTACCATAATCCAACAGGTAAAAAGGCTTACATTATGAATATGTATACGGCACCTGAATATCGCAGACAAAGAATCGCGCTTCATACGTTAGATTTACTGGTTAAGGATGCGAAGGAACAGGGGGTGTTACAGATTTCATTAGAGGCAACGGATATGGGACGACCTTTGTATGAGAGATACGGATTTGTAAAAATGGAAGATGAAGTGGAGCTGAAGGTATAAATAGTTAAAAATAGAAAGCAGGTATAGCATGAGAAACAGATATATAACAGAAGAATGCAATAAAATACTTAATTTTTGGAAATTGGAAGAATATTTTACACCATCGGATTATCCCGAATTGACTTTAACAATAAAAGAGGGAAAACAAGATATTCCGTTTGATGCATATTATAATGCTTACAGTACAAGAAGTTTACCATTAAAAGAATACAAGTCACATAATGAGTATTTGAGCCAAAAACATAAATCTGATGAGAAGTTGTATAATCGTGCAAATGTTTATTGTGGTTGTTACAAAATTAAAACCTTTGTGGAAAAAATGGCTGAAAAATGTAAATTAGATATGGAAAAATATGCAGAGATAAACGAATTGTCAGGTAGATTTTATATTTTCTCAGTTCAGATAGACTTATATGGAAAACTTACAGAGGAAGGTGTGCAAATCAGTCCTTTCTTTTATGCTGTACTTTGTATGATAAAATCAGAAGGCATAAATGTTAATATTATGCAAGAAGACATATGCAAGTTAAATGAAGATGTAAATGAATTACTTAAACAGAATGATATACAAATATTGGAGTTTACAGACATAACGATAGTTAAAAATATTGTGTTTGACAAATTAGGAGTTGAGAATGAAAGTCAAGTAGGGTTAGAAGGTGCCTCGGATAAGGTTTATGCATGCAAAGGTTTAAAGAAAGAAGATGAAACGAGTGACTTTTTTAGCTTTTACTTGGACGAAATAGAAAGAGTTCAAAAAAACTATAAGAATAATGAGCATGTAATAAAATATATCACCTCGTTATTGTATGATAATCAGAAAAAGATAATGATAGACAGCGATGTTAATGCCATGAAAAAATGGTTAGAAGTAGATAGATTTCCACTGGCAAAATACCCATCAAAGTTCTCACCGACATTAATGCAACAATTAGCTATAAATATAGCTATATCAGAAAAGGATAGATATGAAAAAATATTCTCAGTAAATGGACCTCCAGGAACGGGAAAAACAACTCTTTTGAAAGAAATCATTGCTTCAAATGTTGTCCAATTAGCAGAAGTTTTAATTAAATATGGAATTAGTGGTAGTAATTTTGTTTCTAGGAAAGTTGAATCCGCATCAAATGCTAGTTATACAGAAAAATATTATGAAATACCAGAAGAAATTTCTAAATATGGAATTCTTGTGGTATCAAATAATAATGGAGCTGTAGAAAATATCACGCTTGATTTACCGAAATCTGGCGATATGGAAAAAGATAAAACTAGGACAGATTACTTCGACAGAAAAATAAATAAAGAAGTGTATTTTTCAGCGGTAGCAGATAATCTTTTGGGGAAACAAGGAGGTGCGTGGGGATTAATATCAGCTCGTATGGGAAGAAAATCCTATGTTACTGAAGTTTTAGAATCTTGTGTATTCGCTAAAAAAAATGATGCTTCGGATAAAGTGACATTAGATCTGGCAAGAGAAGATAGTATTTCGTGGGATGAAGCTATTGATAAGTTTAATGTAGCTAAAAGAAAGGTTTTGTCATTAAGAGAAGGCATTAAAAAAGACCAAAAACTCTTGGATGATTTTTATAAAGAAGGAGAGGGTTTAGCGAAGAGTAAATTGGATTTAAAACAGTTGCTCATAGAAAAAGAGCAATTAAATATAAAGTTAAATGAGGTAAGAACGGAATTAGAAAGTAATGAACAGGAGACTTTAGAGCAGGAAGGGGAAATTAAGTATATTAAGGAACATAGCTCTATTTTTAAGAAACTACTTATCCTTTTGGGAATAGGGAAAATAGGTAGGCTTGTTGCTGAAAAACAAAAATATGTCGATGAGTTAATAATTAAGCACGAAGATATTAAACGTAGATATAGTTTGGCTGTGAGAAATATAGAAGAAGTATGTGGAAAAATTGAAAATCAATATAGCATAATCTCTACTCTAGAAAAGAAAGTACAGATACTTGAGGAAAAAGTATATGGAAATAATGAGTCATTGAAAAACAAATACAAAAATAATTTTGCAGATAGATATTTCTATGAAAATATTAAGGAATCTGAAAATTCACAGAATGCATGCCCATGGACATTTGACGAATACGATATGGCTAGAGAAGAATTGTTTTATGCTTCATTACAGGTGCGAAAAGCGTTTATTTTGAATTCGCCATATATAAAAAGAAATCTGTTTGTATATCAGGCATATAACAATGGAAAATATACAATAGCAGAAAAACAAGAGATGTTTCCACATTTGTTTAATTCATTGTCAGTAGTGATACCTGTGTTGTCTTCTACTTTTGCTTCGGTGGGAAGATTTTTAAAACATGCTGGGAATATGAGCTTAGGTATGCTTATCATTGACGAATCTGGACAAGCAGTTCCACAGTCTGCTTTAGGAGCAATTTATAGAACAAGGCGAGCAGTTGTTGTGGGAGATCCATTGCAAGTAGAACCTGTTGTAACAATTCCTAAAGTGCTAATTGACATACTGGCTGATAGTACTTGTGTAGCAAATGAATATAAGGTAATTGAAAATTCAGCTCAGACTTTTGCTGATAATATAAATGAGTTTAACGGTATGATCGGGGAACGCCAGGTTGGTTGTCCGTTGGTTGTTCACAGAAGGTGCATAGAACCAATGTTTTCTATTTCAAATTTGATTTCATATGACAATAGAATGTTTAATAAAACAAATAAGAAGGAAGAATATTTGAAACCAGAAAATCCATTTTTGATAAAAAAATCTGGATGGATTAATGTTGAAGGAGTAGAAAATGGTGGCAAGGATCATTTTGTGAAAAATCAAGCTGAGAGAGTATGCCAATTAATGGAAGATGCAGTACATATATATTCAGATTTGTTTGAGACAGATGATAAGATTTTTATAATTACACCTTTTAGAACAGTTGCAGAATCAATGCGTAAGTTTATCATTAGCTACTTTTCAGCAAAAGGATATGATAAGGAAATCTTGTCAAAGTGGACGAAAAATTGTGTTGGTACAGTGCATACTTTTCAAGGTAAAGACGCGAATGAGGTACTTTTGGTATTAGGTTGTTCAAATAAAAGTGCAGGTGCAATGAATTGGGTAGTAAAGAAAGCTAATATACTTAATGTGGCATGTACGAGGGCAAAATACAGAATAGCCTTTATTGGAAATTTAAATGATTGGAAAAATAGAAGATATTTTAGGGAGTTTATTCCCAAATTTATTGACACGATAGATGTGTAGAATATATACAATGTGAAGACGGAATAGGAGAAATTATCATGGCTGTATCATATAAACGATTATGGAAATTATTAGTAGATAAAGAAATGAGCAAATCGGATTTGCGTAAAAAGGCAGAAATTGCCCCTAACACAATGACAAAGCTTCGCCGTGATGAAGAGGTGAGCCTAACAATTCTTAGCAAAATCTGTAAAACCTTACATGCAGATTTTGGGGATATTGTGGAGTATGTGCCGGATGCAGAAATATGGGATTTGTATAATGAGAACCGAGAGCTTCTGGGAAAAGACCATATCAGAGGAGAACAGTTACCGATAGATGGATATCATCTGGTGGTGCATGTATGGATTCGTAATTCTAAGGGACAGTACCTTATCTCGCAGCGTTCCGCAAACAGACCGACATATCCTTTGATGTGGGAATGTGTAGGTGGTTCAGTGGTAAAAGGGGAAGAAAGTTTGCAAGGTGCGCTTAGAGAAGTAAAAGAAGAAGTAGGGGTCGATTTATTACCGGAAAAAGGACAGGTTATTTTGTCTGAGATAAAGAAAATAGAGTTCGGTAAAGTAGTTAATAAAATTGTAGATGTTTGGTTGTTCGAGTATGATGGAGAGGTTGATTTGAGTAATGCTACAACAGATGAAGTGGCGCAAGTTGCGTGGATGGACAGAAGGCAGATAAAAGAATTGTTTGATGCGGATATGTTTGTGGATACATTGGAATACTTCTTTACGGAAGTGGATAAGTAGTAACTATTGATATAAATTAAATTACAAAGAAATGAGGAATTAAAGTGGAGACAAGTAAAAATATATCATATTTTAAAGGTAATAAGGAAACAAAAGTTGACGATTATTTTATTAAGAATGAGATGGCTCAATTTCTCCAACTAGATAATTTGAACTTTTTAGTAGGAGCAGGATGTTCTAGTAACATAGTTGATGGTACTGAACTAGGCATTCCGGGTATGGCAAGTTTATATAGTGGTTTTTTTGCAAAATATCCTAATTTTGAAATTGCAGGACAACCTGTCGAAAAAATTTTTGATGGAAATTTGGAAAAGATGCTTGAAACTATGGGAGCAATTTTGGTGGCTAATCAAGTCAGTGAAATTGATTCGGATATAGAAGGTAAAATGTTGATTGTTCAACAATACATAAGAGAGCAAATTATAGCTGGATTGCATGGAAAAGAGGTTCTTGATTTCTATCATAATTTTTATATGAAAACAGTTTCGAGAGGTAGGAAAACACCGGTCAATATTTTTACAACAAATTATGATATATATAATGAGCAGGCGTTAGATATGTTAGCATTTCCATATAATAATGGTTTTATAGGAACATACAATAGAGTATTCAATCCGGCAAGCTATAAATATGCGTATGTAGAAGATATGAATTTATCTAAAGATGTATGGGAGCGAGTCCCGAATTTTTATAATTTATATAAGCTACATGGTTCAATTACATGGGTAAAAAAGGATAACCAAATAAGAGAAGTCGACTATAATCACATTGCAGATAAGGATACAGTGATGATTTATCCTACGCCACTTAAAGATCGAACAACATTAATGACCCCATATTCAGATTTGTTTAGAGCAATGGAGACGGCTTTGCTACGAAAAAACAGTGTTTTGATTACATTGGGATATAGTTTTTCTGATGATCACATTAATAGATTAATATTAAATTCGCTTGCGATACCGACATTTAAACTAGTCGTATTTGGAAAAAGTGATGCAATTAACAGATTAATTGAAATGGATGATTCGCGTATAATTGTAATTAATTCAGAAGATAAAATTCACTATTTTAAGAATTTTGTGGAAAAGGCTATGCCTGATGTTCAAGAAGATATAAAGGAACAAATTGATTTACCAACTGTTACAAAAATAATAAAAGCATTTGAAGGTGAAGTACATGAATAGTCGAACAATTGGAAAGATAACATCTATAGGAATTCGAGGTATTATTGCCGATGTTTATGATGATCTTGGTAATTACATAAATACTATGGATGGAATTTATTTTGTAGGTGAAATGGGGGCATATGTTTCGATATATGAAATTGGTAGAACCATAATTGCGGAAATTATAGGTGTTGATGAAAAAACACAACTATCAAATACAAATGAAATGAACAAACCGAATAGTAAAAGACAGGTTTATCTTAATTTAATTGGAGAAATAATAGATAATAAGTTTTATTTTGGGGTTTCAAAAATGCCATTAATCTTTTCTGAAATTCATTTTATTTCTGAGAGAGACCTAATGACAATGCTTGAAGTGGGAATGGAAGAGGCGGTTGTTGGAGAAAATGGAGAAACAAGGGCGATATTATTGCCAATAGGAAAATCAGTTATTTTTTCTGATTATGATGTTAAGATTAATATTGATAAGTTTTTTGGATTTCATTTTGCAGTTTTTGGTAATACAGGAGCAGGAAAATCTAACACAGTTGCACGTATTTTACAAAATATATTTGCAAAGGATAATTATTCTGCAAAAGGAGCAAAATTTGTAATCATTGATTCTAATGGAGAATACAACAAGGCGTTTTCGAGGTTGAATGAGATAAATCCTCAAATTAGCCATTCGTTAATGATAGCAGATGATAATAATGATAAAAAATTTGAAATTCCTGTATGGGCCCTTTCGGCAGATGATTGGGCGATTCTTTTGCATGCTTCTGAGAAAACGCAGATACCTGTATTGAAGAGAGCAATTGACATCGCTAAGATTTTTTATAGCAATGGTGAAAATAATAATGAGCTAAAAAATCATATATTAGCATCTACATTGTTGGGGATTATTAATAGTTCAGATACATCTCCATCCAAGGCAGATAAACTTAAAGCGATTATATCTCATTTTGGAACCAACGAGATTGGTATGGATACAGATATTCAGGGTATGACTTTAAGGAAAGGAATTGAAATTAGCTATGGTTCAATGTCAAATGAGGAAAAGGTAATTAAATACCTAACAGCATATTTGAAAGCAGATATTATTCAGGAGACAGTTATGGGAATGATGGTTCCTTATAGCTTAGATGAATTTTGTCAAGCAGTTGAATTTGCAACGTTATATGAAGGGAGTATTAGTTCTCAAAGGATACAGGAATACACAGCAACATTATTAACAAGATTACAAACTATACAAGAGGGAATACAAGGAAAAATACTTTCTAAAACGCAATATATAAGTGTGGACGAATATGTTGATAATATGCTTGGACAGAATCAGATTGTAGATGTTGATATTAGTTCTTTAGATGATGCTTCTGCCGAAGTTGTTACAAAAGTTCTCGCAAAATTACTTTTGGATTATTTGAAACGACGTGCAAACAAAGCTGACATGCCCATTAATTTTCTTATTGAGGAGGCCCATAGATTTGTTAGAAATGAAATGAGTTATGGGGCTGTTGGGTACAATATATTTGAACGAATTGCAAAAGAAGGAAGAAAGTATGGAATGTTATTGGGAATTTCGTCGCAACGCCCGAGTGAATTGTCGAAAACAGTTGTATCACAATGCAGTAATTTTATAATCCACCGCGTGCAAAATCCCGATGACTTGCAGTATATTTCCAAGATGGTCCCATATATTAATCAGAATATGATTGATAGATTGACATACTTGCAGACTGGGCATGCGTTAGTTTTTGGAAGTGCAATAAATTTGCCAACATTAACAAAGTTCGCTCAGGCTGAGCCGAGGACAGATAGTGATAATGCTCAGATATCTGAGAAGTGGTACATTAAATGAAAATTGGAGGCGATAGAATGACAAGTGATTTTATGAAAGAATTGCTTTCAAAAGATGAAAAAATAACAGTAGAGTACAAAACCTGTCAGTATGGTATTCAGGAAGATGTGTATGAAACAGTATGCTCTTTTTCTAACAGATATGGTGGGTATATTATCATGGGTGTAGAGGATGATGGTATCCCAATAGGTATTAATCCGAATATAGTTAAGGATATGAAGAAGAATTTTGTGAATCAGCTAAATAACCCGGATAAGATGTCACCAACATTATATCTTTCACTAGAAGATATTGTATATGAAGGAATGACGCTGTTATGGGTGTATGTTCCGCCAACATCTACTGTAGAAAAGTGTGCAAACAGGATCTATGACAGAAATGAAGATGGGGATATGGATATTACGGACTCTTCGATTCAGCTACAGAATATGTATAACAGAAAAAGCAACACATATGCGGAGCACAAGATATTCCCATATGTTACAATGGAAAATCTACGAATGGATTTGATGGATAAAGTAAGAAATCTTGCAAAGAGCAAAAATCCGGATCATCCTTGGTTGAAAATGTCGGATGAGGAAATATTGAAGAGTGCCGGATTATGGGAAAAAGATTTTTCATCAGGTATTCAAGGATATAATCTTGCAGGTGTGTTATTGTTTGGCAAAGATGATGTGATAAGGTCTTGTTGTCCTGGATATATTACCGATGCATTATATAGGGTTGAGAATCTAGATAGATATGATGATAGATTGCAGGTAACAACTAATTTAATTGAGGCATATGATCTTTTAATGGAATTTGTTGCAAAGCATACATCAGATAAATTTTGCTTAATCAACAATATTAGCACGAGTATTAGAGGTATTATTTCAAGAGAGGTTATTGGTAATATACTTGTGCATAGGGATTATTCAAGTGCATATCCAGCAAAGGTGATTATCGAAAAGGATTGGCTGAGAACAGAAAATTGGTGTATTCCTAGACGCCATGGAAATATTATGAGTGATGAGTTTACTCCTTATCCAAAGAATCCTTTAATTCAGCAATTTTTTGCTAATATTGGTAGAACAGATACTATTGGTTCGGGAGTAAGAAATCTTTACAAGTATACACCGATGTATTCAGATGGTGGTAAGCCAGAGTTGATTGAAGATGATGTATTTAGAATTAATATACCATTAAACAGAATAGCTGCAGATGAAGCAACAGAACAGAAAACATTATCTGAAAGAGAACAGAAAATTTATAATATGATTTGCGAGAACCTGCATTTGTCAGTTGAACAGGTAATGGCAGAATTGGATATATCAAGATCAACAGTGTTTAGAGATTATGCGAAAATTAAGAAAGTAACAGGTGCTGTTTACGATAAAAAGACTTCAACATGGACCTTGTAATGAGACAGTCTCAAGTTAGTCTCAACAAAGTCTCATAAATTTTGACACTTTATGAGACTAAAGAAAAATCTAAAAACGTGATAAAATCGGGACTTTTAGCGTGTTGGAAAAACTTAGTCTCAAGTCAGTCTCAACTTAGTCTCATTTTTAAGGTGAGGTTATGAGACTGAGTTGAGACTAAAAATGATTAATGAATTTATATGATTTATCGATTGGAGAAGATAAAATGAATCAATTTCTATCTATAGCATTAAAAACACATTTTGAAAGTCTGAAGGTTAGTGGTAAGGGAGAAAATTATTGGCAATGTTATCAAGCTTTTTTAAATTACTGTGATATATATGGAGATTGTGATCTTAAGGATTTGTTTAATAACAAATTATTAAGGCAGGATATAGTGCGCGCATGTGTGTTATATTATAATTCTAGTGCAAAGGCACATAGAAAAGAGGCAGTTAATAGATTTTTGTCTGCAATCAATTTGTTCTATAAAAACTATATAAAAAAGATGGGTGGGATAGAATGTAGTGCACGTGAAGGTGGATGTAGGAACAATGAAATGATTGAAGATATTGAAAAATGTCTCAATACAAAATTAAAGCAAGAAATATATTGTCTGATAGATGATAAGATTGAAATTGAGATAATAAAAATTTGTAATAATTTAAAAAAGAGTGATTTTTATAAATTCGGTCAGAAGATATTATGCAACCTTCTCTTAAAATATGGATTTAAACTAAACTTATTAGTAAACTTAAAAAAGGCTGATGTAAATGATATTGATGGAATTATTACAATTAGAAATAAAGATAGTGTAATCCATCTAAGTGTGGATAAGTCAATGGTATCTGATATTAGACAATATAATATGGTACATAGATATCCTAATAGAGAATATTTCTTTTTGAATACAAAGGGAAAGAAGATTACCTCCAGTTCGGCACTGGCTACGATACAAGAAAAATTAGAAGAAGTTAATAACATAAATACAACAACACTTGCATTAAAGGGCGTTTCAAAACTTATTCAGAAAGGGCTGACTCTAAGTGAGATAAAGTATCTTACGGGGTTTGAAACTAAGAAGATAGAGGATGTTTCTAGGTGGTTGATGAATCAGGAAGATGTAGAATGTGTTATAAATAATAAGCTTAATTTAATTGATATATAATTGAATGCAAAATCATAGACAAAGAAAATAATAAGTAATGAGAATTAGAAATCCTTTTGAGAGATTATCAGATTGGCAGGAAAATTATATAGAATGTCTCAGTAGAGCATGTGTAATTTTGAAAGTTGGATTAAAGCTGCATCAGAGAATTCAGGGAGTTTATTATAGTAATGCCGAATCTGAACTATGATATTCCTCAAGATTTTGAAGAAAATGAGATAAGGTCCGAATTTGCAAGAACAAGAATGCAGATTACTTCGATACAAATAAAGAAATAAATAGTTATATTGCAGCAAAATTATTGAAAGTGGAAATAAAGAAGTCGGAAAAGGATAAAAGATGAAAGTAAAATTAAAATTAGAAGACATAATTGAGGCAATGGAATTTGCCGGTATGGAAACAGAATATTATTATGATACCCAAAACGAAAAAGTTCTGATGTTGTTTGATGGAATGGTGGATGGTGAGGACAAT
>ERZ791864.1696-NODE-1696-length-13582-cov-2.556443_pt1 | contig 13582 bp, 8 predicted proteins | sample MGYA00510282_ERZ791864 | MGnify/ENA primary metagenome ERZ791864 (study PRJEB30046, sample SAMN00792087) | human gut metagenome | study: EMG produced TPA metagenomics assembly of the A metagenome-wide association study of gut microbiota in type 2... | reverse complement strand
CGCCGGGAAGGTGTAGCGGTGCAGACCCACGCGCGCCGTGGCCGTCAGCTCGGCCCGGATGCCGTAGCGCGTCAACGGAACCGAATAGTAGCCCGGCCGGGCAATTTCTTGGGTCCGGTCGGCATAGGACCAAAGACCCGATGTCGGATCATCCTCCGTGCCCCGGGCGTAGGTCACCTCGCCCGTGACGGGCATGACCGTCACGTCGAACAAATCGCCGATGCCCGTGCCGCTCAAATGCGTGTGCGAGAAGCCGATCACCGTCGAATCGCTCGCATGGTAGCCCGAGCACCAGTCCCACGTCTGCGGAATGCTCGTCGGACCCACCTGCACCAGGCCGAAGGGGACGTTGGCTCCCACGAAGACGTGCCCGTGGCCGCCTGTGCCGATCTTCGGATCGACATGGCGCGTGTAATTCTCCTCCGCGGCAGGCTGCGTGCACGTGCCCAGCAGGGCCGCGGCGAATAATAATCCGGTAAGTTTCATCTATTTTCCAGTTTGAAGTTCGAAAGTAAGTTTGCCGCCCTTGAGCAAGTCATCGTGCAAGATACGATAATTTTTCAGCGGTTTATCGCCCAGCGTCATCCGGTCGATATAGCCCTCGCCGTGTTTTTCGATCACCAGCGTTCCCCGCTCCGTGTCGATTTCGGCCCGGTCGAATGTCGGGGACGTCAGCGTGTAGTATGGTTCGCCCGGGCAGTCGGGGTAGAGGCCCAGCATCGTGAAGACAGCCCACGCAGACATCGTCCCCGTGTCGTCGTTGCCCGGGATGCCGTCGGGGGCGGTGGTAAAGTATCGCTCCAACAGCCGCCGGGTTTCCCGCTGCGTGCGCCACTCCTCGCCCCGGAAGCGGCTGAAAAGATACGCATAGGCGATGTCGGGTTCGTTCGCAGGGTCGTACAATCCCTCGTCGAAGACCATTTGCAGTTTGTCGATGAATTTGCGTCGTCCGCCCATCAGCTTCGCAAGCCCCTCCACGTCGTGCGGAACGTAGAACGTATAGTTCCACGCACTCCCCTCGTGGAAGCCCGGAGCCGCCGTGAAGTTCTCGCCCGCCTTCGGGTCGAAGGGGCTTAAAAAAGTTCCGTCGGGATGGAGCGGACGCAAAGTCCCGCTTTCCGGGCTGTAATAACGCTTATAGCCCAATGAGCGGGCGCGGAACAGACGCGCGTCGTCCCCGTGTCCGAGCGAGTCGGCAAGCAGCGACAGCGCAGCGTCGGCCATGTAGTACTCCAGCGCGTGCGAGACGGAGGTGTCGCCCGCAAGGTCCTTGGCATAGAATCCCAGCGGGATATAGCCTTTCTCGATATAGGGGTCGAGGTCGGGCCGCATGCGGTTCTGCGCACCGGGCGTCGTGGCCGACTTGCGCATCGCCTCGTAGGCCTTGGCGACATCGAAATCCCGAAGGCCCTTCATCCAGCTGTCGACGATCACCGGGATCGCAGGGTCTCCCTCCATCGTGAAGGTCTCGCGGCCGTAAAGCTCCCATTTCGGAAGCCAACCCCACTCCTCGTACATCCCCGTCATCGAGCGCAGCATCTCCCGCTGACGATCCGGGTAGACAAGCGTCAGCAGCTGGTGCAGGTTGCGGCAGGTGTCCCACAGCGAGAAGACCGTATAACGTTCGCCATCCGTCACGCCCGTCTCGCCCGAACGCTCCATCAGCGGGTATTCGCCGTTCACGTCGCTCACGAGGTTCGGGTGCAGCAGCGCATGGTACAACGCCGTGTAGAACACCCTCTGCTGCTGCTCGGCGCCGCCCTCGACCCGGATTCTGCCCAGAGCCTCGTTCCAGCCCTTGCGGGCCTGTTCCCGGATGGCGTCGAACGGCGCGTCCGCGGCCTGCTCGGCATCGAGGTTTTTGCGCGCGTTCTCCGTAGAGACATACGAAATGCCCATGCGCACCTCCACCTGCTCGCCCGCCGCAAGGCCGTCGAAGGAGAACCAGTAGCCCACGTCGTCGCCCGAAAGCTCGCGCCCGTACTCCGTGTAGAGTTTATACCTCCCGTTGTCCGGCGTCCACTCCGCCTCCACGCCCGTCATCTTCCGTTGCTTCTTCCAATAGCCGCCGGCACTCGGAGTCTTCGAAACCCGAAGCACGAAGTACACCGGGAAAACCTTCTGCGCATTGTAGCAGAACGTCCCCAGCAACTTCGTGCCCTCGATCTCCGTGGCGCTCACCCGGCGAACCATCGCGCCGCTCTCGTTCGTAAGCCCCTCGCCCAGATTTAACAGAATATGCCCTGTGCCTTCCGGAAAGGTGTACCTCTCGGCCGAGGTACGCGCCGTGGCCGTGGCTTCGGCAAGGACGCCGTACTTGTCCAGAAAGACCGAGTAATAGCCCGGAGAGGCCTTTTCGTCCCGGTACGACGTGCCGTACTCCCGGTAATCCACCGTCAGAGGGCCCGTCGTGGCCATCGTCAGCAGCGACCCCATTTCGGGGCACCCCACGCCGCTCAAGGCGCCGTGCGCGAAGCCCGTGAAGAATTTGTTGTGGTATTCGTAGGGCGTGGACCACCAGCGGGCGTCCTTGTCGTAGACGTTCTCCTCCGACCCCATGACGTTGAACGGAACCACCGACATCATCCCGTGCGGCGTGACGGCCCCGGGGTTCGCGGTCCCGAAGTTCGTAGTCCCGATGAACGGGTCGACCCGGTCGGCAGGGGTCTGCGCAGAAGCCGCAGCGCCGAAAACGGCTGCGGCGAGCGCCAAGGTAAACAGCGTTCGTCGCAGTCGCATCAGAGGATCGAGTTTTGCTTCGTGAAGTCGATAATTTCAGGGATATAGCCGAACGCAAGGCCCGTGACGGTGTCGGCGCATCCGTAGTAGACGGCCACGCGTCCCGTCGCGGGGTCGTGCAGCGCAGCGCACGGGAACGTAACGTTCGGAACGTCGCCCATACGTTTCGCGCGGGGAGATCAGGTAGGGACCGCTGCGGGCCGTGACCTTCCACGGCTCCTCCAAATCCAGCAATGCCGAGCCGAAGGCGTAGACATAGCCGTTGCATGAGCGAAGCACCCCGTGGTAGAACAGCAGCCAGCCCTCCGAGGTCTCGATGGGAACGGGGCCCGCGCCGATCTTCATGCACTGCCACGCCGAAACCTCGAACGCCGAGGGAGACATCACATGACGGTGGCGGCCCCAGAACTCCATGTCGGGGCTCTCCGAATAGAAGATGTCCCCGAAGGGCGTGTGACCCGTGTCGCTCGGACGCGACAGCATCGCGAACCGGCCCCCGATCTTGCGCGGAAACAGAACCCCGTTGCGGTTATAGGGAAGAAATGCGTTTTCAAGCTGGTGGAACGTCTCGAAGTCATCCGTCCACGCAATGCCGATCGTCGGCCCGTGGTAGCCGTTGCACCACGTAACGTAGTATTTGTCGCCGATCTTCGCAACGCGAGGATCGTAGCCGTAGACCCACTGGCCGATCTCGGCGTCCGCACCCTCCAGCCGGAAGTCGGACTCCTCGATCTCCCACCGAAGGCCGTCGACCGAAAAGCCTACGTGGATGCGCATCCGGCGGTTCGTGTCGTCGCACCGGAAAACGCCCGCATAGTTATATTTTCCTTTTTTGAAGGGAACGACCGCCGAGTTGAAGATCGAATTCGACGTCGAAAGCGCATGACGCCCGATGATCGGGTTCGCGCTGTAACGCCACATCACCTCTTTGGAGCCGGCGGGACGATCCTCCCACGGCATATCGGGCTGATTCGCGCCCGCAATTTTCAGTGTATCCATATAAATTATTTGTCGTTTGGTTTGTCGTCATAGGTAAAGGGAACCAGCCGGGTGATCACAAAAGCCGGAATGGTGGCGAGCATCACCGCGAGGAAGAAGATCCGGTAGCTCATCAGATCGCTCAAAAAGCCCGAAGCCATGCCCGTGAGCATCACCGAGAGGTTCATAATACCCGAAGCGAAAGCGTAGTGCGCCATCTGGTGACGCCCCGGAGCGACCTGCTGCATCATAAACAGCGTGAGGCCCACGAAGCCGAAGCCGTAGCCGAAGTACTCCACGACGATGCCCCCGCCGACGAGCCACATGCTCGAAGGCTGGAACCATGCAAGCAAGGCGTAGACCCCGAACGGCAGGTTGAAGATACAGCACAGCGTGAAAAGAGTGCGCCGCAGACCTCGTCGGGCGATGTAGTAGCCCGCCAAAAGCGAGCCCAGCAGAAACGCCCCCGCGCCGAAAGTCCCGTAGTAAAGGCCGATCTGCTGGTTCGTAAGGCCCAGACCGCCCGAGGCCGTGTCGGCTTTGAGAAACAGCGGAACGATCTTCATCACGAAGCCCTCGCCCAACCGGTACAGGATGATGAAGGCGATATAGTACCAGATATGCCGTTTGGTGAAGAACGCCGCGATAACCTCTTTCAGGCCCGAAAGGCCATCCCGCAGCGAGCGGCCTTCTGAAGCCGAACCGCCTGAAGGAAGCGCGCGGAGATGGTAAAGGCCCAAAGCGACGAGCGTGACGCACAGGAGCAGCAAAACGACCGTCCACGAACGGACATAAGCGTCGAACGATGCGGTCCCCGAGGTGCTGAAACCCTCGTAAAGCCACCCCGCAAGCCACACCAGACCGCCCGTGGCGACCAGTTTCGCAAGGTTGTAGAACGCCCCCTGCCAGCCGATGTATTTCGCCTGGGACGCAGGCGATAGCTCCGACATGTAGACTCCGTCGGCCGCGATGTCGTGCGTCGCCCCGCTGAAGGCAACGACCGCAAAGACAGCAACACTGACCGAGAAGAACAGCGGAAGGTGAAGCGACAGGGCCGCGACGCCGAACAGAACGCCGCTCAGCAACTGGCTCCCCACGACCCAGAACTTCTTCGTCCGGTAAAGCTCCAAAAAAGGGCTCCACAGAAACTTGATCGTCCATGGCCACATGATCAGAGAGGTCCAGAACGCGATCTGAGCATCCGAGATCCCCAGGTCCTTGTACAGAACCGCAGAAACCATGTTCAGAACCACAAACGGAAGCCCCATCGCAAAGTACAAACTCGGAACCCATTCCAAAGGAGAATGTTTAAGATGACTAAGAGATTGCATAATACACAACTAAAAGAATGCTTAAAACATTATAAATATACGGATTTCATCCGATATGAACAACTTTTTTATATGTTTTATACTAAATCACAATAGGTTATTACTTATTCTGATATAGTGCGACAATCGCGAAATACAATCTTGTATTTTAACAAAGAAACCTGTTCGAAATTTTTTGTATCTTGTGATAGGTTATTTGAAATGCGGTATTTGAACGCAATAGGCTGAAAATAGACTGTTGCCTTCTCTACTGTATAAAGAATGTAACGACTCGATAAATCGAGTCGTTACGCTCTTTCAATCCCATAGCAGAATGGGATTCAGCTGCCACACACGAACCGTCGTTCCCGACGGACAGGCAACGCTTATTTTATCCGCTCGAAATTAGGGCAGACTCATCTCCACCCAGTTCATACCCGGGTCACCGATCTGCTGACCACCCGAAGAGTGGACGTTGATTTCACCCAGCATGTTGTTGCCCGAAGGAGAATTATCCTTAATAATCTGACCTGCTCCGTCGTTGAGTTTCCAGTAGCCTACCAGACCTTCCGAATCCACCGGAACGGAGTAGAAGTGGTTTTCGGCATTGATCTCCTCCTTGGTCAGCGTGCGGTTCCATACGCGCACCTCGGCCATATAACCGGGGAAGAAACGGTCGGCGTTGTAGGCATAACCGATCCAGAAAGCACGGTTGTAGTCGCTCTCGGAACCGCCGTATGCCACACCTAGGTTAAAACCGGAGTAATTGGAGATACCGGTTCGATACAAAAGTTCTCCGTCAATGTAGAAATAAGCGAAAGTATCGTCCCACGTCACGGCGACATGGTACCAGCGATCCAGTTCGGAGAGTTTCAACTTGGTATCCGTACGGTTTCCGCCTTGCATGGCCAGCTGAATTTGGTTCCAAGGCACATTGACGTCGCCCAGGCGGAGGAGGAATTTACCCTCGACACCCATGATGGTCGACAAAGATCCGGATACGCGCGTCTCCTGAATATTGACCAGCGCCTCCATGGTGCCGTTCTTCAAGCTGTTGAGCGCTCCGCCATTCTTCAAAAACGGGAAATAGCAACGCGAGCGGCGCATGTCGGCCACACACTCGATCAGACCCTTGGGCTTCTGCGTAATATTGATGTTGACCGTCAGCGCCTCGGAGTTGTCGGGAGCGTTCTTCTCGGTGAGCACGACATCGCAGCTGCGAGCAGATCCGTTAACCAGAGCCTCCACTGTGAAGTGCAGGCCGCTATCGTCGGCATTATTATAGGTAACCCAGCCCGTCGCCCCCTCGCTTACCGTCACATCGAACTCGACATTGGCCGTTACCGGAATATCGAGTGTCTGAGCCTCCACATCTAGGAAATAGGCCAACTTCTCGGGCTCGATCTTCGACTTGGGAAGCTGAGTTACCTTCAGCACGGCTGTGCCGTTCTTCACACCCTTGATCGTCACGGTAGCCTCACGCGGAGTCTCACCGTCGTTCTGGGCCATGGAGAAATAGGCCGTCACGTCGGTCTCGGCGCCGCCCTCGGTGGGGCGGGCAATCGTATAGGTCAGCCACCCCTCGGTCTCCGATACGATTTCGGCCGTCAGGTTGCGATAGTTGACATTCGTCGTCAACTCCACGGCCAAACGCTCCACAGCCGTATAAGCCAGGCGCATTTCCGACTTCGACGTGATTTCGATGGTCTCGCCAGTTTCGCCTTTCTCGACGATCTGGAATTCGACCTCCTTACTGCCCATCTTGAAGACGTAGTTGGCGCTCCGCTCCTCCTCGGTCTCATTGGGATCCACCTCGAAGACTATCTCGGCACCGTCTTCTCCACTCGTAGCCGACGGCGTCACGAAATCGGACTCTCCTTCGAGCGTCCACGCGCCCGAGCTGGTAACCAGCACCGTCACCTTGCCGCCTTCGCAGGACAGGATGTTCGCCCCATCGGCATAGAAGAGTTCGAGCTGCTCCTCGGTCTCGGAGGCCTTTTTCTTGAGCGTAATCTTGAAAGACGCGGTCTTCTTGCCGCATGTGAACGTATAGGTGAAGACCTGGTCTTCCTCCTTGTCGTTGGCCTTCACGGTGAAGGCCACGATGTCGCCATCCTTGCCCTTAACGGCCGAAGGGAGCACATAAGCGTTCTCGGCGCCTTCGAGCGTCCACGCGCCCGAGCTGGTAACCATGGCCGAGACATCGCCGCCCTTACTCCCCACAACGCCTTCCATCGGCGAAACGGAAATCTTGTCTTCGGTAGTCGAAGGATCCACTTTGTCGTCGCTGTCATCGCAGGCTCCGCAGAGTGCGAGCGCAGCAGCGGTAAAAAGAAATATTTTCGAAATTTTCATATCTTGTCGTTCAGGTTTTAAGGATTTGTTCATTACCAGCGAACCGGAAAACGGCTTCGCCCGGTTCCGACCGAACGATCGGCGGCATCCCGGCCGAAGCCGGAACGCACGACCGAGTCGTTCGTTTTCAAGTTAGTTGATCGGGTGCGGTGCGGGATCGTATTGGCCCTCGCTGATCTTGTTGTAGACATTTTTGGGATCGCGTACGCTCTGCTCGTAGCAGCCCTCTGCCACGTTGCGGAACTGCCGGAGCGAATGCGAACGGTTGTTGCTGACCGTTCCGGTTCCGGAAGGATCGAATGCGAACCACATGATCCAGCCGTAACCCTGATTCATCAGTGCCTTGGCTCCAGACGACGAGATGGAGTAGCCATAGTTGAGTTGGATAGAGTTGCCGGCACATCCGCTCAGTCCCATACCGTTTACCGGTCTTGCCGAACCGCCGTAGTCGGCGCAGACGTTGTCAATGAATTCAGACGGCTTATGCTCCACACCGTCGATGAATACCGAAGGCAGAGAGGACTGGATATAGCCCAAGTAATAGAGGTGTACCCAAGTCTCCCAGGGGCACAATTCCTTCATCGCCTTTTTGGTCTCGTAGCAGAGACGGGCGGCCTGCTGGGAGCTGGGGCCTGCGAACCATTTTCCGGATCCGTAGTACCTCGAATACTCGTCATCGAAACCGATACCATCGAGTTTATAGTCGAGACAGATTTGAGCCAGCTCCTTACCGAACTGCTCACAACCCCAGTCGCTCAAACCAGCGATGCCGGCCTGGTCGTGGTTGCCCAAGATGTCGAGCAACACCTTGATACCTTTCTTACGCAGCGGCTGGAGCAGTTCCTCCGAGTTGTCGAGTAACGCCTGCACGTTGGGGTTGGCTTTCATGTAGACCTTCTGCTTCGAAGCATCCCAGTTGATGTTGCCAGCGAATAGCACGACAGCATCGAAAAACGGCTGACCGTCCTCCAAAATGTACTCAATGGCGTTGAGCGGGTTGCAGTCGTTCACCTCGAAATAACAGATGTTACGGATCTTCTTCGAACCAATGCGCGAAACTAGGAAGTCAACGTATTCAGCCTCATCTTTAACGACGATACCCTCCGTTTGGGCTACGGCCTGAAGGGGAACCATGTAGGTGGTTACATACTCCAGATCGGAAGCACTCGGCGTGAGCGTTACCTCGATCTGCGCAGAGGTTTCACCGGCGGGGATAGTCATCACGCCGTCGTTCGCAATGGTGCAGAGTTTCTCGGGGAATACGACATACTCGGTAGCGTGGTCGAAGTTGTACTCTTCGACATGGCGTTCGTCGAAGACGAGCTTCACCTTGGTCTCAACCATAGCGGTCTTCTCCAGCGTGAAGGTCAGGGTTTTCTTGACGGGCTCCACGGCATCGTGAGCGAACTGGATGTTCAGATCATCGGCCGTCGAGAGCGAACCGGCGATCTCCTCGCCCGGGGTGGGATTCTCGCTGCCGGCCTTCTGCGACACGGCGATCTTCGCAGTCTTCTCACCCTCGCTGGACGTCACGACGATCTGCCCCACACGGGCATCTCCCGTATTGTCCTTGGCGTTGACCGTCAGCTTGTCGCCCTGCTTCTCGGCCGTCATCCACTCCTCGGGGTAGGAGAACGTCCAGTCGGGTGCATTAGTCGTAACGGTCAGTTCAACGGCCTTGTTGCCAGTAGCCTCGAACCCAATGGGATCCGACGGCGAAATGCTCAGTACGATTTCACCTACTTCAAGCCCCTTTTGGTTTACGTTGATGTTGACGGGTTCGGCGTTACCGGCCGTAATCGTGATGCGGCCCGGACGTACGGACTCCGTGGTATTAGCCTGGGCATTCACAGTTAGTTTGTCGCCGTCCTGCTTGGCGACGATCCACTCACCGTTCTTCTCGAATGCCCACGACTTGGCGTCGGTCTTGACGGTCAGCACAACGTCCTGATTGTCGCCGGCCTTGAACTCAATAGCAGACGCAGGTGTTACCGACAGGGAATTCTTTTTGTTCACATCATCGTCATCGTTGCAACCGACGAGAGCCCCCGATGAAATGGCGAACATACCCGTTAAAAGCATCAGAAATGACTTTCTTTTCATGTTTGGTTGATTAGGTTAATTAAAAAGGTTAAATTAAAGTTAAGGAATTACGATTCTTCAGGTAATAAATCTCTCACTCTTCGGGAAGCGCGACGCTCTGCCAATTCACTTCGCGCTCGGTCTTCAGATCGAAGCCGTTGCCGGTATAATCCTTGACGGTCTTACCTTTCGTATTGTCGTCGAACTTCCAATAAGCCACCAGTCCGTCTGATGCGGGATCGATTTTGTAGAAATGGTTCTCGGAAGCGATCTCCTCGGCCGTCAGGGCCTTGTTCCAGAGGCGCACTTCGCCCATCATGCCGTCGAAACGACGCTCGTAGAACAAGTCGCCGTCCGACTGGAGGCGGTACGAGTGGCCGATCCAAAAGCAGCGCTCCTTGCCGTCCGTCTCGTCGGAGTGCGGAATGGCGAAGTTGATCTTGTCGATGATCACGGCATGCCCGTCGGTACCAGATACTGAAGCCTTGACCGTATCCTTCAGCTTGCCGTCGATATAGACGCAGATAGTGCCACGATCGAATGTGACGGCGATATGATGCCAAACGAACAGCTTGAGGTCATAACGGCTGTCGGCCTCGGCCGGAATCTTCCCGCGTGCAGGCGAGGTCTCCTCCTCCGAAACCTTCTTGGCGAAGGCCACCTGCAACTGGTTAGTCGGACGGCCGTCGTCGCCCAAACGGATGAGGAACGTATCCTCGATGCCCATAATTGTCGAGATCTTGCGGTCGAACGAGTTGGCGTAGACGAGCGCTTCGAGCGTGAAGGTCTCCATGTCCTTCACCGCCTCGGTATCAGCCGTCCACTCGGGCCAGGCGCAGTTGTTCTCCATCTCGGCCACGACGTTGATGAGCGCGGCCTTCGAGAAGACGAAGTAGACCGTCCGGGCGCTTTCGAGGATATTCATGCCGTCGGCCGACACGATGCGTACGGGCAGCACATAACGCTGCTTCTCCTCGATGGGCAGATTGTCCAAATTCGTAAAGGCGAAGGTGAGCGGCGCACTCTCCACCATCCCGGCCGTGATGACAGTCGAATTATCCGCGAAATCGTAATAGCCGCCGTTGGCAGGGAGCAGTTCGGCCGTTGGATCGTCGTAGAACATCCGGTAGTGCTCCAACAGACCGGGAGCCTCGGCGAACGTGACCGTGATGTCGCGCTCCCGGGGCTGGGCCATGGCGACGGTAACGTCGCAGCTCTCTTCCCGGGTCACGTCGAGGTTGTCCCGTTTGATAAACACGTCGTCGGTGAACGACGTGGCGGAGATGAACACCTGATTGCTGAAGTGGTGTTTGCCCTCCTCATCCTCCTTGCAGCCCATGAATACGGCTACCAGGAGCAGACACAATGCGAATCCTAATTTATTTTTCATCGTCGTTTTTATTTTCGGGATTGTTTTCGGGCTCCTCTTCGGGCTCGGGGTTCAGGATGCCGAGCGCCTCGCGGATTCTCTTGTATGTTGGCGTATTGAAATAGTCTTCCTGTGCGTTCGATGCGCAGAGCCCCAGCTTATCGCACTGTACAGTCTGGGAGGTTTTCGGATCCATCCCCCACTGCGCGGCCACCTGGAGCGAAGCGCCCACCTGAGCGTCGTCGCCACCGTCGGCGATCGACGGCACGGAGGCTTCCAGCACGACCCGGTTGCTCGGAACACCCTCTTCGAGTTGGTCGCGCACCATACGGGAGATAGCCACCGACGACGAGGCACCCTCAGTCAGGATGATGACGTAGTCACACTCCGCAAGAATCGTCTGGTTCTCGATGCTCGTGATGAAGGCGGGGTATCCGCGGAAGAAGAGTAGCTTGTTGGGATTGTCGCGGCGCCACGTGTCCGCCGCCAGGACGAACGGAGCTGCGGCGCTGCTGTCGTAACCGCCCAGATAGGAGACGACGATGCCGTCGAATCCGTATCGGGAGCAGGCCGCAAGCTGCTTTTCAGTCTCGGCCTTGCAGTACTCGGCGAACTTCTCCTCCGTATAGTCGCCCTCGTGCTCTGTACCGGAAGATGCCTCCTTCATGGCGTCCCAGGTACTGCGGATTGTCGTATAGTCCACGACGTTGAGCGTGCGGGTACCCTTCTTCGAACGTACTTCGGCGATCTCGTCCGACAGCGCCGGATGCAGGTCGTCGACGTCGGTCATGAGCAGGTAATCCACACTGTCGGGCATGGACATCGGATGCTGGTTCTGCCGGTTCGGAGCGGTCGAAGTTCCCCGGACGATCATCATCGTCACCAGGTGTTCGCCGACCTTGAAATCCCGGAGCGATGTCAGAAAAGCCGGATCATTCTGATTCATCGGCGGCAGAAAATCTTTGTGTTCGGCTTCCGTCCAGTCGCTGCACGAGGCCAGCAGGGCCGCCGCGGCGAAGAACGGAATGAATATGCGTTTCATGTCGAATTTCGTTTTAATGGGTTAAACGGTGTGTACGGTTATTTGACGGCCGGATTGCAGTCCCACCACATGCGGGTTGCCATGTTATCGGAGCCACCAAGCATCTCCACAGCCTTGGCGTAGTTCTCCGGGTTGTTGGTCGCCTCGTCCGCAGGATAGGACATGCGGCGAGCGCCGAGCGTAAGGTTCCGGATGCCCTGCGAGTTATTGCCCACGGCAGACTCCATGGCCGGAATCAGGTGCGGAAAGCCTGTACGGCGGAAATCAGCCCACGCCTCGTTGCCAAGATGGAAGTTGGCGATCCACTTCTGGATGATGATGCGCTCCTGCATCTCCTCCTTCGAGGCGCCGTCGTTCCAAGCCACCCCCAGCTGGGAGAGCTGTGTAGAATAGGAGGTCGCACCGCCGTTGGGGTCGGTGTAGGATTCCGGAAGAGTGGTGCCGACAAGGTATTCGTCGACGCCCGCAACACCCCACTGTTCGAACGAGAGGCGGACGCCCTGCTCGTAGAAGGTCTTAGCGCTGCCACCCATGTTCCAGCCGAACACGCCGACGGCTTCCGCCTTCAGGAAGGCCACCTCGGCGGCATTCATCCACTGCAACGGAGTAGCCATGCCATCTACGAAGTTGACGCCTGAATAGAGCAGCCCCACAGTGCTGAGCGCTGGAATGGCGATACCACGACGCATGCCCACATACTCAAGGGCGTTGTCCCCGGAGAACTGTGCCTTGCTGAAATATTTCTCGCGGCGCGGATCCTCATAACCGTTCATGTAGCAGATGATGTCGGCTGCAGCATGCGAATCGCCGCCCGTCACCGACCCAGCTGGGGAGTTGTACATGCATGCCGTATAGAGCGGATTGCCGTCCTTGCCGAAGGCCAGGGACGAAAGCTGCGCATTGTCTGCGTTCGACTGCATGACACCGACAGAGTGCGCCACGGCCTGTTCGCCCAACTGCTGCGGAGAGAGGCCCTTCGAGCTTACGAAATCGGTGTATACCACCCGCATGGCCAGCCGCAGCTTCATCGAGTTGGCAAAACGGCACCATTTCACGGCTGTGCCGTCGAAGACTTGGTCGGTCGTGCTCGTGATGCTCCTGTCGATGTTCTCGTCCAACAGGGCGATTGCCTCGTCCAATTCATCGAACATCTGCGAATAGACCTTGGGCTGGTCGTCGTAAGCCACCTGGATCTTACCGGTGCTTCCGATCTCGGAATAAGGAATCGGGCCATAAGTGTCCGTCACACGGTTCAGGACGCAGACCTTCACGATCTTGAGGATGGCCAAAACGAGCGGATCCTCCGAAATCCCCTCCACGTTCGACATGTTACTGTACAGTTGCGGGATGACTTTGTCGCTGTACATGAACACGTTCGTCCAGTTGTCGGTCGGGTTGTATTTGGAAATGGTGTTCGTCCAGCCATTGTTCGCATCAGCGTAATAACCGCCCTGCGTACTGCCCAGCAGACAGTCAGTGAACTGCGCCGTATTGACATCCGTCGAGACGACGGTCCCGAACATGGCAGAGAGTCCCGAGGCGATGGCGTAGTCCTTGGCCTCCATCTGCTCCTTGTCCACCTCGTAGGGATTGCTGTTGATGTCGAGGTAATTCTTGGTGCATGCGCCCAGAACGCACACAACTGCGAAGGAGAGCGCCGCTTTTATCAATTTGTCTTTCATCGTGTCGCTGTTTTAGAATTTGAGA
>ERZ791864.1684-NODE-1684-length-13668-cov-2.605524_pt1 | contig 13668 bp, 16 predicted proteins | sample MGYA00510282_ERZ791864 | MGnify/ENA primary metagenome ERZ791864 (study PRJEB30046, sample SAMN00792087) | human gut metagenome | study: EMG produced TPA metagenomics assembly of the A metagenome-wide association study of gut microbiota in type 2... | reverse complement strand
TTTTACATTGATGAATCTACATTCGACTATGATGATTCAAAATATGATGTATTAACTCCAAAGGATATGTTTGCCTTAATGGATTTCTTATGTCGTAAAGATGAGGAAAAGAAAGAATGACAGAACAAGAATATAAACAGAAAGAAGCAAAAATAAAAGAACGGAATAAAAATATTACGATGAAACGGAAACTTCATCGGATGAAAAAGAGTAGATTCAAATTCAAAAAAATACGGACGAGTAAAAAAGTTCTCTGGACAATCATTGTGATTTGTTTAGAGATTTTATTTTTCTCTGAATATATGGCATTAAAAACTGAGGACACAAGTTTTATGTATGCACTTATTGGTGTTGCTACTACTCTCATACCTACCGCATTAGGCTATTTCAAAATGAGCGACAACGAGCATAAACGTGGTCAATTTGAAATGTCATTAAATGAAGACTACTCTTCCACCATTGATGAACAAACTGACAGTGATGGTGCTGTTGGATAATAAATAATACAAGGAGGACTCGTATGGATATTTTAAATGGTATCAAAAACTTCTTATCTTTAATCAATGATAATTGGACTACTATCTTAGTTATCGTTGGTTTAGCTTTAGCTTTATGGAAAAAATTTGAATCATATTCAAAACTCTCCACAGACAAGAAAATTGAAATTGCCAAGAAACAGATTTCCGAAAATATCTTAAAGCTGATTACCCAAGCTGAAAAAGATTATGCTGAATGGGAAAAGGCAGGAAGTATCAAGCGTAGTGAAGTAATTAGTGAAATTTATAAGGAATATCCTATTCTTGCAAAAGTTGTAAATCAAGAGGAACTTGTTAAATGGATTGATGAACAGATTGATAACGCACTCCCAACATTGAGGGATATTATTAAACAAAATGAAAAAGATACATTAGACACAGGGAAGTAATGAGGTAAATAATCATGGACAAAAATATGGCAAATCGTATGTGTTGCGATTTAGACATCCGAGATTATTATACCAAAGCTCCTATAATGCGTGTTGACTTTTGTAATACAACAACATATGGATTTAATTCTGATGCTGTTTTTGCCAATCGAAAAGGCGCAAAAGCTATCAAATTTGAATCTCCACTTGAAGGTAATATTGATATTACATTTCAAGTACATCCATTTAAAGTATATTCTCTATTGAATGGAGGTCAAGTATTAACCGATGCACTTCTTGTAAGACGTGAAAATATTACTGCTTCTGTAGATGGTAAATTGACTTTACAACACTCTCCTATTATGGGGAGTGTTTTTGTATATCCAGAAGATGATTTTACAGGACAAGAAATACAAGGTTCTGTTGCAGGAAATACGTTTACCTCGCAGACAACTTCCGACATCAAAACTGGTCAGATTTATACTGTTGGTTATCTTGAGAAGAAAACAGATGGAGTAAAACGTATTGCATTCAATAATCGTAATTACTCTTCTGTCTATTATATTCAGATGATAACTACTAATAAGGATGAAGATGGCAATGATGTTGGAATGCGTCTTATTGCATACAAATGTTGTCCTAAACGTGAATTGGAAATTCAATTCTCTTCTGATGATTCTCCTGCTGAAATTACAATGTCATTTGAATGTTTTCAAGATGAAAATGAAAATGTTATGGATATTGTTAAGATTGAAGATAGTGACTCTGAGGAAGTTGAAGATATTTGGATTAATTTCGCAACAGGCACATTGGAAACTTACTCACCTACTTATTATATACAAAATGGATATTTATTACAAAATGAAGTAAAGGAGGATGGATATTAATGGCTACAAAAAATCTCGGAAAAGTGTTTATGACTCCGAAAGGTCAATGGGATAAAACTTTAAGTTATACAAAATTAGATATTGTAACTAATAAAGTTGGCAAAATTAGTAGTGGATATATTGCTACTACTGACATTCCAAAAGATACTGAAATTGCCGATGCTAAGTGGTTAAAATTATTTGATCTTGTTGACGGTGACATTACAGACGAATATAAAGCATTACAGAAAGATGTAACTAATAAGGCTACAAATGTTGATACAAATAAAAAAGCAATAGATACAATCTATAATGCTATGCAAAAATTATATGATGTTGAGATTTCTACTACTACTCCAACAAATGAGCGTACAGGACTGTGGGTAAACCCTGATGATGAACAATCAGTAAATATTCCAGAGTTAAAGGATAATGTAGTAAATACAACAGACACATGGAGTTCTCAAAAAATCTACACAGACCTTCAATCTCTGTTAGCAAAAATCACAGCATTAGAAACTAAAACACAGGTTGCATCAGATGAAGATGCTGCTACATATTTAGGAGGAAATTGATATGAGTGATGAAATTAAGGTAAATTCTGAACTCCCGCAAAAATTAGCAACTTTAGGGCAGGTTAAGGATGCTTTGGGTAAGAGAGATAAAAAGATTAGTTCGCTAAAGGAAGATTTAGGTGACTTATCCGAAAGCAAAATCACCAAATTCTACGCAAGTTCACAAGACGAAACTCATATCACTGATTCTGATAATGGAAAGATTCAGGATATGATGATATATGGAAAGAGCGAGCAGAACCAATACAAAGGGATAAATTTACTTCCTACTGACATTAGTTATATGGAAATAATAGAAGTTTCGATTCCAAAAGGAACACGCATTTTTTGGGCTACAGACGGTACACCTGCTCTTGGCGGTAATTTCAGGTTCCGTAATGAAGATAGTACTCAAGAGACATGGTTCGGAGTTGATGCTGGCAAGACTGCAATGACAAGCACGATAAATATTGATGCTAAATATATAGATTTCCTTATTTCCAAAGACCAATCAGTTAAAATATGTTTAGGCATTGGAGATGATCCAGTATATGAACCCTACACAGGCGGTCAGTCATCACCCTCTCCTGACTATCCGCAGGAGATTAAGAGCGTGGTGAAACCTACAGTTAAAGTAACAAATGAAGATGGATTAAAGGTTCAATCTGTTACGCTTAACAATATCACCCTTAACGCAATTCCAGTTTCAAGTGGTGGTAACGTCACAATCGACGGAAAGCAGTATATTGCGGATTACGTGGATGTGGAGAGGGGAAAGTATGTTCAGATGATACAGACAGACAAAGTTCAAAGCAACATAACGTGGAACATCCAGAAGCAACAAAAAGGGTATTCGCTTGGGTATACAGGTTTATACAAAAATGGTATATCAACAGATAAACCCGGAATGGGGAAGACATGGAAAAGCAATGTAGGAGATTCGTCGGATACATGGAGTAATGCTTTTTCGTTTGGACGAAGTACAGTATTCTGGATTGTCCCGTATGAGAATGACGGAAACATTACATCGAATGATATTAATGCATGGCTTGTGGAGCATCCAATGGATATAATGTATCCGCTTGCAGAACCTATCGAAACCGACCTCACAACAGAACAAACACAGGCATTTAAAGCACTTGTAACATATTATCCAATCACAAACATCAGCGTCAATTCAGAACAGTTGGACGGATATACAGTATTTAACTACCCAATAAGCATGGCAAATGGATGGAACTATGTAAAACAGCAGTTAAATGACAACCGAGATTACATCTACGATATGGATTTACAATCCGCAGAAGCCTATGTAAACAGCGAATACGCAGTAGCACTTACAGAATTGGAGGTATGATTATGTTATATAGAACATTACTGAAACTTAAAGAAAGAAACGGTCTGACAGACGATTTAAAGAATAAGATTGATATTTTCTTTGCAACTGGTAGGATTACCGAGGAACAGTATAATGAGCTGATGGATATTAATAAGGAAGAAGAACCGAAAGTGGAAAACTAATTAACTAAAGTAAGCGTTTCGGTATTACTAATGTATGCTAAGATATACCAGTAATACCGAAACAAATAGGAATCAATCATGCTTCTCAAACCACTCAGCAAGAGCCTTGCGGATAACCCAAGATGCAGAACGTTCTTCACGTTCACAGTAGGAAATCATCTGCTTGTACTGCTCTGGCTCGAAGCTGATCGTGGTCTTGACATATTTGTCCTTATCGTCCTTTTTCTGGTTCGCCATGCTGCCACCTCCCATCTAGTTAACTATAGCAGATGGTACTGGTGATAGCAATAGATATGAGGAAATCCCTGTAAATATACGGGGTTACGGCTCATGGCCTTTTGGGACGAGGGCTTTAGTTAATTAACAAAACGGGCAGAAGAAACACTCTCCTGCCCTACTTTCTTATTTACCCAAGTCTAATAACTTATGTAGATATGAATCAGTTTGCAACGCATCAGGACTCTCATCATCATTGACAACCACGAGTTTATTTGTTTCATTTTCAATGATTTGCCTGATGTAATCAAACACATGGAGTGTATGGATGAAACTTTGCATTTGTTCATATGTAATCATGTGGGCTTCATCTGTCATCTCGAAAATAAGAATTTTTAGACCTTTTCGATGTTTATATGTGTTAATGAACTCATCAATTTTTTGTTCATCAGATGTATTCAATTCATCTACCACATAGCTTTCGATGTGATCAATCCTTATACAGAGCAACTTGATGTAATTTTTAATCTCATATAATGCCATATTTGCCACCTCCTTTCTATGTAGGAAAATTATACCTGATTGAAAGGCACATTTCATTGATAAAAATTTGGTAAATATGGAAATATTTGGATGCTATATTGGCATCTATTTTTAATTTTATACTAAAATATTGAAAATTTTAATTACCACAACTTAGGAGGTATTTATAAATGATAAAAATGAATTTAGGATCAGCTAAGATTCGTGATCCAAAAACAAAACAATTTAATCCAATTGCAGGATTAATTGGCGAATCCGCTTATCAGACTGCTGTTAGATTAGGAACTTTTAGTGGAACTGAAAAAGAATGGAATGATTATATCAAAACAGAGCGTGAAAAAGCTCTTGAAGATATTCGTAAAGCAGGCGAGGATTTATCCACTTATATTTCTGTGCAAACTTTTGTCGATGTTAAGCAGAAAACACCACATATTGATACGGTAAAAAATTATTATAATTTACAACGTACAGGTAAAGTTTACCAGACAAAAATTTGGAAATTCGCTACTAATCCAACATCTACAGGTGAAAAACTTTTGGATAATGTAGGACTTGAATTTGTACCATCTACAGACACTACAGAAGGAAAAGACGACTATCTCAATGGTAATCATCCTATGTTTGAGTGGGTGCATTGTAATTACAAGCGTAACGATGATGGTACTGCTTATCCTATCGCTACAGAATACGATGATAATTATGCTACTACAGGTTCAGTTGATGTAGGTGCGATGCAGATGAGTTTTTACTGGAACTGGGATGCTTCTAATCCAGAGTACGACTTAGTTACTATTTCTGATATGCCTAATGAAAAGTATAAATTGAAACCTTGGACAGAATCAAAACGTGTTGATGGTACAGTTCTTCCATATTGTATCGGTTCTGCTTATGTATCAGGTATTGCTTCTGATGGGATGTTAAGAAGTCAGCCTGGATTAAAACCTGAGAAATGGCAATGTCATAATAATATGATTACAAATTATCAGAAGAAAGGTAAAGGACATTGGGGAGCTGGTGCGGAAAGAAATACATTCCAGATTCTTTTTAATATCATCAAGGGTGCTACAAAGAATAGTCAGAGTCTATTCCAAGGTTGTACATCATATAATTTCCAATACTCTGCTTCTATTCAATCTGCGGACGCACATACATACTTCCCTGTTACAAATGCACAGGCACAAAATATTCTTGTTGGTTCTTATGTATCAGTTGGATATGGAGAATTAAAAACTGATACTAATACAGTAAATATTGATCGTGGAGTAAAGAATATGCACAAATATGCAGATGACGTAAAAGTGTTGCGTATTGAAACTCTCGATGAGAATAATAAAGCTGTATATTTAGATATTGAAACAGGATTTAATACTACTCCTGTTAAATTATCCGATACCGTGAATGCCCCTATTACAATCAGTTCTATGCATTGGTGGTCTGGAACTACGGATAAAGTTATTGGTAGACATGATGGAAGTTATGTTTCTAACACTGATGGAAAACATCCATATAGAGTACAGGGTCGTGAGTATGCTGTAGGTGGATATATGGTTGCATCTGATACAGTTATGGATTTCCAAAGCGATTATAGCAAGAAAGTATATATTGCTCCAAAAGGTCTTGCTCATAGTTCTTCTGATACAACAATTAGAAGTAAATATACATGTATTGGTACAATTCCTGCTAATCCAGATGGAAAAGGAACTGACTATTGGATTGGTGATATTTCAGTTGATGTTAATACTGGTGGATGGTTCCCGTCTGCAAAAGGTTCTTCAAATTCTCAAGGTTGGGCTGACATGTTATACGCAGGTGGTGCAAATACTTCTGGCACAAGAGAATATCTCATGGGCGGTGCTCTGGGTTCTGGCTCGGGTGCGGGTTCTGCTCGCGTCGGTGCCGGGAGCTGGTTCACCTGGGCGGGTTGGTGCTATCTCGGTGCCGATTAAATATAGGTTGTCAAGGGGTGAATTTTTGAACGAGCTTGCGAAGCAAGTGAAGAGAAAAAAGAGGGGACTTCTCCCCTCTTAATAAAAAAGAAAGAAGGTAACTACTTATCAAAGAAATATGGTCACAAGAACGAGTAAATATATTTAACGATTCTGTAGATAAAATGATTAATGGTTTGAATCCATATCAAGCTGTTGCATTTACAGACGGTGCATATTCACAGAATAAAAATAAAGGTGGATATGGTGTTGTTTTATTTACACAGGGAAATAAAGAAATCTATGACAAAGTGTTTCGTTGGAAAACACAATCTCACCAACAAATCATAAAACTTCATAATGTCGGTGCTGAATGTGAAGCTGTAAAATTTGTTGTTAAGAAAGTTATCGAAAAGAATCTTCAAAAAATAACTATATTTTATGATTACGAAGGAATACTAAAATGGCTTACAAGGGAATGGAATGTAAATCAAGAATATACTAAGGATTATGTAAATACTATGTTGCTATACTCAAAACAAATTCAAATAGGTTTTGTAAAGGTAAAATCCCATTGTGGAATAACATACAACGAATTAGCTGATGAAATTGCAACAAATGCATTATTAAAACCTTAATCAAATAAAAAATCAAATATGTAAAATAAATATTAAACGGTCTTACACTACGGGCGGTAATCTGGATAATGGCTCGAATGCGGGTACTGCATACGTCAATGCCAGGAGCAGGATCACCAGGACGAATTGGTACAATCTCGGTGCTGAATATATTTAAAATATTGATTCTTTAGTAGTGTATTTCGTACTTGCAAAAAGTATTTAATCGAAAGATTAACGTAACCTGATGGTTAAAATTATTTTCAGAAACCAACATCGCTAATACAGGATGAACTATATTTTAATATGGTTGGGCTTAGTAACTTTTGCGAAAAGCCTTTTAAATATAATCGTGTATACGATATATGAATTGATAAAAATTATACTATCTAATATTTATTTTATAAAATAAAAACAGGAGGTGTTGCTACGAAAAAATATTGTAAAAATATTGACATTACAAATCGTGATTTAATTTCAAATGCAACATATAGTTGTTTAGCAGACAAATATGAACGTAATGACACCCTAGAATTGTTATCTGACGTTTCTGGACTAATGAAATGTCAGATATATAACATTTACTATCGTTATGGCAGAAAAGCAATAAAACCATTCGTTGAAATTCTAATAACTGTAGTTCGTTCAGAACTTATCAGCAAATCTATATCATTTCCACCAATCTGGTACAAAGAAAAGATTGATCCTTCTTCTCATAAAATCCGTAATATAGGAATCCAACATGTAAAACAACAAATATATGATTATATTGCAATTGAGGGACTTAAACCATTATTATGTCGCATAGGCGTTCATCAATATGCTTCTATCAAAGATAGAGGATGCTTAAAAGGCTCTCGTATAATACAAAGATGGATGCGTAATAAATCTCTTAAATATTTTGCTAAACTGGACATTCGTAAATGTTATCCATCCATTCCACAAAATCAATTAATTGAATTTCTTGAAAAGCATATAAAGAATGACATGTTGATGTGGCTCATCAAAGAGCTTGTCAATAGCTTTGAACAAGGGCTATCTATTGGCTCTTTTCTTTCTCAATATTTATGTAATCTGTATCTATCCCAAATATATCACTTTATAGGACATCTACACAAAGTAAGAAGGCATAAAGATGGAACTAAGTCTTCTATTCGTCTTGTATATCATAGATTGTTCTATATGGACGATATATTAATGATCGGTACATCAGCTAAAGACATGCATAAAGCAGTCAAGGAAGTTATTAAATATTGTAAATCTCTTGGTTTGAAAATAAAAGAATCATGGTTTGTGAAACAGATGCCTTTTGCCAATAAGAAATGTGACGGAGCATTTATAGATATGATGGGATTTAGAATCTATAGAACTCACATTACTGTCCGTAGGCGTGTATTCAAGAGGATTCGCAGAATAGCTATACGATTATGGAAACGAATAAAAACACATCATAAGATTTTTGAATCACATGCAAGAAAAATAATCTCCTACTGGGGATTGTTAAAAAATAGTAACTCAACAAAAGTAATTCAAAAATATCACATTAAAGATATTATGAAAATTTGTAAAAAGGTGGTAAAAGAATATGACAAAATCTCGCTTTATGGAAAAGCAGCCTTCTACTAAGGTTGTTGAAAAAGATAAGGTGTATGTATACATCTGTCTAAATGAAAAGGAAGTTACAGAAGATCATATAAATAGTGAAGAATCTGCCGAACCTGTAACTATGTATGAATATGATTACAAAGAAATCATTGAAGATATTGGAGTTCTGGATATTGATAATGTGAAAACCAATCCAGAAAAATATCTCAATTATGAAAAAGCAGTTGAAAAGACTGACAAAGAACGCATTGCTGAACTTGAAGCAATGAATACAGAACTGTCTACTACTGTAGATAGTATCTTAACTGATGTATTACCTACCCTTATGGGTGCGTAATTATATAACTCTATTAATAGAAAGGACATAGAAAGGATATGAAAGATATGACAACATTTATCGCACGTATGATTATGAAAGAAGCAGACAAAAGTATTGAAGCAGGTCAGAAGAAATACAGAGCGTATTTTGTGAAAACTAAACTGTATAAGAATTGGAAGGAAGATGTAGATACTATTCTCATTACAGATGGTTATGATGATGTTATTGTTGAAGCATGAATAAAAAGAATGTATAAACTTTTGTCGAAGAGGTGAGATACCTCTTATTTTTATGCTCAAATTTAGAGGGAGTCTTGTGTTATTGCGAGGCTCTCTATTTTTATAATCTTCAAACGAGAATACTCGTAACTTTAGTCGTGAGATGAATCGTTTGACATGGAGAATATATAAATATATGAAAGCGAGGTGAAGTATAGTGGAAAAAGCTTACAAATATAGAATATATCCAAACAAGAAACAACAGGAGTTAATTCAGAAAACATTTGGTTGCTGTAGATTTGTATATAATACATATCTTGCAAAAAGAATTGAAATGTATGAAAAGAATAAAGAAACGTTTTCGTATGTTCAATGTGCGAATGATATGAAAAAACTTAAATCTGAATTGGAATGGCTTAAAGAAGTTGATTCTACCGCACTTCAATCTTCACTTAGAGATTTAGATATGGCATATCAGAAGTTCTTTAAAGAACATACAGGATATCCGAAATTTAAATCAAAGAAAATGTATAGATATTCGTATAAATCTAAATGTGTAAATGGAAATATTCAATATTGTAACAAATATATTAAATTGCCGAAACTTGGCATGGTAAAGACAAAAAACAAACTAATACCACAAGGTAGAATACTTAACGTAACTGTATCACAAGAACCCAGTGGAAAGTATTATGTATCATTTTGTTGTACCGATGTAGATATTAAGCCATTAGATAAAACAAATAATTCTGTTGGCATTGATTTAGGAATTAAGGAATTTTGTATAACTTCTGATGGTGAGATGATTGAAAATCCTAAATATCTTAAAAAATCTTTGAACAGGCTTGCCAAATTACAAAGAGAACTGTCTCGAAAATCAAAAGGTGGTTCTAATCGTAATAAGGCAAGAATCAAAGTTGCAAGACAACATGAGAAAATTGCAAATCAAAGAAAAGTTTTTTTACAGAAATTATCTACTGAACTGATTAAGACTAATGATCTAATCTGCATAGAAGATTTACAAGTATCAAATATGATTAAAAATCATAGACTTGCAAGGTCTATTGCTGATGTATCATGGTCTGAATTTGTCAGAGAATTACAATATAAGGCTCAATGGTATGGTAAACAGATTATAAAAGTAGATAAATTCTTTGCAAGTTCTCAGATATGCAATGTATGTGGGTATGTCAATAAGGATACTAAAAATCTTAGTGTTAGAGAATGGGATTGTCCTGAATGCCATACTCATCACGATAGAGATATAAACGCTGCGATTAACATTCTAAATGAAGGAATGAAAATGTTAAAAGCATCTTAGAAACTATAAAACAAGAACGGTAGGAACTATCGGGTTAGCTTGGTTAATATTCTTGCAGTAGTAGGAAGTTCCCAAGAATCTCGTTGCTTTAGCAATGAGAGGTTCAAGAAAATGAGGTGATATTATGCCAGAAATCAAAGGGATTGATGTTTCCCGTTGGAATGGAAAAATCGACTGGAAAACTGTTGCTAATTACGGAATGGGCTTTGCTATCCTACGAATTACCGAAAAAGGAAATATTATTGATAGCACATTTGAGCCTAATTATAAAGGCTGTATTGAGAATAAAATTCCTGTTGGAGTTTATAAATACAGCTATGCTACAAATGTTTCAGAGATTCAGTACGAAGCAAATGTAGTTGTTAAAACAATGAATAAAAGAAAACTGGATTATCCCGTATTTCTTGATATAGAAGATAAATGTCAGGAGAATCTATCTGATGATCTGATGATGAAGATGATTGAAGCATTCAGAGCAATTATTATTAAAGCTGGATATAAATTTGGTATCTACTGTGGATATTCATGGTATCAGAATCAGTTACCAGAAGGTGCTAAAAAGTATGATATATGGACGGCAAGATATCCGAATAACGATACGGGAGAATTACAAGAAAGATTAAGAGTGCCTGCTTCTACTGGTGTTATCGGATGGCAGTATTCAAGTAAGGCTACTATTCCAGGTATACCAACAAAAGTTGACCGTAGTGTATTCTATAAAGACTATTCTAAATCTTCTACTACTTCTACAAACACATCTAATAACAACTCAAATAAAACACCACAAGGAAGTGATAATATGTCAAATAACATTATTCAAAACATAATTAATGATGCAGTATCTTTTGCTGTAGGAATCGCAAATGATAACTCTCATGGTTATTCTCAGGCAGTAAGAAGCCTTTACAATATTACAAGCCCAAAGAGCTTTGATTGTTCTTCTCTTTGTTGTACTGCTTACTATTATGCATTCTTAAAAAATGGATTAACAGAACAGGCAAATTATCTCAAATCTCATTGTAGCTATACAGGTAACATGCTCAATATGCTCAATGTAGGCTTTGAAATTGTAGCAAGAAATCAGACTGCTCATGCACAAATGCAGAAAGGTGACCTTGAATTAAATGTAACTCATCACGTTGCTATGGCAATTGATAGAGATAATATTGTACATGCAAGATCATCCGAAGGAACTACAAATACTATTGATGATTCTGGTAATGAGATTAGGACTCAAGGATGGTATTTGTACTCTCATGGATGGACGCACCGTCTAAGATTTACAGGTAAAGGACTTAATTTAAGCAATATCAAGCCATCCCAAACAACCTACAATAAATGGGTAGGCGCAGCCACAAAAAATGGCACAGATGTATTCACAAATTCTACAGGAACATCAAAATTATCTACATATCCAAAGCTAAATAAAGGTAATTTAGTAGATGTAATTGGTGTATCTGGAACACGTTATCAAGTGAAAATTGCAGATAAATTTGTAGGTTATGTTGAGAAAACTAACATCAAAGATCCTAATGCAGTTGTTACAAAACCTAGTGCTTCTACAAGTAAACCTGCAAAAAAAGGATATAACAAGTCAGAAAAATGGAAAGGTGTTATTATCGCTAAATCTGGGTTAAAAGTTAGAAAAAGCCCAGGAACATCTAATGCAGATTTAGAGTGTTCCTTTAGTCCATTAAAATATAATACACCAGTTAGCGTATGTGATAGTACGACAGGTTCAGATGGTAATAAATGGTATTATATTTGTTATAAAGGTAAATATGGATTCTCTTCTGCTAAGTACATTAAGAAGAAATAATTTTAGCTTTTTGCGGAAAGGATTGAGGGGTATGAGATGATTAGTACATTAAATGAAATAAATTCACAGGGGATATTTACAATTATCCTCTGTGTAACATTAGTGCTTCTATTGATTGTAGAAGGTACTAAATTATGGAAAGGAACGCTCGAATCACTTGACTTGAAGTCTGGTAAGGAATTAAGAGAAAACGCCGTAAATGAACGACTAGACACATTAGAAAGTGAATTAAAAAAAGTCAAGACAACATTTCTGGATAATCAAAAAACATATCATGGACAGAGTATTGAAATTCGTAATAATCTGCAAGCAAATCAAGAGAGTTTAAGCAACCAAATGACAGAACTAAAACATCTATTTATCAATAAAGAAATTGACGATATGCGTTGGGAAATGTTAGATTTTGCAAGTGCGATTATGAATCACCGTAGATGTAGTAAAGAACAATACGATCATGTTATTGACACATATGTTAAGTATGAAAAAATTCTGGAAGAAAACGGGATGGAGAATGGTCGAGTAACATCTTCTATGGAATTTGTAAATGACAAATATAAAAAATTAATGAGCGTTGGGTTTGACCACGATAAATTAGAAGAATAAATAATTACAGGGTAATCAGATTAATTTCTGGTTACCCTATTTTTTACGTTTACATACTGATTACTGGTATATAAACAAGATTTGCGTTCTTATTGTTACAATTTTTTAAAACGGCACGATATAACATCATGGCTTCCTTCTCAGATACTACATTCCCAAATGTGTTAAATTTTACATTTGGATTTATACGATAAATTTCATTAATAAGATTTTCTGTATTACTATTTTCATATTGTAATTGTGTATTCATAGCATCCTACCTCCATGCTTACATTATACAAACATTTGTTCTGCAAGTCAAGAGAATAAAATAATTTGGGACAGTTGAGTAATGATACTCTTCTGTCCTATTTTTTACGTTTATTAATTGTAAATAAAATAATACCCCACGGTATGATTTCTCACACCATGAGGTATTATATATCGTTTGGACATTAATAGAACTCTTTATAGTTCTACTGCGACATCAATGATTGCATCAGACCATTGATTCTTACGCAAGTATTTACCAATAGACTTTCTGTAATCTTGTGCCATTTTATAAGTAATAACGAAATTTAAGTTAATTATTTCGCCTTTGTTTCTGCGATAGCTGCCTGTGCTGCTGCAAGACGAGCGATCGGTACACGGAATGGTG
>ERZ791864.1676-NODE-1676-length-13696-cov-2.314493_pt1 | contig 13696 bp, 10 predicted proteins | sample MGYA00510282_ERZ791864 | MGnify/ENA primary metagenome ERZ791864 (study PRJEB30046, sample SAMN00792087) | human gut metagenome | study: EMG produced TPA metagenomics assembly of the A metagenome-wide association study of gut microbiota in type 2... | reverse complement strand
TAAAACGACACATGGGCTGTTTTCAATCGCAGGAATTTTTGGGATTTTGATGGTAGCACCAAGGATTGCCAATATGTTGTCTCCATTGCCGGCTTTTTTAGTAAATGTAATTGCAATTCTTCTTCTGATGATTTTAGGCTGCCACAATGTAATTATGTACAATCATTCTACTTTTGTATTAGGATATCTGCTTTTGCTTGGATATGATGTGACAGGAGCAGAATACATAAAAAGAGTAGAGGGACTTGCAGTGGGAATGATTCTTTGTATGGTTATCTTTTATAAAAACCAGAGGAATCGTCCGTATCGAAGAACGTTTCTGGATCTTTTTCGAGAATTTGACTTACAGTCAGCAAGAGGCAGATGGTATCTGAAGCTGACTTTGATTGTTTCTACTGCAATGCTGGGTATGAATCTTTTAGGATTGCCAAGAGCGATGTGGGCAGGGATTGCCTGCATGTCTGTATGCCTTCCTTTTACGGAAGACTGTGTTGCCAGATCAGGAAAAAGATGGCAGTTTAATATCGTTGGGTGCGTATTTTTTATTGTGCTGTATCTGATTCTTCCAGAATCCATGTATCCTTATATTGGCATGATTGGCGGAATCGGAGTAGGATATTCGGCAGGATATGCATGGCAAACTGTATTTAATACATTTGGAGCATTGTCAATTGCATCAGGTTTATTTGGTATGCCAATGGCAGTAGCACTTCGTATTGGAGCAAATGTATTTGGCGCACTTTATACAGTGCTTTGTAATAAAGTGATTGACAAATTGACCGTAGCTTTTTCAGAAAAAAGAAATGCGGTAGTTTAACCAAATAGCGAAAGCGGATTGCGAATATCCCCGCTTTATTATTACAGAGAGAAAAAATAAAATCCGAGAGCTAAAGCGATAGAATGGCTCTCGGATTTTTTGAATATAGCCGGAAATCTGATCTAATTTTGATTAGTTAGAAAGATTGTAATAACCGGCATAAATTCCGTTTTTCTCAAGCAGACTTTCATGTGTTCCACGTTCTGCAATTCCATTTTCTGTGAGAACAATAATTTCGTCTGCATTTTTGATAGTAGACAAGCGGTGAGCAATAGTAATGGTCGTGCGGTCTTTTGAGAGTTCTTCGAGACTGCGCTGAATCCAGCGTTCACTTTCATTATCCAAAGCACTCGTTGCTTCATCAAGAATCAGAATTGGAGGATTCTTTAAGAATACACGTGCAATAGAGATGCGCTGTTTTTGACCACCGGAAAGTCTTGCACCACGTTCGCCCACAAAGGTATCATACTGTTCTGGCAGTTCCATGATAAATTCATGAATATTGGCGCATTTTGCAGCCGTAATGATTTCTTCTTCTGATGCATCTGGTTTTCCGTAAGCAATATTTTCACGGATGGTTCCGGAAAATAGATAAACATCCTGCTGAACAACACCAATCTGACTTCGCAGACTCTTTAAGGTAAGAGAGCGGACATCCTGTCCATCGACTGTGATTTGACCGCCTGTTACATCATAGAAACGAGGAAGGAGAGAGCAGATGGTTGTTTTTCCGGCTCCGGAGGGACCGACCAGTGCGACGGATTTTCCAGCAGGAATATCGATGGATACATGAGAAAGTACTGCTGTTTCATCGTCGCTGTAGTGAAAGGTTACATCTTCATAGCGTACATGTCCTTTTACATCTGTAAGTTCTGTTGCGTCTGGTTTATCCTGAATCTCCGGAATAGTTTCCATGACGTCAAGAAAACGGCGGAAACCGGAGAACCCTTTCTGCATCATTTCCATCAATTCTACTAAAATCTGGATTGGACTGATGAAAATTCCGATATACAGAGCATACATGGCAAGGTCAGCAGGAGACATTTCGTGATTGGCAATCAGATAACCTCCATAGATTAAAGTGACAAGATACATCATGCCCTGAAAGAACAGATTGGAACTCATAAATTCTCCCATGCATTTGTAGTTGTTGTCTTTGGAAATAAGAAAGGCATGATTGCTTTTTCTGAATTTTTCTTTTTCAATCTCTTCATTTGTGAAAGATTGTACAACACGGATTCCAGATAAAGTATCCTGAAGGCTGGCATTTACATCACCAATTTTTCTTCTGTTTTCCATGAAGGTCTGTTGCATCTTATGATTCTGATGAAATGAGAAGAGAAACATCACAATGACAAGCAGAATTAAAGGCAGAGCAAGTTTTTTATTGATAAAAAAGAGAAAAATGAAAGCTCCGATAATCTTGACCAGTGAAATAAAAAGATTTTCAGGTCCGTGGTGCGCAAATTCAGAAATATCGAACAGGTCACTGACCAGTTTACTCATCATCTGACCGGAATTATTTTGACTGTAATAAGAAAAAGATAATTCTTCGTAATGGTCAAAGAGTTGTTGACGCATATCCCGTTCCATGTTAGCTCCCATCATGTGTCCCTGATAGCTGACATAATATTTGCAAAAACTTTGGATTATGTACATTAAAAGTAATCCGATGCCAAGCCATGGAAGTGCATGAAGAATGATGCTTTTATCCTGCGTGAAGAGCGTTTTTGTTGCAGTCCGAAGAATCTGTGGATAAGAGAGATCCACAAGACTAATGATAGTTGCACAGAGAAGGTCAATAAAAAAGACCGTTTTATACGGATCATAGTAGTGAATGAATTTCTTTAGTGTATTCATGGTAAGTTCCTTTCATTAAAATTCAGTTTTGAATTTCTGTAATTGTTTTTTTAAACTGAAAAGAAAACAGCACAGAAGTAAAAAGTACCGCAATGATATCTGCAATCGGTTCTGCCATATAAACACCGATAACTGGATTGGATACAAGGTGCGGAATCAGGTAAATCAGCGGAATTAGTAATACAAATTTTCGAACAACCGCAACGATAATAGAATTTACAGCTTTACCAAGAGAAGTAAAAGTCATCTGGCAGGCAATCTGAATTCCAAATAAAAACAGACCGCCAAGATAAATTTTCAGCATAGGCGCAGTAAAGTTGACAAGGTCTGCGTCGGAGGTGAAAATACCTACAAATACTTTTGGAATCAGTTGTACGGTCATCCAGAGTGCGATGGAATACGTCAGGCAGGTCGTTAAAAGAATACGAAATGTCTTCTTTACGCGTTCTGCATTTTTAGCACCGTAATTATAGCTGGAAATTGGCTGTGCACCTTGTGCAATTCCCTGTAAAGGAAGCATGGCAAACTGCATAACACTGGTTAAAATGGTCATAGCTCCAACTGCAATATCCCCACCGTAGCGGAGAAGTGAAGAATTAAAACAAACTGCTACAATACTTTCACTTGCCTGCATGATAAAAGCAGCGAGTCCAAGTGCAATACAGGGAAGAATAATAGTTGCTTTTAAAGGCAGATAGTCCTTTCGAATGTGAATCTGTGTTTTTTTACCGCAAAGAAAGAGTACGACCCAGATAGTAGAAACAGCCTGTGAAAGAACGGTTGCAAGTGCAGCACCTTTTACACCCATATGAAAAGCAAAAATAAAAACCGGGTCTAAAGTAATGTTGCAGATCGCACCAATCAGGACAGAAATCATAGAAACAGAAGTAAATCCCTGTGCCGTAATAAATGCATTCATTCCGAGCGTCAACTGGACAAAAAGTGTACCGAAAGCATAGATATGCAGATAGTCGACTGCATATTGGATGGTATTTTCACTGGCACCAAAAGCCAGCAACAGATTCTTGCCCCAGCGAAGTAAAATAATCGTTAAAATAATAGAAATGATAATCTGAAGTATAAAACAGTTACTTAAAGTCTTTTCGGCAGAGTCATGTTCCTGTTTTCCCATAAAAATAGAAGCGCGTGGTGCGCCGCCGGAGCTGACCAGTGCCGCAAATGCAGATACAATCATAATAACCGGCATACAGACACCGACTCCTGTAAGTGCCAGACTTCCGCTCTTGGGAATATGACCGATGTAAATTCGGTCTACAATGTTGTAAAGCATGTTAATCAGCTGGGCGATTACCGTTGGAACAGACAGTTTAAGAAGGAGCCTTCCGATTGGCTCGGTGCCTAGAAAATCTTTATTTGTTTGCATAAAAATAAGAGTCTCCTTTTTTGGTGTTTTCTGGTGCTTGTGCTTTTTAATGATAGTACATAGGTGAAATAAAATCAAGTTTGACATGAAAAAATGAAGCAGTTAGAATAGAAGAAAAATAGAATTTAGATAAAATGAAAGTTGTTTTCAAATTATGTTGACAAAAGAAGTTTTTGTGATAAAATGATTTCCAAATTGGAGGGAAAGTTAAAATGTCAAAAGCACCATATAAAACAAAACAAATGGCTGAGTTACTTACATTTTTAGAATCTGTACAAGGAAAACATGTTACTGTAAATGAGATTTGTGACTATTTTAAGGAAAAAGGAATATCGGTTGGAACGACAACGGTATATCGTCATTTGGAAAAAATGGTAAAAGAGGGAGTGGTCGCAAAGTATGTTGTAGACGGAACCAGCAGTGCATGTTTTGAGTATACAGGAAATTGTCAAACAGTAGAAAAAGAATGTTCTTATCATTGTAAATGCGAAAAATGTGGGAAATTGATTCATTTACATTGTGATGAGGTTGAAAGCTTAAAAAAACATATGATGGAACATCATAGTTTTGAAATGGACTCATTGCGTACTGTTTTCTATGGGATTTGTAATGAGTGTAGAAATAATAAAGAATAGTATTCGGCAGGAACATGCTATCACTATTGCATTATAAAAGATGCGATGGCATGTTGTGCGCAAGGATTAGAGTTTGTCTGGGGAGATGGCTCGCATAAATACCCAGATGAATATCCGGCAGAAGATACAGAAATTGAAGTTCAGGGAACATTTGAAACTTATAAAGAAAAGGATTATGATACGACATTTTGCAGACTTGCAAATGTAGACATGAGGGTAAAAGAATAAAAATGTTTGTTGGTATTAAGTTGGTTGAAAAAAAATATTGGATTATTGGAATTTTCTACTTATTGAGCATTCTATTTGTAATGAATGATGCATGGCTATATCATACTCCAATCGCAAAGTTAACAAAGGTGGAAACAAGCATATCAGGTCAGGTGAGAAGTACAAGAGGAACAGAAGAGACAAGATATAAACAGAAAATTCAGGGAATTATATTGAATGGAAAGAATAAAGGAAAAGAAGTTCATTTTTCTAATGAATATACAGATACTGGAATGTTGAGGCAACCTTATCATAAAGGGGATAAAGTATTATTAAATGGTTCTGTAGATGACATAGGAACAGGTGTACGTGGGTTAAAACGGGATACAATAATCGTAAGCTTGCTTGGAATATTAATTATAATGTTGATTTTAACAGCAGGCAGACAAGGAATATTTACGTTTATAACAGTAACTATAAACATCATAGTATTCATAGTTGGATTTTGGATATTAGGAGATACTTCAAATATATTAAAAATTTGTAATGAAATCGTAATTTTATTTGCAGTAGTTACATTAATCGGATTAAATGGGATACATAGAAAAACATGGGCGGCATTGCTTTCAACCCTTTGTGTAATTGCAATGATTATGATAATATTTGATGTAGTTGTTCGCAGGAGTGATTTAGATTATTCGACCATGGAATATTTAGGTCTGAGAAATATAGAGAATACAGAGGAAATCTTTCACGCAGAAATTATCCTTTCTGGATTGGGAGCAGTTATGGATGTGGCTGTTGCAATATCCGCAGCATTAAGTGAGATCATTGAGAAAAAATCAAATGTAACATTTGGACAGCTTTTTCAATCAGGAAGAGAAATTGGTTATGATATTATGGGAACTATGTTAAATGTGTTAATGTGCGTGTTTGTCTGTGAATTAATTCCAATGTGCTTAATTCAAATGAACAATGATGTCCGCCTTATTACAATTATAAAATTAAACATCCCATGTGAAATATGCCGTTTTCTCATTGAATGTATAGGAATTGTATGGGCGATACCTGTCTCTATTGTTATTACTTCGATTATAATAAAGATATCTGTAAAAGGAAAGAAAAGAATATGTTAGGTGTATTGGGATTGATTTTATTGATTTCTATTCTTATTATTGGCGGAGACAGAGGTGGAATGTCTTTAGTTGCTCTGTGTGGAAATTTATTTTTCTTGAGTATGGGAATCTGGCTTATGGCAGAGGGGGTACCTGTTTTTTTAGTAATAATCTTAATAGGGGCTATAGTGTCTTACATTACACTGTTTTATCAAAATGGGTCGAATATAAAAACATGGAGTGCTTTTATTGCAGTATTAGTTACGATGTCTGTTTTAGTATTTGTAGTTCAAGGAGTAATATGGGGAAGTAGGGCTGGAGGCTTAAATGAAATTCAATCGGCAGGCGAAGAGGTTCTTTACTACGATATGAACTTAGATATTAGTATGCAAAAAGTTCAAGTGGCTGTAATTTTGCTTAGTACATTAGGTGCAGTGATAGATATGGCTTTTACAGTTACGGCTTCCTTATATGAAGTGAAAAGTCACAAACCGGATATGACAAATAAAGAATTAATTGAAAGTGGAATACGAGTAGGAAAAGATGTAATTGGAACAACTATTAATACATTATTGTTTGCATATTTTGGAGAATCTCTGTTATTGCTTTCTTATTTAAAAATGAGAAATGACTCCTTAGAATTTTTGCTTAACTCTAAAATTTTATTTCAAAGCTGTGCATCAATGCTTCTAGGAGCGATTGCCTGCGTTTTGGTAATGCCGATTTCAACAGTACTATTAGCTAAAATGAGTAAAATAAAAAATATAGAAAAAGGTGAAAATGAGATATGACACAATTAAAAAAAAGAAAAGCCTATTATCATCTTCCGGGTTTGTTTGAATTCTATGAACTTTATCGCTTGTTTTTACCCCTGTTTCGGAAACATAGAGAATATTTTTATGACTGGTGTGAAATTGGTTCCATTTATGGAGCGCCGTGGGACTGCCTCTGGGGTGGCGGTCGTGTGGAATGTGGAGACAGCAGACCACAGGAAGTTTTAGAACTTATGCAGGAATATGGAATTTCAGCACGGTTGACTTTTAGTAATTCTTTATTAAAAGAAGAACATCTTTCGGATAAAAGATGTAATGCGCTGTGTGCATTGTTTAATAAGGGAAAAGAAAAACAAAATGGCATAATTATCCATTCAGATTTGTTATTAGACTACTTGAAAGTAAATTACCCAAATCTGTATTTTGTTTCTTCTACTACGAAAGTTTTAACTGAATTTGAAGAGTTAAGAAAAGAAATTAATCGTGAAGAGTTTGGCTATGTTGTGCCGGACTTTCGTTTAAATAAAGCATTGGATAAATGGAAAACACTTTCAGAAGAACAAAAAGATAAAGTAGAATTTCTCTGTAATGAATGTTGCTGGTTGGGATGCAGGGACAGGAAAATCTGCTATGAAGCAGTTAGTCGGAAAAATCTTGGAGCAAATGGAGCAGAGCATCCTTGTAGTGCACCAAATGCAGGGGAGGGATATCGCTTTTCAAAGGCGATATCCAATCCAGGTTTCATTGGATTAGAAGATATTAGAAATGTCTACATGCCAATGGGATTTTCTAATTTTAAAATAGAAGGACGTGGGCTTGGAAGCGCACTGGTTTTGGAATTTCTGCTTTATTATATGACAAAACCGGAGTATCAGATTCATGTAAGAGAAGCAATTTATCTTGATAATATGCTGGATATTTTTTAAAGATAAATCCTATCCTTGCGAAGCTAATAAAAAGCAGGTATACTCTTAATTAACAGTGATAAAAGACAAAAATAAGATGTCTGAAATAAATCACAAAGTATAAGAATTTAAATGACGGGAGATTGTTTACAATGAATGAAAACAAATTAAGAGAGTATGCCAAGCTGATTGTAAAAATTGGAGCAAATGTACAGAAAGGTCAGCGGGTTCGTCTGCAGGCTGAAGTAGACCAGATTCCGCTTGTAAAAATGGTTACAGAAGAGTGTTATAAGGCTGGTGCAAGTTATGTGGAGTTGTTCTGGTCCTGTGGTGAAGTGAATAAACTGCATTATCAGTATGCAACAGCAGATGTACTTGGAGAGGTTGCAGTATGGGAGGAAGAACGTGCAAAACAGATGACAGAAACTCTGCCGGTTCGTATTTTTATTGATTCTTCAGACCCAGATGAATTATCCGGAATTTCACCGGATTTAATCTCAACGGTAAATCAGATGCGTCAGAAAGTCTTAAAAAAATATCGTGACCAGATTGACGGAAAACATCAATGGCTGATTGTTGCAGCAGCTTCTGAAAAATGGGCGAAAAAAGTATTTCCAAATGAACCGAAAGACGTAGCAGTTGACAAGTTATGGAATGCAATTTTTGACTGCGTTTATTTAAAAGATGGGGAAGATGCAGAGAAAATCTGGCAGGCACATAATGAGCGTATGACAAAGAAAGCGAACTGGTTGAATGAACAGAACTTTAAATCTCTTCATTATACCAGTAGTAACGGAACGGATTTTACAGTAGAGCTGATTCCTGGTGCAAAATGGGGAAGTGCAGGCGACGTCAATCATATCAATCAGACATTCTTTGTTCCAAATATGCCGACAGAAGAAGTATTTACCAGTCCAATGAAAGGAAAATGTGAGGGACGTCTGGTTTCCACAAAACCACTCAGCCGTTCTGGACAGGTCATTAATCATTTTACCGTTGATTTTAAAGACGGAAGAGTTGTGGAATGTCATGCAGAAGAGGGAGAGGAAGTTCTGAAAAAAATGTTTGCGATGGATGAAGGAGCTTCTATGCTTGGAGAAGTCGCACTTGTTCCAAAAGAATCTCCGATTAATCAGTCTGGTTTGATGTTTTATAATACCTTATTTGATGAAAATGCCTGCTGTCATGTTGCAGCCGGACGTGGATTTTCAGAAGTCATCGAAGGATTTATGGACATGACAGAGGAAGAAATTCATGAAAAAGGCATCAACGATTCTATGATTCACATGGATTTTATGATAGGCTCCGATGACCTGCATATTGTAGGAATTCGTGAAGATGGAAGCAAAACAGATATTTTCGTAAATGGAACGTGGGCAGAGTGATTACTTCATACATTGAGAGAAGTTTAAAATGGCAAAATTATAATTGTTAGAAAAACAGTCAGGACAAAAAGAAGTTGTTCTGGCTGTTTTTTAGTTTAACCAAATCAAGGAAGTCCCCTGCTTCAATTGCGAGTACCTGCTTAACAAGCTGACTCGACAGGGAAAGGAAAGTAGGATAGAATAGTGGTATTCAGTCCTGGTTTTAATCAAATTAAGTTTAAAATAGGGAAGATTGAAAAATTCTTCAGGAGTAGTAAAAATGAAATCAATATCAATTTATGCGCTTACCCGAAATCAAAAGATAGAGTGTCTGCAAAAATTAGAACGTCATTTATCTGGCAGAAAATATTTTTTAAAAATGCGTGAGTGGGAATTAGACAGTATGAAAGAACTGGTAAAACAGTTGGAATTGCAAATGTCAGATGTGTCTGCGTTGCGTTTTTTTTATTCTTTTCAGATACCAAAGCTGGGTAAGGAGTTTGACCTTCTTCAGATAAAAGAAGAACAGATTGTAAATATTGAATTAAAAAGCGGGGGTGTATCAGAAGATGCAATCAAAAAACAGCTTCTTCAAAATAAGTATTATCTGTCTGTGTTTGGAAAATCTATTTTATCTTATACCTACATCAGCAGTCAGAAACGGCTGGTAAAGCTGACGAATCATGACCATATCGTGGATGCAGACTGGGAACAGTTATGCAGTGCCCTGCAAAAGAATAGTGCAGATTATGAGGGCGAGATTGAAGATTTATTTCAGGTGGAATTATATTTGATTTCTCCTTTGACAGAGCCAGTCCGTTTTTTGGAAAAAGAATATTTTTTAACTTCACAGCAAAGAGATATTGAACGACAGATATTGAAACGGGTTCGGGCAGAAAAATCGGGATATTTTATTTTTACAGGACTTCCAGGTACAGGAAAGACGTTATTACTTTATGATATTGCAATGAAACTTTCAGCGAAAAAACAGAGGGTCTGTATGGTTCATTGTGGAGAGTCTGAAGAAAAATGGAAATTATTACATGAGAGGTTACAGCGGATTGATTTTCTTTCAGATAAGCAGTTAAATCATGAATTACAGTTAAAAAATTATAGTGGAATTTTAGTCGATGAAGCACATCTTCTGACATTAGAAAAATTAGAAATTTTATTAGAGTTAAGTGAACATCAACCGGTAATTTTTTCCAGTGATTCAGAAGATATGATTTCTCCGGATGAAATGGACCGAAGTGTCATGGAGAGGATTGAAAATCTACCACAGATTCAGAGCTTTCATCTGACCAACCGGATTCGTACCAATGCAGAATTATCTTCTTTTATTCAAAATATCCTGCATCTGCCGGATAAAAAGGGAACAAGAAATTATCCTCATGTGGATGTGATCTATGCAAATGAGAAAAAAGAAACAGAAAATTTGCTAAAGGATTATATACGACAGGGCTATGAATATCAAAAAAATAAAGGACAGATAAAAGAGAATAAAGAAACAGAACAGCTTGTCATGGTGTTGGATGATGCTTATTATTATGACGAAAAAGGATATCTTAGAACAAATGTCTGTAAAGAAGAAGGAAAACAGGAAGTAAGAAGTCTTTTTCATCAGTTAAATCAGGCGAAAGAACGATTGACATTAATAATTGAGAAGAACGAAGAAGTATATGAAAAAATGTTAAATTTACTCTAATGATTCGTGAGTGTGAAATTTCTTAAGTTTTGATTGAAATTTTCTATAGCAATAAGCGTAATAGGATGATAAATTTAAACTTAGGAAAGGTGTGAAATATTATATGATGATAGAAAATAAGAAATTCCGTATGGAAGTAAACAAAGAGGGGTATGTATCAAATCTGACCATGAAAGATGACCCATATCAGATGAACTGGGTGATTGAGGACAGTTATTTACAGGAAAAAAATTATAAAGACGCAGATAAATTATTTGGTTTTTTTGAACTTATAGCAGATAAAGAGAAGTTTGGAAGTCAGATGAGTGTTCCGGTTCTAAAAGAAACCGAGAAAGGGATTGAAGTTGTCTATGAATTTGAGACTCTTAAAGTAAAACAGTTTTATGATTTAGGAAAAGCTGAGGAAGCACTCTTTTGGAGCATTGAGCTGGAAAATAAGAGTCAAAAAAGAATGAATATTAAGGAATTTGGTATTTGGACTTCGTTTGCTTATGTGATGTTTCGGGATAAAAATGTGCTGAAAAACATTCATAATTCAGCGGCAGTGTTTCCGTTTATTTCTAAGGATTATACTAAATTAAGCATGGTGCGCAGAGATGGAAGTGGAGAAAGTCTTGGGTTTTATCAAATAAAAGGACAGACAAAATCAGTAGGAACTTACTGTGATTATTTAAATCTGTTCTTTGAAGATGTTTCTCCGTCTTTGGATGGAATGTTATTTCATAAATTATATCTGGCTGGCGGTTATCCAGAAGGTTTTAAGAATCATGACTGGATTTATGAAAAAGATGGTTTTAACTTAGAAGCAGGAGAAAAGAAAAACTGGCAGTATGTCATGAGTGCAAATCAAGGGGAAGAAGATTTTTATAAAGAAGGACTCAAATGGAGGCATCCAAAGGTAGAATATACACCGCTTAATATTATCGGGGAAGTGGCAAGGATATCTGTAGAAACTCCGGAAGGTATTTCTATGGTTTCGGCGGATGCTTTTTATAAAGTGCAGGATGAAAGAAAGAAAACAGTTGTAGAAATCTGTCAGGATAAAGAAAATAAAGAACAGTATCAGCTGATTTTTAAACCGTCTGCAATGGGCGAACATAAAATAGTGCTTCGATTTGATAACGATACCGAAGATTTTGTTGTGCTTAACGTAATGGACAAAATCGAAACTGTTATTGAAGAACGTGTGGAATATATCTGTGATAAATTGTATCATGATGAGACAATAAATCCGCCATTTGCATTTGAGCCGATTTCTAATCAGGGAGAATCTCTTGGAAAAGCAAATTTAGTTTTACAAAAAAATCTGCTTGGAAAATTAGATGCCAGTCAGGTTCAGAAAGTAGAAAAATGTGCAGTTAATTATGTACGTCCAAAATGGTTTATCGACGGTGATTTTAGAAAACCGAGAAAGCTATACGGAGATTTTTATCGTTGTATGGACTTTGAATATATTGCACATTTGTTTTACCTGTTATCGGAATTTGAGGATGAAACACTGGTGCTCAATACCGCAGATACCTACTTGGAATGGGCAACGGAAGTATTTGAATTAAGGGTAAATCCAGAACTCCACCAAGAGGAACGAGGAAAAGAAGAATCTCAGATGTTAGGTGTTTATTTCTTGTATTTTGAACGTTTGCTAGATAAATTAAAGAAAAAAGGCAGAATGGAACAATATAATAAAATCAAAGCAATCTGGGAAAGCGTGATGGATAAAATAGATGAGGAGGCAAAGACTTATAAAGCAGCCATCACAGAACATTTTTTTGACAATGCTGGTTTTGGACCAACAGCCGGTGCGCTGTGTGAAAGTGGGCGAATCGAAAGTGCAAAACAATATGGAGCGCTTTTACTTGCCAATATTGGCTATTCCAATGACTTTAGGGCTCAAAATCCAGACCGCTGGTGGGAGGCTTTGACCTATATGATTCATTCTTTATGGGGAGGAGTTACGGCTGCTTCTGCTTATAAAGTATTTGATAAATTAAAAGATACGAGATATTTAGAGGCAAGTTATCGAGCAACGGCAGGAATCCTTTACTGTTATGATACTCATTCAACAGCAACTTCTCCATTAGAAAAAGGAATGGCAGCATCTACTTATGCAGTTGCAGGACCACATATAAATCGACCGGATCTTTCAAGAGAACGCTTTGGTCAGTCGGCGTTTTATAGAGATGGAGGAATTTTTGCAAAGTTATTTGATAATGACAGCCAGACTCCTGACTGGGATATGGGAGAGGAGCTGGTTGCTTATCTGGAGAACTTTGGAGATAAAGCTTTCATTATAAAAAAAGAGACTTCTATTCTGGTTATCAATGGAAGTTTTGAAGAAACGGATACAGAATATAAAATCACAAGTTTTGCACCATACAGCAGGGGATTTTATTTTATTTCAGATGGTGATATAATAGAGCTTGCAAATGAAAAAGGTTTGCAAAAGATTACGCTGAAAAAAGAAAGGGTTTAAAAATAGATGTCCGGTGATATGATTTCCATTTCCATTCCGCCTTTTCCTGATTTTATAGAAGGAAATTATAAAATTATGAGAAAGGGGCAAAGCCACGTAGAACGAAAAAATCTAGGCTTTTTTGATTTGATTGCCGTAAAAAAAGGCGCTCTGTTTCTTGCGGAAGGAGAGAAACAGTATGAAGTCAAAGAAAATGAAATGTTTATCTTATTGCCGGACAGACACCATTATTCCTGGAAACCCTGTCAGGAAGATACGGGTTTTTACTGGCTGCATTTTTATACAACAGCACAGTGGAAACAAGGACCGAAGGCGAGCCGTTTTGTATCAAAGCTTCCGATATCAGGACAACATTATCATCAGTGTTCGTATACTCTGCATCTGCAAAAATATTCGACTATTAAGGAGCCGGAATTGCTGTTTGAATTGTTTCAGAATATACTGGACAGTACGGCAGG
>ERZ791864.1670-NODE-1670-length-13739-cov-3.447822_pt1 | contig 13739 bp, 10 predicted proteins | sample MGYA00510282_ERZ791864 | MGnify/ENA primary metagenome ERZ791864 (study PRJEB30046, sample SAMN00792087) | human gut metagenome | study: EMG produced TPA metagenomics assembly of the A metagenome-wide association study of gut microbiota in type 2... | reverse complement strand
TTCCCATCTTATCTCCCTTCATGAGGATATCATGTCCCAGCCATAAATGAAGATCTACATACTGCATCTTTGTGACCGGATCCTTTCCTTTCACTCTGTCATATAAAGGCTTCGTGATCTTCTGAATGCCCGGTTTACAGCCGTTTTTCAGGATCTTATTCGCTTCACGCTCTGTAAAAATATTCGTTGCATTGGCAAAATATCTTTCTTCCAGTGTCTTGCCATGACGCATCAGGAAACCTCTTCCTTTCATTCCACGAGGCAGGCAGCGTTCTGCAAATGCTCCAAGGAACCGACGGATCGGCATTGGGATCTTATTAAAAGACGTATGCTCCAATGGCTCACAGTAAATATTATACCCTCCAAACAGTTCGTCCGATCCCTCTCCTGAAAGAACAACCTTTACTTTTTTGGATGCCTCTTCACTTAAAAAGTACAGTGCGATCGCTGCCGGATCAGCCACCGGCTCATCCATATAGTACTGAATATCAGACAGTCTGTCCCAGTACTCTTCCGGTGTGATCACTTTTGCATCATTCTTCATATTAATGCTTGCGGCAAATTCCTTTGCATCCTGGATCTCACTGTATTTTCCTTCATCAAATCCTACTGTAAAAGTACGATCCACCTGTCCCAGATAAGTCAGATAACTGGAATCTACTCCGCTCGACAGATAGGAGGCAACCTCTACATCACTGATCTTATGCATGGCAACCGATTCTTTCATAACCGCTTCCACATCATCCACGATCTCTTCAAAAGATTTTTCTGTATTCCCTGTAAAATTCGGTTCAAAATAACGGGTAATGTCCAGTTCACCATTCTCATAAGTAAAATAATGTCCCGGCTGCAGACAGAATACTCCTTTGAAAAAAGTTTCATTCGTAGGAACAAACTGGAAAGAGAGATAATTTCCAAGTGCATCTTCATTAAATACCTTGTCAAATTTCGGATGCTCCATAAACGCCTTGATCTCAGATGCAAACATCAGCGTTCCATTCATCTGTGCATAATACAGCGGTTTGATTCCGAAAATATCCCTTGCTGCAAATAATTTCTTTTTCCTGGTATCCCAGATGGCAAAGGCATACATCCCACGCAGTCTTTCCACCAGACTTTCTCCCCACTCCTCATAGCCATGGATCAATGTCTCAGAATCTGTATTTGATACAAAAGTATGTCCCGCTTCCTGAAGTTCTTTCTTCAGCTCCTGATAATTATAAATCTCTCCATTAAATACAAGAACCATGCTTTTGTCTTCATTATAAAGAGGCTGATCGCCTATTGAGGAAAGATCAATGATACTCAGACGTCTGAATCCAAGTGCAGCATCCTCATCTACATATTTTCCCTCGCTGTCCGGTCCACGGTGTATGATGGTATTCATCATATTAACAAGTACCTGTTCTCTGTCATCAACATTACCGACAAATCCTGCAAATCCACACATATACTATCCGCTCCTTTTATAATTTCTCTTTTTATTAAGTTCGGGGAATTTCCTTTTTAATTGAAAAATACTGTGAGCGTTCAAGTTTCACAGTATCCCCATCGATAACTCTATTAAATTCCAGTCTTTCAGGCAAAACGCTTCCTCTTTTCTGAACCGTCCTGCCCTGTCCGTTGCACTCGGGGTGACAGGATTCGAACCTGCGACCTCACGGCCCCCAGCCGTGCACTCTAACCAAACTGAGCCACACCCCGTCAACTCATACATTATAAATGATTTATATGCAAATGTAAAGAGGACTCTTTCTCACATTTCATTTAAAATCCCATACAATAATTCTGTAGATACCAGGAAAGGAGTTTTTTCATTGCCAATTTATCAGAATCAAATAAACCAGCACCGTTCCTGTCAGTCCGGACATAGTTGCAACTGCCGCCGTCCTGTTCCGGAACCCTGCAGCCATCCTGTCAGTCAGAAAATCCAGCCTGTACCGGCAAAACCTGACTGTGGCTGCGGTATAAAAGATCCTCTGGAAGATCTTCCGATTGCAATGGCTTATGTTCCATGGCAGCGTTGGAGAGATCTTTACGATTCCAACAAAGGATTCCACCGTGGCACGATTTTCCGGGACCTTGATAAGTCATTTTGTGGAAAAGGAGGCGTATGTCAGTGACCTGTCAGAAAATGAATCGCAGAGAACTTTTAAATTATATCAATGAGATCAGCTTTGCCGTAGATGACACAAAATTATTTCTGGATACACATCCATGGGATCAGAATGCACTCCTCTTTTTTAATGAATGCAGCCGAAAGCGGAATGAAGCATTACGGGAATATGCTTCTGCCTATGGTCCGCTTACGATCGATACTGCAACTGCCTGTGAGTCTGATTACTGGTCCTGGATCAATGAGCCATGGCCATGGCAGGAAGGAGGCTGCTGAATATGTGGAATTATGAAAAAAGATTACAGTACCCTGTCAGGATTACACAGACTAATCCCCGTCTTGCACAGGTTATTATCAGCCAGTTTGGCGGTCCTGACGGGGAACTGGGTGCATCTATGCGGTATTTATCCCAAAGGTATACCATGCCATATAAAGAAGTTACCGGAATACTGACCGATATTGGAACAGAAGAGCTTGCCCACCTTGAGATCGTCTGTGCGATTGTCCACCAGTTGACCCGCAATCTTTCCCCTGAGGAGATCGAACATTCCGGATTTGCTCCCTATTATGTGGATCACACTCTTGCTCTCTGGCCACAGTCTGCAGGAGGTGTCCCCTGGAGTGCAACAACATTTCAGTCAAAAGGGGATCCGATCACCGATCTCCATGAAGATCTCAGTGCTGAACAGAAAGCACGCACTACCTATGATAATATTCTCCGGCTGATCAAAGATCCTGAAGTCTGTGATCCGATCCGTTTCTTAAGGGAACGGGAGATCGTACATTACCAAAGATTCGGTGAAAGTCTCCGCATTGTTCAGGAAAAACTGGACAGTAAGAATTTTTATGCTGTCAATCCTGAATTTGACCGGTAATTCTGTCCGGCACTGATGAGAAAAAAGGCTGACACTCTGCGATTCTTGCTCGTAAAAGTGTCAGCCTCTTTGCATATTATAACACAAACTCAGCTTTTATGCTTTTTATTTACTTGTCTGCTTTGCTCCTAAAGTAACATTCACACTCTGCTCCTGATACTCTCCATTGCTCTGTGGTACCTGGATCGTAAGCTCTACTTCATCACCTTTTGCATAATACTGCAGTTGTTCCTGAAGATCATCCATGCTTGAAAACGTTGTTCCGTTGATTCCTGTAATGATGCATCCCCTTGTCATGCCTGCTTTTTCTGCTCCGCCACCTTTAGTAACTTCTGATACATATACACCTTCTGGCATATTCAACTGCTGGGAATACTCTGTAGAAACGCTCATTCCCTTGATTCCGATTGCTCCCTGATCTGCTTCGGCAACTTTGGTCTTTGTCTCCTGATTCATCAGGTTCTCGATCAGATCTGATACATCACTGATCGGGATCGCATATCCAACACCCTCAACAGAATCTCCTACCAGCTTGGATGAATTAATTCCAATTACTTCACCACTGGCATTGACAAGAGCTCCACCACTATTTCCAGGATTGATCGCTGCATCTGTCTGAATCAGTTTCACACTGCTCTCTGTCGTTTCTCCGGTTGTCTGGTCTGTCTCTGATACAGAACGGTTCAAAGCACTGATGACTCCTGTTGTAACTGACTGTCCATATCCAAGTGCATTTCCGATCGCGATCGCCGGTTCTCCCACTTTCAGCTCTGTAGAATCACCAAGCGTTGCAACTGAGATAGCCTTCTTCGTATCTTCAGAAATAGAATCCAGCGGAACTGCAACCACAGCAACATCATATTCTGAATCCGTTCCTTTAATATTTGCTTCAACACTGTTGCCATCTGCAAAGGTAACTGTCAGTGTATCACTTCCGGCAACCACATGGTTATTTGTCACAACCAGAAGTTCTGAATCATTCTGTGAAATGATGATTCCTGTACCGGCACTTTCACTTTCCTGCTTGGAAGTTCCTCCGAAATAGTTCTGAACCTCCTGCACACTCATATTCGTAATAGAAACGATGGATGGCATTACATTTTCCACCACACTGGATACATCTGATGTGACCACACTGGATGTCTTCGTCAGTGATGCATTACTGGTAACTGCACTGGTCGATGTAGTACTGGTACTTTTCTGCGTTGTTCCGAGCTTCAGTACTTTCGTTCCCACATAATTAGTAGTAAGGAATGTAGCACTTGATACAACTCCGAACATCAGTGCCAGTCCTGTTACCGCAACAGCCTTCGGCATTTTTTTATGCTCTTTTTTCTTTTTTGGTGTCTTTCCATCATCACCCTGTCCATTATTATAAAATGTCGTACCGTTTGATGTATTTCCTTCTGTCTCATTTGGATTATAATAACTATACTGATTATCCATGATTCATACCCGCTTTCTCTTATATTTATTTTGTATTTCTTTTATGGTTATATAGTAATAAAGGATTGTGATGAAAGTGTGTTCATTTGATTAACAAATGTTGAAAGCAGGCACATTATGATCAATTTCATAATATGCCTGCCTCTCTTTTCCTTACAGATCTACAAAATCCACATCATATTCCGGGTTTTTTCTGCCTCTTCGTGGTCTCTTAAAATTTCTTGTATCTCCTTTTAAAGGATCTGCCTTCTCATCTTCTTCTATCTCGCTGTCATCATATTCGTCGTATTCATCGTCATACTCGTCTTCATACTCATCGTCGTATTCATCGTCATACTCATCATCGTCTTCGTCTTCATACTCATCATCGTCTTCGTCTTCATATTCATCGTCGTACTCGTCTTCGTACTCATCGTCGTATTCATCGTCATACTCGTCTTCATACTCATCGTCCGGCTCTTTCTCTGCCTTGCGGTTTTTTTTCTTCTTTGCCGGCTTTTCTTCTTCCTCTTCAAACGGGATATCGTACTCATCATAAAGATCATCCAGTTCCTGATTTCTGTGAACAAGCTTGATTGCAAAAATGATCATGAGGATCAGAAGAATCAGAACAAATGCTCCTGCTGCGATCAGGACAAATAAAGTATGATCTGCGATAAAATTTCCTATTTTAGAAAGAGCTGACTCATTCGTCTTCTCTTTTACCTGCTCTGTCGGTGTCTCAACCGCCTGATAAGTTCCATCTGATGAATCATACTGATAAAATCCTTTTTCTCCGGTTCTTGTATTTAAAGCATACATCAGATCATACCGGTCATTCTCCGGATCAGCCCAGTAAGGATAACTCTGGTCTCCAACTGTCAGTTCTCCCTGCTGATAAGAAGACGGAAGCGATACATCTCCTGTATCACTCAGAAGAATGATCGAGGTACTGTCTGAAATCTGAATCTCCGTATACGGTAAAAATGTAGCATCCTCTTCATTATAAAGGAAAAACTTTCCTGTTCCCGCAGAATCTACAAGATATCCGATACATACGCCTGCACCATTCTTCGCAAATTTTCTTTCTTCACCATTGAATGTAAGCTTTGTTTCTGTATATCCCTCTGGAAGATCTGCTGCAGTAAATGCCTCTGAGAAGAGATAATCTGTCCCGTTTACTGAAACTGTGATATTGGTTGTCTCTCCGGCAACGGGAGTCCCTCCCTCTGCCGCAGTTGTCGTAATCTCTGTACTGCCATCATCGCCTGCTGCTACTTTTACTGCGGAAGAACCTTCTGCCAGTGTCAGTGTCTCGTCATTGTAAAGATACGCTTTGGAGCTTTGAACACTGATCGTTGTATCTCCGGCTTTCAGTGCTTTAAACTGAAGTGTCGTACGCAGTTCATTCTCAGAACCTGTTCCACTGCCTGAGTAAGTCAGATTCCCTGAGCCATCTGCCTGAACACCATCACCACTGACAAATTCAAGAGCAGATGTATCATAGCTCATTGTGATATCTGCATCTCCGATCGCATCTCCTCCGGTCTTTACAACCAGGCTTACATCTACCGTTTCTCCTACCTTTGTCTCCGGGTCTGAGAACATCAGTTGTCCCTGTGCAGCACTGACAATCGTGCCAAACATTGGTACTGTAAGGCAGACCGATAAAATCATCGCTGCTGCTTTTTTCATCATCTTCATGTAACTACCCCTTTGTTCATATTAGATTTAAGTCATTATCTCTTATCATACACGGTTTTTCTATAATTGTCCACCATTTTCACCAGTTCCACTGCTGTCTCCACTGCTGTCTCCCGGATCGGTTTCACCGGTATCTGCTCCCGGATTTCCATCACCGGTTCCACTGTCTGTTCCGGGATCAGTTCCACTATTTCCATTATCTGACGGCTGATCCGGTACTGTCGGCTCATAGTCATCAGGAGCCGATGGCTGTGGTTCATTATAGGTCCGATCCTGCGTCCCTCCCGTGGATGATGAATCACTTTTTCCCGATGAATTTCCTGAATCCTGTGCATTTCCACCTGTGCCGACCCTCGCAGCAATTTTTTCACTGATACTGTTCACTTTAGAAGACGGACTGTAATCATTTACCCCATATAGAAATTGATGAAGTGCAGATACATTCGATGTCAGATCTTCCGGGATTACAATACTTCCAAGTCCTGATATCGTATCAGTCGATTTATCCTGTGGGAATCCCATATTACCGGATAATTGATACTCCGTATAAGCCTGGGCATAATAAAGGATATCAGAAAGTGTAAAATTGGTTGCAACCTGTGGAAATACCTTGTCGATGATCGCATTCAAAGTCATAAGATCCGCATTTTTTGCCTTTTCTACGATTTTTTCAATAACCAGACGCTGTCGCTCTGTTCTTGTAAAGTCACCACCGGCTGTCGACCGGATTCTTGCATAAGTCGTTGCCTGAACTCCGTCTAATAACTGAAGTCCTGCAGTTTCTACCCGGTGTGCCTCTTTTCCTGCAGAGTCTGCAGTTTCCTGAACAAACTTGTTGAGATACTGGATCTCTTCCTCTTTGATCTCGATCTCCACTCCGCCCAGCAGATCAATCGCATCTGCAATGGCACCGAAATCTACGGTCACATATTTCTGGATATCAAGATCTAGATTCAAATTCAGCATATTGACAGCCTGCGTTGGTCCTCCATAACTGTAAGCAGCATTACATTTCTGAAGAGTTCCGTCAGAAAGATCCAGCAGTGTATCCCGGTAAACTGATATCATCTTTACTTCCTTCGTCTCATTATTCAGACTGGCTACAATAATACAGTCCGTGCGGTTTCCCTTTCCAAGATTTCCATCACGGGAATCCACACCAAAGAGGGCGATATTGGTATAACCTTTTCCCAGATTGATCTCCCCGTTCTTCTCCTGAACTTCCTCATTGATAATCAGATCCTTTGCCTCAATATCCTGCGTCTGGATCTTTCCCCACTTTGCTGCGACATAAATTGCTGCCGCAGAAAAAGTACAGATCAGCACCCCTACGGTGCAGAGCAGGACCCGCTGCCACATTTTCAACTTCATAAACCAGTTCTTATTTTTTTCTTTCGCTGCCGCTGCACGCCTTCTACCGCGTCTTCTCACTTCTCTGCCCATAAGAAGCACCTCTCTTTATTCCTCTTTAGTTGATCTCTGAAATAAACTGATCTAATGACTGACTTCCTAACATTCGTACTCTCGTCAGAGCATAGGGATCATCTCCCGGATAACATTTGCCCGGTTCTGTCGTAACTGCACATAAAAATCCAGCCTCTTCCACCGTCTGTTCACACTCTGCCGTATAATCCCCGAACGGATATGCAAGTGCATCTCCATTTCCACAATACTCAATGGATTTCTTCAGATCTGCCAGGGCTTCTTCTTTCGATAAAGCCGGGAAAATACCTCCGTGTCCGTAAGTTCCACCACCACGGTGCATATTATCTGTATGCGACTCCAGTGTCAGATACTGATTATTTCGGTAAGGATCCAACATGCTTTTATCATTATAATAACTGGTGATCACGAAAGAAGTTGCAGGTGTCTGATACTTTTCAAATAAAGGGATTGCCAGTTCTATATACAGCGGACCATCATCAAAAGAAAGTACAATGCTTTTATCCGGAAGGATTCTCTCTCCGTCCAGATATTCCCTCACTTCTTTCCAGGTCGGAAAATAATAGTCATTCTCATGCAGATATTTCAATTCTTCTTCCAGTGTTCCCACTTCTATATAATTGGAGTTCAGATTCTCCGGGACACTGTTAGCATCATATACATAATGATACATACAAATCGGAAGACCTTTTGCTCCATATTCTTTATTCGGAGTCACCGTAACGGTTCTCTGTGCTGAGATTTCTTTTCCTTTGGGATCGGTGGCTTTATAAACCAACTGGTGTTCTCCTGCCGTATTCAGATCATATTCCTCCAGACTGACGCTGATATCTGTTCTATTCCCCTGCCGGTCTTTCACAACTGCACCGGCATCCTCATACGGATCTCCAAGCCTGACAGTCACTTCACTGTCACCCTGAAGTTCTATCGTATAATCGGATGTCCCGCTCTGAGCATCTTTCTTTTTTGTATCCTTTGATCCCCCCTTATTTTCAGATGTCGGGGGACTTCCCGCAGTATGACTTCTTTTCCACAGAAAAATTCCTGCCATCCCCGCTGCCAGGATCAGTACCACAACAATTCCAAAAAGCCTTCTTCTCCGCCGAAGTCTTCTGGATCTTCTTCGATGTCTCTGCCTTCTGCCTGAAGTCTGCATATGCGGCTGTCTACTTACCGGTTCCCGTCTGCTTCTTCGCAGTGCTTCATTTCTTCTATGATTGCTTTTGCCTTTTCTTCCCATGTATTCTCCAATGCTTCCCTGTCTAACAGTTCTATATACGCTTTATCTGACCTTTTTCCCAATGCCTCATCCAGTTTTGCTTCAAATTCCTTATGGTCATGCCCGATCAGGACTGACTGATACTTTCTGCACTCATCCATGTCAGTCGTGACGATCGGCTTATTCAATGCCATATATTCAAACAATTTGACCGGAGAGGTTGCTTTTGTGATCTCATTGATCAAAAACGGGATGGTCAGTACATCCATCTTTGCAGCATAATTCTGCAATACATGATAATCCCTTGAACCCAGGAAATGGACATTCTCCTGTCTGTCAAGCCCCGCCTTTTCATAAGAATCATCATATTTAATTCCAAACAGTACGATCTGATACTTTCCCGTCTCTGCAAGTTCTTTAACAAGCTGATAATCAAACCACTTTGCCAATGCCCCGTAATATCCGATCATCGGCTGTCCCTTTTCAAGAATCTCTGCAAATTCTTTTTCAAACTTAAAGTCCGGATCAATTTCATTATGGAAATGGTTATAATCCACACCGTTACAAGAAAACACCAGATGAGAATCCCCTCTTTTTGACAGGACATCCCTTTGCAGTGCATCTGCTGTTACAACCACGATCGAGTCTTTCTCCTTCATGGTCTTCTCGTACTTTTCCCTGACATTGACCGGCAATTCATCCGTTCCGGCAAGGTGAGGATTCAGATCATCAATATATTCATATACAACCTTATATCCACGTCGCTCATACTCCTCGATCTGCCCTTTGGTCAGTGTCCAGTCTGTTGAATAGAACTGAACATATCTTGGTTTTTCCTGCTGCTCAATGGCTTCAAAAATATAGTTAGCAAATGCCTTATTCATAAAATTGACAAGGTAAAGATTTTCTGACTGTCTTTTGATCCTTTTTACATCATCTGTAAATCTTGTCACTTCATACAGCACCAGGGTTCTCTGCTTTGCAAAGTTAGTAAAAATATGCTGCGGTCTCTGATACAGAGGCACATCCCATCCAAAAGAACTTCTCCATACCACAATGCGGTCGTAGTCTTCTCTCTCCAGCATCCGCTTCAATCGCTTTCGGATCTCCTTTTTATTCAATGCCACATAGATTTTCTCTTTCATCGAAATCCGCACAATATAATTGGAATAAATATATCCGGTCATTTTTTTTATTGTTCCGGTCAGTCCATATTTTTTTACAAGATTTTTCACTTTGCTCAGCTTATCTTTCATTTTTCAGCTCCTTTTTCACACTGTCCGGCATTCCGCCTTCTTTAATAAAATCCTTCAGCTCTGCCGCTTTTGCTTTCCAGTCGTTCGCTCTGGCACACTCCATCAACCTGCTTTGGAACTCTTCTGACTTTCCTTTTTCTGCCAGCTTAAGAACATCCTCCACAAAATCTTCTTTTGTATCAGCGATCTTTACCAGTTCATACTTTTTGCACTCCGGCAGTGATGTTGCAACAACCGGTTTTCCCATAGCCATATACTCAAATAACTTCACCGGAGAGGTAGATTCCGTAATATCATTCACAACAAACGGGATCATACATACATCAAAAAAATGTGCATAACCGGCAAGTTCTTCATATGGTCTCTTTCCGAGAAATCTGACATTTTTATATTCTAAAATGCCACTTTCCTGCAGACTTGCATCATGCTCGATCCCGATCAGGATGATCTGTATCTCCGGATGGTCTGCCAGTGCCTTCAGCAGATCATAGTCCACCCAGCTTGCCATTGCCCCGTAATAACCTGCTTTCACAGAATCCGGCCTGAGCCAGGACAGGTACTCTTTCTCTCCTGTCTTCTGATCCGGTGGAAATTTTTCACACTCTGCACCATTCGAGATCAATGCAGCCTTCGCAGCCGGATTAATCTTCCTGACATTTTCATATAAGCGGGTTGCCGTTGCAATAACATAAGTCGCAGGATCTTTTATAAGAGACTCATGTCTTTCAAGGATCATATCCAGTCTGCCCGGTGCGATCAGGTCAGGATTTATATCATCCACATACTCATATAAAATTTTGAATCCTTCTTGCTGATACTGACGAATCCGGCTCATTGGAACTGTATCGGTAGAATAGACCATCAGATACCTGTCCGCCCTTTTCTGACGTAACTGTCTGAGAATCTCATTCCTGTAATAATACAGATCCAGTACAAAACAATTTCCGGCTACCCGGGTGATCCTGGATGGATTTTTATAGTCCACATCATAATAAGAATTGTATAAGACCAGCGTTCTCTCATCTGCCAGCTTTTTTGTCAGATGCTGGGGACGCTGAAGCATGATATTGTAAAACCCAAAATGGTTCTCAAAAATAATTACTGTATCAAATTCCCGGCTCAGTAATTTATCTATCGCATTCTTTCTTTTCCCACGAAGATTTTTTACGTCCCACTTCTCCTGCTTTTTCATCTTGACAGAAATCATGCGCACACTCTGCCTGATACCTTTTTCTTTAATTTTTCCGATCAGTTCACTCATGGCTTTCCTTTCTCAGAACAAACAAAAATTTTATATTATTATTCCAGAACCGTTTCAGCCGCTTTGGTTCTGTTACGATCCTGTATAACCATTCCAGATTACATTTTACGAAGAATTGCGGAGCTCTCTTTTTCATTCCACTCAGTACATCAAAACTTCCGCCGACGCCGATCAGTACGCCTTTTTTAAAAGACGCCATATGCCTGCGGATCAGGAGTTCCTGCATTGGGGCTCCCAGTGCAATCAGTGAAATATCCGGCTCTTTTTCTGCGATCCGTTCAAGAACCGCATCCTTATCTTTCACATATCCATTTTCATATCCGCATAAATAAATCCCCGGATATTCTCTTTCGATCTCTTTAGCCAGCGTCTCTACCACCTCAGGCTTTGCTCCAAAAAGGAACAGGCTTTTTCGGTTTTTATCTGCCCATTCAAAAAGATCACTGCAGATTTCAACACCCGGAATCCTTTCCTTTATATGAAATCCCAGCTTTTTCCCGCCTATGAGGATTCCAATCCCGTCTGCAACGATCGTCGTATCCTCCGCCATCAGCAGTCCTCTTACCTCTTTCATCCGGTCGGCAAGCATAAAGATTTCAGGATTGGCAGTCACCACGCACTGCTTTTTCCCTGCCTCAATCTCCCCTTCCAGCTTTTTCATAAACTCCGCTTTTGAACCCTTATAGATCTTCTTATAATACTCTTTCACATCAAACTCCTGTATCCTGTTCTTTATGATCAGAGACAAGAAAGCCTCCTCTCCGATCTCTCAGTCTTTTTTCTCTGAAGGCTTTATCTCCTCAAACCCTTCTGTACTGTCCTTGATAAACATGATCTTTACCGTCATCAGGATCAGCCGCAGATCCAGCAGGATTGAATAATTCTGAATATACATCAGATCCAGCTTCAGCTTGTCATAAGCTGAAGTATTGTATTTTCCATAAATCTGTGCATACCCTGTCAGTCCACCTTTCACTTTCATTCTGTAGGTAAATTCCGGTACTTCCTCCACGTATTTTTCTACATGTTCCACACGTTCCGGTCTTGGACCGACCACGCTCATATTTCCAATCAGAATATCAAAGAACTGAGGAAGTTCATCCAGCCTCGTCTTGCGGATTATCTTTCCAACCGGAGTAATCCTTGCATCATCATCTGTCGCCGGGATTACTTCTCCGTCCTTTTCTGCATTTTCGATCATACTTCTGAACTTATGGATCTTAAATACCTTTCCGTTGATCGTACAACGATCCTGGACAAAAAATACTGGGCCGCCATCATATGCCTTAATGGCAATCGCGATCACCAGCATGACCGGTGAAGTAATGACCAGTGCAATAATCGATACAACCAGATCCAGTACTCTCTTTGCCAGCCGCTGGTCAAACGTCAGTCCTTCATTTTTTGCCAGCAATAACGGTGTATCAAACATATGGTTATTTTCCGAACTTCTGATAATGATATCGGAAATCTTTGGTGTGATATACGTTCTGATTCCATGTGCGTAACAATATTTTAAAAGCCGGTTGCGAAGTGGTGCATGAATATCGCAGAGAAAGACGGTATCATAATCATCAATCTTCTTTACGACCATGTCCCACTCCTCATCCACATTAAATGATTCTTTAATGATATAACGGTCACTTCTCATCCGCACTTTCCTGCGGAACGGCATCGGGTCATACTCCTGATACAGCAAAAGTACAATTCTCGCCGGGAACAGACGCCGGAACAGCTTTGCCGAAAAGATCACCCACAGCAGGATCACCAGCATATCCACACACGTCAGACATGTCAATGGCAGGACACTTACAAATCTTGCCGAAAGAAGCACTGTCTCCAGATAAATACATACATTGGCCGCCGCTGCTGCCAGTCCATGGGAAAGGCACAGATTACTCATCCGCAGGGACCCCACATTCATTCCTCCCATAAGATACATAAAGATAAAGTAGAAGAAAGCGTAAAATGCTCCCATCAGCCAATATCCTTTATGATAAAATGGAAATACAATTCCCCAGTTATGATATCTTTTCCAGACAACGATGAACATCCCTGTCAGCACAAGTACAAGAACCATCACAGTCAGGAATCGGATCAGACGTTTATACGGATCCAGTTTATTTTGTTGCTTCATCTATCTTTGCTCCAATCAATTCATAATCATACAATTTTGATTATAGTATATAATTCCCTTTTTTTCAACAATTCAACCCCTGCAAACCTGCTCTGTACAGCAAAATAAGAATTTTTTAAGAAAATTTGACGAATTATGACAAATATATTAAACTGAAAGGCAGATTAATCAAAGGAGATCTCTATATGAAACCACAAACCAAAAATAAAATATCATTCCTTCTATATAGTTACTTTTTTCTGATCGCATTATTTTATCCAATGCAGTATGTCAGCTTTGACAGTGCTTACTATACAGAATTTA
>ERZ791864.1660-NODE-1660-length-13810-cov-10.842893_pt1 | contig 13810 bp, 16 predicted proteins | sample MGYA00510282_ERZ791864 | MGnify/ENA primary metagenome ERZ791864 (study PRJEB30046, sample SAMN00792087) | human gut metagenome | study: EMG produced TPA metagenomics assembly of the A metagenome-wide association study of gut microbiota in type 2... | reverse complement strand
CCTCCTTAAACTGCAGCTTTATAAAATCTTGCAAGATCGTCAGATGTCTTCTTCATATCTGTCGCCATAAGACCTTCAATGTACTCAGTATGTGTGCCATTCTCTCCAAGATAGTTCAGGATCGGAAGCATCTGTCCATTGCCGAGCATATCCCATGTGAAGATATAACCTGCAGACGGTTCATCGATACTCGGTGCGTTAGTTGCATAAGCCAGTAGAAATGCGTTCGGATCTCCGATATACTGCATTTCTTCATCTGCGCCCATGCTTGCACTGTTCATAATGGATTTAAGCACTACAATCTTTTCAACTCCAAACAACTGCGCAAGCACATTCTCTGTTACAGATGCCGGATTTGCGGTGCTTCCACCGTATTTAACCCTTTCGAGGATGCCCGGATGTACTTTCAGAGCATTAAATACATTAATACCAAGGCCAAGACGATTCGCCATGCGACCTGTCTGCTGGTTCATGTCGGTCTTCTCTTTGTCGATAAATGCAATAGGGTCAGAATTTGCATTGCTGAATTTAATGAACTGGTTTGTGCTTGGAGTGGTGTTATCGACACCCTCAAGTTCGTTCTTCCATGCTCCTTCTTTGAAATAGCTTGCGGCAAATAAACGGTCCTGGTGGATGTTAGCCTGTTCTGCAATTGTTCTAGTGCGCTGCTGTTTGGGCTGGATGATAGATGGACCCTGACGTCTGGAAAGGTCGGTCTGGCGAATCTGGTCAATACCCATAATCATCTGATCTACTTTGCAGACATAGTTTTCAGTTGATTCGCCAATTACTGTCGGGGGAACTTTTCCATAAGCAGGTTTTCTCTGCCAGTTATCTCTCAGGAGATCTTCTCTGCTAAAAATGTAGTAATTGTCAGAAGAAAGACCTACCGGACAGGTTGGAAAAAGAGCTTTTGCGAAATAATTGCTGGCATTCTGGTAATAAGCCAGTGCCATGTTAGTAAGTGCTGTGTGGGGTCTGAACACGCCTTTTGCGATTTCAGCCTTAATTCCCGCTGTTGTATTTCTCATGTTTACATTCCTCCTTTACGCTTTTGCTTTCTGATATTTTGCAATCTGGATTCTGCTGTATCCTCCGGCAGACACAGAATTGAGGGCAACACCAATCACGTACTCTCCCGCTTTAGCTACTGCTGCCTTTCCACCTGTGGTGGCTGTGACTTCCTGTCCTTTTTTGATTTCCGCAGACGCAATTGCATAGCTAATGTCCTTGATCTGGATTTCAAGATCATCACCTTTCTTTACTTTTCCTGATTCAGCACCGGAAATATCGTTATAGCCACCTTCGATAATTGATAAGCCGAGCAGGGGTGCTGTTCCGTTTGCGGCGATCACTACATTTCCATCTTCATCATATTTCAGAATAAGATTGCGGACATCTGCAATATCAGCTCCTGCCTTTTCTGCGATAGTCACAGACTGGTTGATCATTGTTCCGTTAAAGTTTGTACCCATCTTTCTTCGCTCCTTTCTCAATAACCCGCTTCTACTTCATATTCATCCAAGAGTTCTGGATGATCCTCCCACGCTTTTGCAAGAGCTGCATTATATGTCAGAGCAGAGTCTTTTTCCATATACCCCTTTGCAATAGTATCGATCTTACTTTCTGCTGCAGACTTCTTAATAGATGCTACAGGATTGCCTGAGAAGGACTTCCCAATTTCGCTAAATACGCCAGACTTCTCAACCATATCAACGCTTCTGTCCAGAACGCTAATCATATCATTGTATGCGGTTCCGCCTGCATCCTTTAAAGACTTCAGAGTTTTCACTAATTCTTCCGGCTTTTCTCCGACAATCTCATATTTCTTTGCGACATCAAGAAGCTCTCTTTCTTCTGCTTCTGCCGCTCTCTTTTCCAGAGCCTCTAATCTTGCTCTTACAGCAGGATGTAATCCTTTGTAGATATCATCTCCGGTGTCTGCACTTGTCTCTGTTGTAGGTGCTGCTGGTGGCGGTGTTACTGACTTCTGAGTTTTCGTAACTTCGGAATCATCTACAATATCCGGATCCTCCGCTTTAGGTGCACTCTTTCCAACCGGTTCTTCTGTCTGTTCTTCTGTTTCTACTGCATATTTTTTGATAAGTTCATCATACGCAGTTCTTTCTTCTGCGGTCATTTTAGACTTGTTGATTTTAAGCATGTCTTCCAATTCCCCTTTCTCATTATCTCCGTTTGATTTTTCAATAATATCTGTCAGATTCTTATGTGCTTTCATAACCATCTGAAGATCTGTTTCATCTGGTGTAGCCAGATTCTTTCTGATATTCGTCGCTGTGCCAGAAGCCCAGTTCGGGATATATCCTTTCATAGCTTCTGCAAACTGTTCTGTGCTTGTTTCCATTGCAGCCTGTTTCGCAGAGCTGTCCATCTCTGCATCACACAAGATAGAATTCAATGAGTTCTGCAGTGCATAGCAAGTGGACCAGATTTCATCTCTGATTGCATCCATGCTGACAGCGTTGATCTGTTCATTGAATGTTGTTGCTGATTTTGTAATCTCTGAGTCTGACTTACTCAATTCACCCGTAAGCCAGTTCACAAATCGTTTGAAAAGACCTACCTCTGGATTTGAAATTTCTTCCCCATCCTTGCTTTTCTTTATCTTAATATTTGCCATCTGGTTAGCTCCCTGGTCCACAAAATCAACTTTCTTTATATGCAGACCTTCAAGTTTTGTCGCCAAGTCATTCCCTCCTTTCGCTTTATTTATCAAAAAAGCACCGTTTCCGGTGCCTATTGATCAGATTCTTCATCTTCCACTTCTACTCTCTTTGCTTCTCCCTCTATGGAAAACATAGAGTATGTTCCATCTTTAACCTTTTCCCATACATCGGCATCTGTTACCTGAAAACCAATCCACCATCCCGTTGGAAGTGTTCCCTCTGGAATACCCATAGCTTCCATCTTTTCTTTTGTAAATACTGCACTTTCAATCAGTCTGGCAACGCCGCCTCTTATATGCATCTCTCCACCTTCCCGGTAAAGATCAACAAATTTGTATGCCGCCTGCTCCAGTTCCTCTGGTTCGATAATATCATGTTGCAGGTCTTCCAGCACTTCTCCATCTGCGGTAATCGAAATATTGGCCCATCCGAACGCCTGCATTTTTTCATCATCGGATTTCTTGATCTGAAATTTTCTTTTTTCAACCGGTATGTCTTTCGATTCCGGTTCATCTCTTATCTTCATGATTTCATTAAACGATTTCATATGTTGCCTCCACATATTTGACCGCACATTTGCATCGAGGATGCAATGGCGGCAATAATACTGTTACATTCCTTCTTCCTGACTGTGTCTCAAAACTATCATCCATACTAATCTGTACGCCCTCAAGAGCTTGGCACTCTTTGCACACTCTCCCATCCAGAGCAGTTGACCATTCTTTCTTCATTTCCGGCATCAAATCATGCCGCATGGCTTCTCTGATGAAAGCATCTGCTCCCGCATTGTATGCCTGTGCAATCTCTGTCCTGGCGATTGTTTCAGCCCTATACCTCTGTTGTCGTTCAGCATACTTCGCAGCCGCTGTCCTGGCCTTTCTCTCAATTGATTCTTCTTTCATACGAGGATGATCTGCTTTCAGATGAGTCTTTACACTGTTGTAATGTCGCAGATTCGCTGCTGCCTGTCTCTCTGTCAACCCAATAGTTGGCCGGATATATCGAGCAGTTTCATCGCTACCCATACCTAATGACTGGGCTTCTACAATCAAATAGCGAACTGCATTCACCTGATCACTACAGACATTCGTAATCAAATTACCCGTTCGATTTATAATCCAATCTCTCACATAGATTTCTGAACTAATCTTTTCTTCCAGAGCAACAAAATCAGCTGTTGAATTCCACGCCGCAAAATAAGCGCTTTCCCATGATGCTGTCATTTTCGAGGAAAGAAAGACAGAATAATCTGAGAACCATTGATCAAACAGGCTCTGCGGATCCGCTTCTCCGATTACAATCTCCCGCAAGTCCTTATACAGCATAACCGCTGCCTGATCTTTCCAGAACCTTACAAGCCATTTCATCGGCTCGTCCAGGTTACTCTCAAGATAATTATCAAGGGCTTCAAGAACCTTCTGTGATTCTACGCTTTTTTTAATCGTTCGAGACCTTGCCCGCATCTTCAACATATGTTCACCTGCCTAACCGTTTCTTCGCTTCTTCGATTTCCTGATTTTCCTCAGGCTCAACTTCTGATGTTTTGCCTTCTTTTTCCGGCGACCTTCTCTGTGCTTCCCGCTGTTCATCCTTATTTCTAGGATCATCTGACAACGTTCTCTCCGGCAGATTGGCAACTTCTCTTACATAATCCTCAAGATCTTCATCCGGAATAAGGATTCCAACTCCAACCATGTCTTTCAGGAATGTAGACAGCTTCGTGATATCTCTCTTGTCCACATCGCCATGTGCAAGCTGTGGATAATCTGTTATTGCATCAAAATGGGCGCCATTCATATCTATTAATGACGGAATGCCCTGATTATTGAATGTTTCGCAGATGACGTCCAGGAACGCCCCAAGAGCAACTGCGAATAGTTCTGTTTTATCTTCACTCAGCGCAAAGCTTCCTGTCTGCTCATGCCCCAACATGATGAAATCCGCCATTACAGTCTGCGCGATCTTTGCATCATATCTGTTGATAATAGCATTCGTATCAAACTGTCTGGTTCCGCCAGTGCTCAGAAGTTCAGCTTCATATCCAAACGGAAGAACAAGTCCCTCATATTCGTTTCTGCGGATGTTCTTGACCATGGATGTAAGTGCTGCATTAATAGATACCAATTCAGGGTCTTTATCGTCCCATATGTCTACACCATCTGGTGCGTGCAATACCGGAAGTCCAGCAAGGTCTCTTTCAATTCCAATTGCTTCGATTGTCTGAATTCTTCTTTTGAAGTACCAAGACCGATAGGCATTTCTCAGAATACTCCTGCCCTCCGGATTATCTTTTATGCTCTCTGTTCTGAACAACATTGCTTTGTTAATCGGAATAGTGAGCAGTCCATAATCCGGCGGAGGTTGCTGAGTCATTCCGATTAAGTTGTCTTTATCGTCATATTCCCATCTGTACAATGTGTCCTGCGCCCTGGGCGGAATCTTCTGCCATCCAATTAGTCCATCTGAGTATTTGCTTGATGTTTTTCGGTTTTTTGTTTTTCCCATCCTGCGCTTGTAGACAATTTCATGGAAGCTCCAACCATACGCAAGAAATGATAATACCTCCGAGATGGTATCGGTCCATGTATTCTGCATATCGTCCATACACGATTCTACAAATTCTGCTGCCTCTCGATCCTTTGTGCTATCGCCACCCGGCTCAACGTGCCATTTAACCTGGCGAATCAGCATCTTAATGGCAAACATTATCGCTCCAATCGTATCGTCATTATCCAACATTTCACGATATGTCTTTATGCCTCTTATTCCAGACAGCTCAGGAAGAAACTCTTCATTAAACACGCCTTCCCAGCGTTTCTGTCCAATCCGTCCATACTCTTTCATCTTCATCACCTCTCTTTCTGGCTATATCAGCCCCAATAATTATCTTTTGACAATTTCTTCATCGTGCCAACACTTGGTGCACTACCGGTATGCTTCTTAATCTTTCCGAGATATAATGCCAACGCAAGAGCATCTGCCCGGTCAGGAGAATCAAGTCCCCTTTTCTTCATTTCCTTTTTTGGTTCAATCTCAAGCTTTCCATTACTGGCCATGGTGTATTTTCTGGAAGAAAGCTGACCAATCGTCTGCTCATCGTCTTCAATAACAATCTGTTTGTTATCAAGGAGATCTCGCATACTGGCCCACATAGCGGTAGTCAGGTTATTGTACCTTTCAGCTGCGTCTTTACCTGCTGCCGTATCAGTCTCAATCTTTTCAGCGGCATTTATCGGGATAACTTGCATCTTGTACAACTTTTGTTCTTTCCGGACTTCCTTTAGTCGGTCAGTGACGCCTCCTCCAAGTCCTGTATCATCAATCTGCACATATACCTTGCCTTCATACGCTAGATGTTCTCTGTATATCTTCTTGAATTCCTGTACGATATCCCCTACAGTGGCCATCAGGTTCTGTCCTCGCCTGTTCCGGACTATTTTGCAATGACCATGATAATTACGATATATGATCGTTTCATCATCTCCGAAACGGGCCACATCCACCCCCAATGATACAAACTGCATTCCATCTGTATCATCCAGTTCTAAAAGCCTGCTGCTACATTGTTCAATAATGCTCAGCGGAATAAATACGTCGTCCTCCTGGTTCGGGAACTCGCCCCTGACACGAACACGGACCACGTTAGAATCCCATCCGTATTTTCGAACAAGAGAATCTATGTTCTCTTTATTTGTTCTGGTGCTGTCCATAGAAGAAACCGTATGGCATTTGTACAATGCCCTGTCTCTTGTATGGGAATCATAAAAGGTTCCAGATGTCTTCGTTGGGTTTCCGCACAGAAGAAGTTTATTGTTTGCTCCAGATAAGGTACCAAGGATAGCCTCCATGATTGGATCCGCAACACCGGAAGCTTCATCAACGATAAAAAGCATGTTATCTTCATGGAAACCTTGCATATTCTCTGGCTTTGTAGCAGTCCTGGCAACACCAAACCAACGCTTTTCCTCTCCAACCATATAAACATATGTCTTTGTCCATTTTAGAAGTATAGAGAGCAGTTCGGACTTGCTCATCCACTTGGAAATCTCAGACCAGAGGACATCGTGCAACTGCTGTTTGGTTGGTGCTGTCGCAACGATTCTTGGGTGTGGAAAACAGGTAACGAACCACAGGAACACCGCTGCTTCAAGACCAGTCTTTCCAACACCCTGTCCGGATTTAATGCTTACCTTTGGGTTTGCAGCCAAGTCTCTAGCTGCTTGTGCCTGCCATTCATCTGGTTCGAAATTCAGAACTTCCCGAAAAAACATGACTGGATCATCACGCCACAAGGGAATGCTTTCGTCAAGGAACTCAGAGAACGCCGTATCATCCATCATGTTTCTCTTCCCTCCTTGCTTTCACTACAGCTTCAGCCCAAGCACGAACAACCTCATTGCCCTTGCTTTCTCCGGCAATCTTCTGCTTCTCAAGTCTCAGCTTCGCAAGTGCTTCAATAGCCTTGGTCTTCTTTGACTGTACAGTAGAAAGTTCTTTTTCCAAACGAGCAATCATATTGTCCTTGTTTTCCATATTTGTCATCATGTTATATGTGTTACCCGGAAGACGATCTCCAGAAGCAACCTTTTCTTCAATGCGTTCTTCATAGAGCTGTTTATCTTCATCTGATTTGAAAGCTCGCTTGTCTTCAGTTCTGGTGAAGCCGAACAAAGATACTTCTCCATTCATATTCCGGTATTTATTGATTGCCGCCATGATTCGTCTTTCCCTCACGGCAAAGAGCTGAATCTGTTCGATCAGGAGCATTTCTTCATCCATCGGAATATCTTCGATCATATCTTTTTCAGATTCATCAAGGACATCCCAATATACGGAAGAGTACGCTCCGTGTTTCTCTGCAATCTTATCCCCCGGTTTCAATGGACCGCCTTTGTTTCCTACAGCATTTTTGTTTCCAAGCTGTCCACCTTTATGGCGAGCGCTCGTTTTTTTCTTTTGCGAGCGCTCGTTTTTTTTCTTTTGCGAGCGCTCGTTTTTTTTCTTTTTTGTATCTCCATCCCAATTTTGGGTTGATTTCCAGCGCCGAACTGTGCTGGCCGGGACGTCCAACTTCTTGGCAATATCAACAAGTTTCATCCCTCTCTTATACATTTCCTCAGCTTCAATGCTGTTGGGACTTCTTGCCCTTGCCAATGGACACCCCTCCCTTCCATCATCTTATTTCGGCATATGCAAAAGGGAGAGGTTGTACTCCCTCTCCCTGCTTTTTGTTCTATTGTATATAGAACAATATTAAATTTTCGTAATAAATTCAGCCTTTGAATATCCTGTCACCCCTTTAGTCATCATCTTCAAAAAGTCCTCTTTTGAAAAATCTGATAATCGGAAGATTTCTTCAGGCTTCATTCCAAGCTGTTTGCCAATTTCCTCAATCGTCTTTCCCTCATTCATGAGTTCTTTTACGATTTTCTTCATAGGCTCGAGTAAATGTGTACCTCTTGCTCTGTTATGAGTTACGGTACCATAAATATCTTCTGAATGCTCTTTATGTTCTACAATAACAACAGGAACTTTCCCATCCAGTTTAGAACATAACGGTTCCATTCCGGCAACTGTCCATCTGTGGAATCCATCGATGATCGTCATGTCTGGGCGAACAACAATCGGAAGTGTCCAACCATTCGTGAGAATAGACTGGATAAGCAGTTTCAAATTCTCCTTCGAAACTTTGTTCGGGTTGTAATCATTCGGCTTTAATGAATCCCTGTTTACCCATCGTAGGGTAGATAACGGTGCTGACAGCTTATTATCCATGGTGTTCTCCTTTCTTCGCATCATTAATATATCGTCCATATATTCTCTGGTATAGTGCCCGGAATGCCCTCATTTTGGGATCTCCCGAAATCAGACCTTCGTATATATGCTTGTAATCAGTCGGCGTTGCTATTGCTGATACTGCCATAAAGAAATTACGGTATCGTTCTGCCACATGCCTTTTATGCGGAGTGTCGAAGAAAACGTCCATGTGATTAAAAAGATATATCAGCTCCTGCCGATAATCTTTCTGCTCCTGTCCTGCTTCCGCCTCTTTCCTTTTTCTGGAACTTCTGCCGAACATCTCGCTATCCCAATACAGGGCAGCCAGATAAGCATTCGGTTCCCTTCTGATGATCCGTTCCATGAGATCTGGATAATATTCATTCATCTTCACGAGGCTTCTGGCCGTATCAACAGAAAAGAACTGAGATACCCTCATCTGTCTCTTGCTTGATCCAGACTGCCAGAGAAACAGATATATCTCCGGGATATCGACATGGTTTCTCAGAAGAAACAGCCATACATCATTGTCTGTCCAGTCGTAGATTGGGAACACCTGTTTCTTTGCGGTCATTTTATTTCCTGCTTTTGTCATGGACGCAATATTCTGAAGTCTCTGTACGGATTCCGCTGTCCTGATGCCAACCATTGTAATTCCAGATACGGTTGTTCTCGGCAGGAAATCCTGATAAGCATCAATCCTCGGACGCAACAACCTATGGTTCCTTATTGCAAAGGAAGGCGGCTGTCTTACCCAGACATCTTGCTTCGTAGAATCCCAGCAGATAAATGTTTCATCATTTGACAGTTCATTGAAGCAGTTAAAATGCTTTACCTCCACGCAATACCATTCAAACTTTGCTCCCATCATCATAAAGATGCGGCGCCATTTCCTTGTCATATCTTCCATGCACGGAAATATTGCTTCTTCATCTATGAACTGTACAGTAAGCTGTTTCATATTGATCTCGCCGCGGTTGGCCAGATTCACCATCAGCTGTGCCACGCACAAGCTGTCTTTTCCGCCACTGAAGGAAAAGAACACTGGCAAACCATTTCCAAATACATTTTTTATTCGAATTTCCGCAGCCTTCACAACATCAATATTGGATTCGCAGCGTTTTACAGCCATATTTTCTCACCGCATTTAGGGCAGACAACAAACCTTCTGGTCTCTGTGATCTCAGGTTCGGTTTCAGCGGCATTCTGCTCTTCTGCTGGCTGTTTGTTCTGCGGGTTCGGTTTTTCCGAACTATCCTCTCCATTATCAGCTGATTGTGTATCCACTGCAGTTTTCTGCTCTCTCTTTTCATTTGCCTCTTTCATCTTCTGAATCTCGGATTCATCCAATGTGCCATACTCTGAGAGTTTGTCAGTCACTTCATCCGCATCAGCGACCATCTGCTGTAAAATTTCTTCATCATATCCAGGGATATCCAAATCCCCCTGCAGTTCCTCAAGGAACTCATTCAGGGTTTCCAAGTTGTCGATTCCAAGAGCATAGGTCTTATTATCTGCTATCATAAGTTTCTTCTTATCATTTTCTGAAAGCCCTGTCTTTACATACACAGTCGCTTCCTGATATCCAAGACTTACCATAGCTTCGTATAAGCCGTTGCCGATCAAGATCGTATCGTCTTCATCCACAACAATTGCTCTGGTCTGTCCAAACTTTTCAAGGGAGCGTTTCAGCTCTCTGATCTGCTGTTCGGAATGTATTCTAACGTTTTTCTTGGGATGTTTAAGGGCATCCAGCCTTTTTGTAGTAACGTTCATTTTGTCCTCCATTTCTGAAGGGCAATGGCTTCCGGCTGCAACCGGCTATTTGATAGCTTTTAAAAATTCTCTGGCTCCATCGAAATGCTGTGCCGCATTTTCAACAACAGTCTTATCGATATCGTACACTTCCTGCCATCCCTGCTGCTCATTCTTCATATACTGTCTGGCAGGCCACGGATGGGTGCCACACAAATATCCTTTTTCCCAGTCGTATATCGGCGGGAGTTTTACATCGCAATAGTGAATGTATGCAAAAATGTCTTCATGTCTCCATTCTGCAAGAGGACTGTATCTGGTAATTCCATCTGAATTAGTATAGATATTACCTTTGCCGACATAATTGCCATCAGCCTTCCTGCGTCCAAGAAGTAGTATATCCAGCTGGTGTTCTTTATAATATCTCTCTTGTCCTCTGTGCTGTACGATATGGAACCATTGTGCTGCTTTGTTACTTTTATCCGGAAACAGCATATCCGGATGTTTTTTCAGCCATTCTATGTCCTGACCGGTATTGACTATTTCCAATCCCGAAGGTTTATTCTGTTCTATCCAGTCGATAAATGCCGGATATTCCAGATTGCACCTTACCAGAACACTCTGATCAATGCCGGCTTTTTCACATATCTCCCCAAGCACCAGGGAATCCTTGCCTGCGCTCCATGCATATGCCGCCTTTTTCCCTTTGCATTTCTCTTTGATGTCTTTCACTGTCTTTTTCACAAGAGAGTCCAGTTCTTTCTTTGATACTGTATCTTCAATGTGCAAAAGAGCTTCTTTCCAGTCCTCATTATTCCGAACGGATTGTTTTCTACCGAGCATAGTGTCTCTCCTTTCTGGAAGTAACCAGGGCGATAATTCCGCTCAACAGGACTGTTAGCAGGCTTCCCATTGTTTTATATGGTCCACTGTTCAGGATGCTGCCGTAGGCGAATACAGGAAGCCCTACTGCCAATGAAGTAATTACTCCTGCGATTATTCCTCCAGATGTCAGGCGAACTCCTTTCAGTGTCAGTACTGTTGGTAACAGTGTGGATGCTCTCAATGTCCCATAAAATAGAAACAGGTGCGTAACTGTTATTCCCGGTATATTTGCAATCAGGATTCCTGCTGCCAGTAAAACTACCATTGCTGTTCTGGTTTTTCTGATATCCTTTCCGCCTGACAGATCTGTCGTCAGTGAAGAAACAGCGCATAGATTACTATCCACCGTAGAAAGCAATCCGGAAATAATCATAAAAAGAAATGGCAGTACCGCCCATGGTGGAAAGAAATGCCGGATTAGCTCGAAATTAATGGTTCCAAGGTCCTGTGCTTGATATCCTGTACCTGCTCCCATTAGTCCAAGGATTCCCATTGACAGTGGAACCACCGCAAAAAGAACTGCTCCAAGAAGAAACGCTCTTCCCAGCTTCTCTTTTTTTACTGCAAACGCTCTCTGCCAGAAACTCTGATCACCAAATGGTCCCGATATAAGTCCGATAGTTGTCGGAAGTCCAAACGAAAGAAATATCTCCATTCCTTTTCCACTAAATATCTTTGCATAGTCTCCAGATATGCCGTTAATGCCCTGTAAAATGCTCTCTGCGCCCGTGTTTCGCAATCCAAATATAACAAATAGGCTACAAGCTATAAGCATGAATACCATTTGAATTGCATCGGTCAGCATAGATGCTTTGATTCCAGAAAACAGGGAATATGAAATTGCTATACATGCAAGCAGAATAGTCATGGTTTTGAACGAAATTCCTGTTACCGCACTAAGGATCTGACTTCCTGCAAGAAGCTGAACTCCCGTTGACAGAACAGACAGCCCGATCAGCTGAAAGAGGTAAACTCTTTTCACTCCATCAGAACTATATTTCTCTTTCATGTAACCCGAAAGCGTCATTCCCTCTGGCATTTCTTTCCGGATTCTCTTTGCAAACGGAATAAATATCACCAAGCATAAAGCATTTGGCACTAAGAACCAGAAAAGCCCAATCCATCCGGCCGAATATGCTTTTTCTGTTGAAACAAACAAAGCCGGCGCCCAGATCCACGTCGCCGCAATACTCAGTGCGGACAGGATCCAGTTCTCAGACCGGCTTCCAACACAAAAATTTACTACATTTTTCTCTTTTTTAGTCATGGTCACTGTCGCCAGTATCATGATGGCTGCGTAGACAAACAGCATAATTATTCCATTCATGTATGATCTCCTTTATTTTTCTAAAGGAGCATTTTACCTTTACATTTATATCCCTCCCGTCCAAAGGTTTACATTAAAAAAGCCACCAGATTTCACTCTGATGGCTCATGGCTCATGATAAAATTTTACCCGATTATCATACACCATTTTCGTTATTAAGTCAATGTTAAGTTAACGCTTTTCGATATTTTCTATTTTTCAAAAAAATCTCAGTCCGTCAATCCCGAAAAACAGCGAAGATAAACGCTCTTTCGCAATTTTGATATCTTCATATACAGTGACCTTGCTGACCGAAAATTTTTTTGAAATTTCTGCAATTGTCATTGGCGTCTTTGATATGTAAAGGGCTTTAATAATCTTATAGCGTCTCTTATCTTTTTCCGATAATTTGCTACAATAGATACGGTATACATCAAGCATTTTGTCAATATGCTGTACCATGATAGCGGTTCTTTTGGCCGAAGTTTTGATGCTCTCCACTATGACCTTATCATCTTTCATGGTCATGATGTCTTCCAGTACCTCTGTAACCTCCCCTTCCTTGGACTTGTAGACGGCATTTTCGTAGCTCGCCTTTAAAGTTCTGTAATTTCTAAGGAGCAAATCAGTGTTATGCAAACGACGATCAATCTTCTCCTTCTCGCTTTTTCTCTGCCCTACCATCATTGCATCAGACGCAACCTGTGCTCCGGCAAGAGCAGCCTGCTGAATCATTGCATCAATTTCCTCTTTTGTCAGTGCTACGAATTGTACTTTTTTCTCTGTATCCATGCCATACCTCACACATATTTCTTTCCAGTCTCAGGATCCTCGAATTTGATTCTGTCACAGAGTTTGAACCCAAATCCTTTTGCAAGTCTTTTTACCATCTTCACAAACAGTTCTGCTTCCTCATCCTTTTTTGTCCTACTTGCCCTGTACACTAATGTTCGGGTTCTATCCGCTGCACAGATCGCATCATGTGCTGTTCTGTCCTTACATCCGCTTGCATTATATAAACTTTTATCCATATCAATTCTCCTTTATATATTTAAGCATGTACTCCTCTTTATATTGCTTCCATTGCTGATCTGTCATTCCCGGAGCGTAGAAATCTCGCGCTGTATCAAGTGCTTCCATCATCCCGCATTTAGGACATATCATTGTTTTGTTATCTTTTCTTGATAATGCCGGGCGAGAACTATACTCTTTCCCACATTCAGGACATATCCTTTTCTCCTCCATTTTTTAAACCTCCCAAGAAATCTTCTATAGTCATTTGGCCTGGAATAGATTCTTCCGGTTCCTCCTGTTCAATAGAATAATGAGGCAAGATACTTCCCCAGCATTCTGGTCCATATCCTCTCTCAATGCTTTCCGGATCCGTCAGTTTCCTTCC
>ERZ791864.1651-NODE-1651-length-13881-cov-3.871185_pt1 | contig 13881 bp, 16 predicted proteins | sample MGYA00510282_ERZ791864 | MGnify/ENA primary metagenome ERZ791864 (study PRJEB30046, sample SAMN00792087) | human gut metagenome | study: EMG produced TPA metagenomics assembly of the A metagenome-wide association study of gut microbiota in type 2... | reverse complement strand
CAAAGATTGTGCGACAGATGCGTCGTCAAATTTTTCGTCAGATGAAACAAAAAGGCGTGCAAAGTCGCCAGACGCTCTTTGTGCGATATTGCCTTATGCATTGATGTCTTAGGACGTATCATGAGGATCATAGACAATCCCATCCAAAACGCTGTTCAGGATCGCCTTTCTTTCCTGTATGCCGTGCGGCAGAATCCTGTTCCGCACGGCTCACAAGTCCATTTCCAGAAAAAAAGCGGTTTCCCACACATCGCAGGAACTGCCTTCTCTGCTCTATCGGAACCCATTGCCGGAACAAATCTGCCGGCAGACGGGATACATGAATAACCACGACGCACACGCAAAAAACGCAGCGTCACCCAGCATTTTCACTGAGAATCGTTTGTAATTTGATACAACACTTTTATTTTACACTGTTTCCGTGAAATTGTCAAGACGTTTGCAGAAAGATTCACATTTTTCTTGAGAAACACTGAATAAAGCTTGTGCGTAAGATGCGTGCAGTGTTTCCCTTACAAGACACAAAAAACCGGCAGACAGGAATCTCCCGCCGCCGGTTCAAGAATGATCAATTGCCTTTATTTCTTTGCAGAGATCCGCATGGAAATATCAAAGCACTTGACAGAATGGGTCAGTGCTCCCAGCGAGATGATGTCCACGCCGGTTTCTGCAATGCCCCGAATGGTTTCCGCGGTCACGTTGCCGGAAGCTTCCAGCAGCACCTTGCCGTCCACACGCTGCACTGCCTTGGTCATATCCTCGCAGCTCATGTTGTCCAGCATGATGATGTCCGCACCGGCAGACAGGGCTTCTTCCAGTTCTTCCAGTGTCCGCACTTCCACTTCGATCTTCACCATGTGTCCGATCTTTTTCCGCAGGGCAGCCACAGCCGGCGTAATGCCGCCATAAGCATCAATGTGGTTGTCCTTCAGCATGGCACCGTCAGACAGATTGTACCGGTGGTTCTTGCCGCCGCCCACCGTCACGGCATACTTTTGCAGCGGACGCAGCCCCGGCAGGGTCTTGCGGGTATCGGTGATCTGGGCGTTGGTGCCAGCCACCAGTTCCACACACTGGTGTGTGGCAGTGGCAATGCCGCTCATGTGCTGGAGAATGTTCAGGGCAGTCCGTTCGCCTTTCAGCAGGGTCTTGGTGCTGCCGGTCATGGTGGCGATAATATCGCCCTTTTTCACCTGTTCGCCGTCATGAATGCGAATGTCCATGGTGAAGTCGCCGCCAACCAGTTCAAACACCCGCTTGGCAATGTCAATGCCGCAGAGCACACCGCTGTCCTTTGCCAGATAATACGCCTCACTGGTGTGTGCGTCGTCCAGCAGATTGTCAGTGGTCACGTCGATATAGTGAATATCTTCGTCCAGTGCGGTGGTAATCAGTCGGTCAATATAGGTTTGCTGTAACATGGGGAATGGTTCCTTTCACGATGTTTGCTTAAAGTACTTCTTTCAGAATAATATATGCCACCGTTGCCAGCGACTTTGCTTCTACATAGTCGGCATCTACAATATAGTTGCCGTTCAGCAGCTGGTCGCGGATCTCGGTGATTCTCCGGAATCCCTCCGGCAGCTTTTCCTTGTTGGGAATAACAAAATAGTTGTCCTGCATGATCTGCCGAATTTCGGTACGCAGTCCTTTCGGAATCTTCTGCGGGTTCGGCTTGGTGGGAAATTCTGCGGCGGTAAAGGTCTTGGGAGCGTCCGACAGCTTCTTGGCAATGTCCAGTGCCGCCTGTCTGGAGAACACCAGAGCCTCCAGCAGAGAATTGCTGGCAAGACGGTTGTTGCCGTGTACACCGGTATGGGAGCATTCGCCGGCAGCGTACAGATTGGGAACTGTGGTTTCGGAATTGTCGTCCACCTGAATGCCGCCCATGAGGTAGTGCTGGCAGGGGAAGATCGGAATCGGCTCCTTGGTCATGTCGTAGCCCTGTTCCAGAACCTTTTCGTAGATCATGGGGAACCGGTTCTTGATGAACTCCGAGTCCTTATAGGAAATGTCCAGATAGAAGTTGTCAGAATGGGTTCTGCGGCTTTCCAGAATAATGGCATGGGAAACCACATCACGGGGAGCCAGCTCCAGCCGTTCGTCATACCGGTCCATGAAGCGTTCCTTGTTGCAGTTCAGCAGATATGCCCCCTCGCCGCGGACAGTCTCCGAGATCAGGAAGCACTCTCTGGTATGGTGGTCGTTGAATGCTGTGGGGTGGAACTGGATCAGATGCAGGTTCCGGATCTCCGCACCGTTTTCATAGGCAAATGCAATGCCGTCGCCGGTAGCGATCTTGGAATTGGTGGTGAACCGGTAGACCCGTCCGATGCCGCCGGTAGCCAGTATCATAAAGTGGCTGCTGTACACGGTGCAGGAGCCGCCCTGCATCACATTGACAGAAAAACCGGTGTCAGTCTTTTGCATGCCCGTCATCATGGCGTGTTCCAGAATGGTCACATTGGGCAGGGTCTTTACCTTTTTGATCAGCTTGTCCAGGATCTCCGCACCGGTGGCATCTTTGTGGTGGAAAATGCGGTGGCGGCTGTGACCGCCCTCCAGTGTCCGGTGGAGTTCACCGTCCGGTGTCCGGTCAAAGTCCACGCCGAAATCCAGAATCGCCTGAATCTCGTGTGCGGCATGTGTGGTCAGAATGTGCACCGTTTCCGGATTGTTGGTAAACCCGCCGGCAACCATGGTGTCATGCTCGTGCAGTTCAATGGAATCCTCCGGCGACTTGTACACACCGGCGATCCCGCCCTGAGCCAGTGCAGAGTTGCACAGGGTCAGTTCCTGTTTGCACAGCAGCAGGATCCGGCAGTCTGACGGCAGATTGATGGCACCGTACAGTCCGGCAGCACCGCAACCGGCAATGATCACGTCAAAATTGTTTTCCATGTTTTCCATAACATTCACGCTTCCTATCCTTTATCGCGGCAGTTCCGCCGCCAAATTCGATTTCACGCACTGACGACAGCAGGATATTCGCACGTCAGGCGGTTCTTTTGGTCAGCCCGTATCCAGATCTGCATCGGGCTGTCTGATTTTGTGAAGGGGACACTGTGCAAAGCCACAGGCGGGCTTTGTTCGGTATTGCCTCAAGTACAAGTATACCATAACACGCCCCGTTTGTCACTACTTTTCCGCACATTTTGGAGATTTGTGCAAAATCGAAAGGGAAAGCTGTTAATTTTTTGACAAATGAAAGAAAAGTGGGCTTGCTGTGGGGAGAATTGCCGTTTTCCGCAAGGGCAGACGGAGAAATTTTCCCATATCCATTATTGCCTCATCAATGATGCCACTATGATTTTTCAACATTTTCGCATATTCTCATTGACAATTGCCATAGAATATGGTATACTAAACATACACTACAGAAACTGACGATCTGCGGCAGCCCGCAAACCGTCCGATTTCAATTCATATTAAAGGAGAATACTTATGATTTGTCCGAAATGCGGCAGCAACAATTCTGACGGCACAGCATTCTGTGCAAGCTGCGGAGCCCCGCTGTCCAATGAAGCACCGGCTCCCAACGGAGCAGTTCCGAATAACAGCGTTCCGCCCCAGACACCGCCGCCGGTATTCAACGGCAACCCCTACGGCGGTCCCATCGAGCAGAGAAACATTGCCCTGTGCATCATTCTGTCGATCGTGACATGCGGCATTTACATGTGGTACTGGATCTACAAGCTGACCGAAGATGTCAACAAGCTGACAGGTGATCCCAATGCCACTTCCGGCGGCATGGTCATTCTGCTGAGCATCATCACCTGCAACGTCTACATGTGGTACTGGCTCTACAAGCAGGGCGATGCCATTGATCAGGTGAAAGCGTCCCGTGGACTGTCCTCCGGCAACAGCGGCATTCTCTATCTGATTCTGGCAATTTTCGGGCTGGGCATCGTATCCTATGCCCTGATGCAGAATGAACTGAACCAGCTGGCATAAGAGCCTGTGCTTTTCCCGCTGAACAAAACACAAAAGCTGCACGGAACGATTCCGGTGCAGCTTTTTTCTGTACGACAAACTTTCCCGCAACCGGCAAGGAGGTATCCCTTTTGCTGCAAAATCTGCGTTTCTTTTTCCGCACCCACCGCAAACAGCTGCGAACTGCCGGCATCTTTTTTCTGCTGGGGCTGGCGTATTATATCGTCACCCAGCTGACACCGCTGCGGATCCCCTGCCTGTTCCAGAAGATCACCGGTCTGGCATGTCCGGGCTGCGGCATCTCTCATTTTTGCATTCGCCTGCTGCATCTGGATCTCCTTGGTGCCGCCAGGGAAAATCTGGCGATCACTTTGCTCTCTCCCCTGTGGCTGGCGGCATTTCTGGTTCGGGTGCTGTGGAATCCCAAGTGGTTCGCCAAGGGCAGCAAAGGGGAAAATCTTCTGCTGTGGGGCAGCGTTGTTGTGCTTCTGCTGTTCGGCATTGTCCGCAATCTTCCCCATATGGAATTTCTCCTGCCGTCCTATCTGCAATAGCACTTCTTTTTCCCTCCGCGAATATAATAAAACAGTATCGATTATTTTTGAAAATCACGGGCATACTAAGAGCGTGATCACACAAAACCATTCATCGTTGTGTTTTCTAAGACAATACTGCACAAGACCTGTGCGGCATTGCCTTGACAGATAAAGGAGGGATTCCCCATGCTGGTCAAGCGTGGCGAAATTTATTATGCAGACCTGAGCCCCGTTGTCGGCTCTGAACAGGGCGGTGTCCGACCGGTACTTATTGTGCAAAATGATGTCGGAAACCGGCACAGCCCCACCGTGATTGCGGCGGCGATCACCAGCCGGCGGGAAAAAGCCAAGCTGCCCACCCACATCGACGTGCAGGCAGCCACCTGCGGACTGACCAAGGACAGCGTGGTGCTGTTGGAGCAGATCCGCACACTGGACAAACGGCGGCTGAAAGACCGCATGGGCGAGCTGGACGAACCGTCCATGACGCGGGTAGACCACGCCCTGCAAGTCAGTTTCGGACTGCCGCTTTAAAGTACAAAAAGAGCGTACACCCACATCGGGCATACGCTCTTTCTCTTTGCAAAATGAAATTCGCTTTCGCTTACTTTGCAGCGTTCAGCTTCTTTGCCAGCTGGGACTTCTTACGAGCAGCTGCATTCTTGTGCATCAGACCCTTTGCACAAGCCTGATCGACACGCTTGATGGCAACGCGTACAGCAGTTTCCTTGTCAGCAGCATTTGCTGCACAAGCTGCGTCAGCCTTCTTGATCATGGTCTTCAGGTTAGACTTGCGAGCCTTGTTGGCAGCAGTCTTGGTTGCACTTACTTTTACACGCTTCTTAGCAGAACGAATATTCGGCATAGTTCAGATCTCCTTTTTTACAATCAAAAATAATGGGTAGAATTCCCTCGAATCACCGGATTCTGTACGTCATACACTAATGACAGCATTGACACGGTACTGTCATTTTGTGGGGAAACTTCCCCGCAATTGGAACGACCAAATGCTGGCATTCTCATCAGAACGCCGTGACTAAACTCTATTATAACACAGCCCGTCCGAAAATGCAATAGGTATTTTCAAGGAACGCCACAATTTTTTCGCGTGAAAAGCCAGCAATTTGCACAAAAACACAGGAGGTTATGCCACATGGAGCCAATTCGCACCGACCTAGCCGTCGAACGCACCGCCGCCGCCCCCAGTCTGCCGGGGGTCACACAGGAAGCCCGTGGGAACGCCTTTTCCGTCACAGAGATCCGCATCAAGAATGATGTCTGCGGTGCCCCTATCGGAAAGCCTGCCGGACGATACGTCACACTAGAAGCCCCTGCCATTTCCCGCAGCAGTGCCAACTATCAGGAAATGGCAGAGGAGCTTGCCGCGGAACTGGGAAAATTTCTGCCGCAGGAAGGCTGTGTTTTTCTGGCAGGGCTGGGAAACCGTGCCATTACGCCAGACGCTCTGGGTCCCCGCGTTGCTTCGAAAGTGCTGGCAACGCGGCATCTCCGCACCGCCCTCACTGCGGAGGAACTCACCTATCTGCCGGAACTGCGGCCAGTCTGCGTGCTTGCCGGCGGTGTGCTGGGGCAGACCGGCATGGAGTCGGCAGAACTGATCGAAGCGGTCTGCAAACAGATCCGGCCGGCGGCAGTGGTGGCGGTAGATGCTCTGGCGTGTGCGGAACTCTCCCGACTGGGCACGACGATTCAGATGAGTGACAGCGGCATTTCCCCCGGCAGCGGCGTGGCAAATCACCGTGCGGAACTCTCCCGCCGGACGCTGGGAGTGCCGGTGATCGCACTGGGGATTCCCACTGTGGTAGACCTCCACACCGCCGTGCAGGGCATCTACGGCAAAAGCGTTCCCAAGGATCGCCCCAACATGATGGTCACGCCGCGGGACATTGATCGGCTGATCGACCACGCCGGCGACCTGCTGGCGTGTGCCCTCAACATGGCACTCCATGACGGTATGACCTTTGCACAGGCGGAGGGACTGGGGTGAACCCTATGAATAAATTGCAGTGATAAACGCTTGACAAACGAAAAAGAATAGAGTATAATAAAAATAAGGAAGGGCACGCCGGCAGACGGTCTGCTCCCACATGTGTTAAGAAATAACTGTCATGATTGGAGTCACGGGCGGTTATTTCTTTTTATATGCGAAGTAAGCAAAGACAGCTCTCAGAACGCTGCTAAGAACGTTTACTGCGAATGCAATAATATCCAGCATCACAAGGCATCACCTCCCGCCATTTCTATGTAGAAATACAAGTGAAATGTGGGAGCGGAAATAGACCGCCATACCGTTTTGGCGTACCCTAGATCTTCATTATACCATACATGCTATTTTTTGTCAAGATTCTGCATGAAATCATTGTCAGATTTGTTTTTTAAGGACACGTACACCGTGTCCTTTCCTTTTATATAGGTATCCAGACACAGATCACAGCCGCGGCAGGAACCGGCACCGGCAAAGCCGCACAAAAAGCCGGAAAATTTCCGTGCAAATTTTTTTTTGCAAAAGGGCTTGACTTTTTTTGTCGGGTTTGGTATAATAGGTGTGTTATCCTTGCTCATGCCCTGCATGGGCGAAATCCAGAAGGAGGTGTATTGAGTATGGCAAAGAAACAGGAATCCTACGAACTGATGACGGTTTTCAGTCTGAAGAACGGTGAAGAAGCTGTAAAGGAACTGGTTGAAAAGTTCCGCGAGAAGATCGCATCTGCTGCCACACTGGACGAAGTAAACGAGTGGGGCAAGCGTAAGCTGGCTTATCCGATCAACGACGAGCCGGACGGTTACTACACACTGTATACCTTTACGTCCACTCCGGACGTTCCGGCAGAAGTAGAGCGTGTTCTGAACATCACAGACGGCGTTCTGCGTTCTCTCGTTACCGTAAAGTAAGACGAATTTCAGAAAGGGGAACAACATGCTGAACAAAGTAATTCTGATGGGACGGCTGTGTGCGGATCCGGATTTCCGGCAGACACCGAGCGGTGTTGCAGTTTGCCGCATTCGTCTGGCGATCGATCGTCGTTTTACGAATAAGCAGACCGGCGAACGGGAAGCTGATTTTATCAACGTCAGCTGCTGGCGGCAGCAGGCAGAGTTTGTCAGCCGCTATTTCCACAAGGGCAGTATGATCATTGTGGAAGGCAGTCTGCGAAACAATGACTACACCGACCAGAATGGTGTAAAGCACTACAGCATGGAAGTTCTGGCAGACAATGTTACCTTTGGAGAGTCCAAGCGTTCCGCACAGGAAAATGGCGGCGGGTATCAGGGTGCCTATCAGCAGCCGGCGTATGCACAGCCGGCTCCTGCACAGTCCGCACCGGCATATCAGCAGCCGGCAGCACAGCCTGCACCGCAGGCTCCGGCAGCGAACAACGCACCGGGTGCGATGCAGCTGGGCGATCTGGGTGACTTTGAGGAAATTCTAAGTGACGGCGAAGTTCCCTTCTGATCGAATCCAAAGAAATACCGCATTGCAGATAGGAGGATAAAAACATCATGGAGAGAGAAAGATCTCAGCGTGGCGGCAAACGCCCCCGCAAAAAGGTTTGTATGTTCTGTGTAGATCGCGTTGAGCGTATCGACTACAAGGACGTTGCCAAGCTCAAGAAGTGCATGACTGAACGTGCAAAGATTCTGCCCCGCAGAGTCACCGGCACTTGTGCATTCCACCAGCGTGAACTGACAACTGCAATCAAGCGTGCAAGACACATCGCACTGCTGCCGTATGTCAGCGACTAAGCTGTTTTTTACAACGAAAATGGAAGCGTTTCGGCTCTTGCCGGAACGCTTTTTTGTTTGGCGTTGGTTGTATGATCTGCTGAATTTTTCTGTGAAAATTTGTACACTATTCCAAGGTTGACAATTTTGTGAATTACTGCTATAATAAAAATAGTAGATACCAATTGTCGAATCGTGTCGAATTTTATTGAATCGTGTCAAAATTTTCTTTTGCAAAATCGCTAAAAATCTATTGACAATAGAGAAGAACTGGTGTATAATAAAGATAGAAAGAGCTCTTTTCCATATTTATCAATGATATACAGATTTTCAAAGGGACGTGATAAAATGAAAAAGTTTTTGACGAAAACCGTTGCAACCTTGGTTTCGACGGTGACTCTGTCTTCTATGGCAGGGGCAATGGCAATTCCGACAAGTGCGGTTGACATGTCTTATGGCGTAGGCAAAAATTCGTCTATGCAGTATACAATTTATACAACCAAGGTTTCTGATACTAAGGTTAAGTTGACATTGAAAATTTTAAACAATCCGGGAATTCAAAACATGGTGTTTGTTATCATGAATGATCCGGCAGTTAAAAGTAGCAATGATGATGATTATTTTGACTTTCCCAAACGCGGAATGGTTAAATTCCATTACTATGCAGAGGAAAAAAATTACACCTCAATGACGTATATACCCCAATCTAGTTCATCGCATGAACAATTCGAATTTTCTGTCGTATATGATGTAGACAAAAATTATAAAGGTAATTATAATTTTAGAGTTGGCTTTACTCAATATAATTCACCGAGTGAACCTAATGCAAAATTCTCGCATGATTGTGATGGAAATTTGAGTAGCAGTGATGCTGATGCCATAGTTGAGATTTCGCCTTCCACATATGTTAAATTGGGGGATATTGACAACAATAATATTGTAGATTCAACAGATCTCTTTTATATGGAGAAAATTCTCTCGGATTCAGTCGAAGGTCAATTGAGTACAACTTATTTGGATCAACAGTTAAAAAACCGCAACAGTACTTGGAGTAAGAATTATCCGTTCCTGAAATGTGCGGCAGTGGCAGATATTGATCACAATGCTATGATTCAAGATGCTGATAGTACTAGTTTGGCAAAATATGTTGCTGAAGCTGGTGCAGGAGCAACAATTTCAAATAAAGAAATCAATACCCTGTTACCTGTAACAGTGGTATATGATAATTAAACTTAAAGGAGGAATTTGCATGAAAATGAGAAAGGGTATTTCCGCAGTACTTGCGGGCGTTATGGCACTGGCGGCGTTGCCGGTATCTGCTATGAGTGCAAGTGCTGAGGGAGCGTATGCACTGGGCGATGTAGACATGGACGGTTTCATTACCGGACACGATGCGGCAATGGTAACACGTGCATTGTATGTGGACAATAACGCTTTGAATGATGAGCAGATGCGTCTGGCAGATGTAAACGGTGACGGTGTTGTTGACCAAAGCGATGCGGATTGGATTCACGAGAATCAGGTGCTGAAGCTGGGACAGGTTTGCAGTTATACAGATGATGCAGACTCAACCACGCTGTATTATCAGGTGCTTTATTGTGCATATTCTGGTATTGGAAAAGAATTTACGATTGTCCCTGATGAAGATGTGTCGCTGAACGAGCTGGAAAATACGTTTCAGATTTCCCAGTTGAATTTCAATTTGTTAGATGCAAATGGTGACGGAAAAATCGATATAGACGATATTTCTGGTATGGCTGGATATGTCTGCTATAGAGGTGCAGGATATAACATCAATGAAAGCGGAAAGTATTACTACGAACTCACAATGTTTAATGGTGTAAACGGCGAAATCGATATAGCAATGTAAATGTAATAACAGAGTGCCTTGATTGTTTATTCTAACTGAAAACACAGATAGAAAAAGGACAAAAGAAAGACAACAGCAGCCGTCGGCAATTCTGCCGGCGGCTGTTTTTTTATTTGTGGAACATATAGCAATTTGTCTTGAAAAATTTGTGCGAAATCACACTAGCTGAAAGATTGACAAAATACAAAAAAACCATTATAATAAAATTAGATAAATGTCTGTCAAAACGGCAGGAGTTTATCGCATTTTCAACCAGAAAGGGGCTTTTACTTATGAAGATGAGAAAGGGTATTTCCGCAGTACTTGCGGGCGTTATGGCACTGGCGGCGTTGCCGGTATCTGCTATGAGTGCAAGTGCTGAGGGAGCGTATGCACTGGGCGATGTAGACATGGACGGTTATATTACCGGACACGATGCGGCAATGGTGACACGTGCACTGTATGTGGACAATAGTGCTTTGAATGATGAGCAGTTGAAGTTGGCAGATGTGAACGGCGACGGCGTGGTAGACCAGAACGATGCGGATTGGATTCATGAGAATCAGGTGCTGAAACTGGGACAAGTTTGCAGTTATACAAATGATGCGGACTCAACAACGCTGTATTATCAGCTGGTCTATTGTGCATATTCTGGCATTGGAAAAGAATTTACAATTGTCCCTGATGAAGATGTGTCGCTGAACGAACTGAAAAATACGTTTCAGATTTCTCAGTTGAACTTCAATTTGTTAGATGCAAATGGAGATGGAAAGATTGATATAGACGATATTTCTGGTATGATCGGATATGTCTGCTATAAAGGTGCAGGATATGACATCAATGAAAGTGGAAAGTACTACTATGAACTCACAATGTTCAATGGTGTAAGCAACGCCAAAATCGATATATCAATGTAAATGTAGTGACAGAGTGATTTGATCGTTTATTTTAGCTGAAAACACAGATAGAAAAAGAGCAAAAGAAAGACAACAACAGCCGTCGGCAATTCTGCCGGCGGCTGTTTTGTATTTGTGTAACATGTAACAATTTTTACATCAAAATTTGTGCAAAATCACACTAACTAAAAGATTGACAAAATACAAAAAAGCCATTATAATAAAATTAGATAAATGTCTGCCAAAACGGCAGAGATTTATCGCATTTTCAACCAGAAAGGGGCTTTTACTTATGAAGATGAGAAAGGGTATTTCCGCAGTACTTGCGGGCGTTATGGCACTGGCGGCGTTGCCGGTATCTGCTATGAGTGCAAGTTCTGAGGGAGCATATGCACTGGGCGATGTGGACATGGACGGTTTCATTACCGGACACGATGCGGCTATGGTGACACATGCACTGTATGTGGACAACGAGGCTTTGACTGCGGAGCAGTTGAAGCTGGCAGATGTGAACGGCGACGGTGTTGTTGACCAGAGCGATGCAGACTGGATCCATGAGAATCAGGTGTATGAACTGGGACAAATGGATAAGACATCTCAGCTGGATGTAGTAACGGTGTACTTCCAGTTGTATTGTGTTGCCAGATCTGGTGCCGGAAACGCTTGCTCCAACGTAAAGGATGCAGATCTTCTGGATTCTGTTCTGGATTATAACGACGAATTTTCGGAAGTATGCTATAACTTGATGGACGTGAACGGTGACGGCGTTCTGGACAATACAGATGCTCTGACTGCACTGGTTGACGTGGGATTTATGGGAGCAGGAATCCAAAAGACCATTTATTTTGAAGAAGGACGCTATGATCTCACAATGGATTCTATTCCGGGAACCGTGAATATCAACGTTGTTGGACCAACAACGGCAAACGTTACTTTGAGCGTGTATTAAGGCGATTTTGAGCATGTATTAGAGTCTGCTTCGCATCTTTTTGCATGCATTTCTCAAAAAAATTGATGACACAAAATACGAAACAGACGTTTATAACTGCTTTCGTTTGAAACGCAAGCCGTCGGCAATTCTGCCGGCGGCTTTTTCTATGGGCAGCCACCCAAAAAGTACACAAAACCCATTGCAAACCAGCATCATCTATGCTATAATAAAAGGGTATATCCGGCAGAACGCCGGTCATGGGAATCCCGCAAACAGGATTCGTATCAACAGAAAGGAAGTTTTTTCACCATGGACGCAAGTACATTTCCGATTTCATTCGCCTATCACCTGATCTTCTGCCTGATCGCAGGAGCCTTTTTCGTTGTGCAGTTTATTCGCCTGCGTCGCCCGTACCAGCTGCTTCTGGCAGTGGGCATCGTCGCTTCCCTGCTGATCTACGTCGGCGGCGAACACAACAAGGTCTGGTTCCACACGGTGGGCATCTTTGAACTGGTGCTTCTGCTGGGAGCCATTGTTCTGTCCATAATCGCCCGCAAAAAGGAGAAGCAGGCAGCCGCTGCACAGGCAGCCGACACCGCCGGCGACAGCAAAACCGAGGAAACCGACGCATGAAACTGGTAGTGACAGACGGAGCGACCCTGTCCGGCGGCGGGGTGTCGCTGGACATATTTTCACAGTTTGGCGAAGTGCAGATCTACGACCTCACCGCACCGGAACAGCTGGCGGAACGTGTGAGCGATGCCGACGGCATTCTCTGCAACAAAACGCCCATTCCGGCGGAATTGTTCGACCGCTGTCCGAAGCTGCGGTATGTGGGCGAATGTGCCACCGGCTATAACAACATCGACATTGCCGCCGCAAAAGCACACGGCGTGACAGTCTGCAATGTGGCAGGCTATTCCACCGATGCCGTGGCACAGCACACCTTTGCCCTGATCCTCCACCACTACAGCCGCGTGGCACAGTATGATGCCGCTGTCCGGCAGGGTGCGTGGAAACAGGCAAAGACTTTCTGCATCATGCCCTACCCCATGCAGGAACTCGCCGGAAAAACGCTGGCAGTGGTGGGCTACGGCAGCATCGGCAAAAAGGTTGCCGCAATTGGTGCTGCTTTTGGCATGCGGCTCTGCATCGCCACACGAACCCAGCTCCAAAACTGCCCCTATCCGCTGGTATCACTGGACGAAGCGTTCCGGCAGGCGGACATTCTCACCCTGCATACGCCCCTGACAGAACAGACCGCCGGCATGGTCAATGCCCGGCGGCTGAGCACCATGAAGCCCACGGCTCTGCTGGTGAATACCGCACGGGGCGGACTGATCGTGGAATCCGATCTGGCACAGGCTCTGCAAAAAGGCGTGATCGCCGGTGCCGCACTGGACGTGCTGACGGAAGAACCCATGGGAGATACGCCGCTATTCGGGCTGGAAAACTGTACACTGACACCCCATGCGGCATGGACACCGCTGGAAACCAGACAGCGGCTGCTGGAACTGGCGGCGGAAAATCTGCGGTGCTGGCTCGCCGGAACGCCGCAGAATGTGATTACTGCACCATAAGGAGAAAAACCAAAATGATAGATGTATCCTCAAAAAAGCGTATCGTTCTCAAGCTGGGAACTTCCACGCTGACACATAAAACCGGAAAACTGAACATTCGCCGCATGACCAATCTGGTGCGGATCTTGTCCGACCTCCACAACGCGGGAAAGGAACTGCTGCTGGTTTCCTCCGGTGCGGTGGGCATGGGTGTCGGCAAGCTGAACCTGCCGGAACGCCCCAAGGACACGCCCTCCAAACAGGCTGCCGCCGCAGTGGGACAGTGCGAATTGATGCACATTTACGACGACATGTTTTCCAAATATAATGTTACCGTGGCACAGATTTTGCTGACACGTGCCACCCTGACCAACGAGCGTCTGCCCCACGTACAGAACACCATTGGCAGACTGCTGGAAATGGGCGTGATCCC
>ERZ791864.1644-NODE-1644-length-13933-cov-2.887808_pt1 | contig 13933 bp, 10 predicted proteins | sample MGYA00510282_ERZ791864 | MGnify/ENA primary metagenome ERZ791864 (study PRJEB30046, sample SAMN00792087) | human gut metagenome | study: EMG produced TPA metagenomics assembly of the A metagenome-wide association study of gut microbiota in type 2... | reverse complement strand
GTCATAAGATAGTTTCACATAAGAGGGTTTCATAAGAAATTCCTGCCCTTTCTAATTTTTCAGTGTGTTTCAGATGATTTTTAAAGACAAGCCCCTGTTCTTCTTCATAACAGAAAATAGGATTTAACTGTACTTCTCCGTTTTTTAGTCCATCCAGTTCAGAGATTTCTAACACTTTACGGCTTTTGTCACGCAGACGTCCCAGATGAATAAAAAGGTCAAAGCCTGAGACAATCTGACGGCGGATGGCAGTAATCGGCATATTCAAGTGAACCAGCACAAGGGTTTCAAGTCTGCTGACCATATCGGCACAGCTGTTTGCATGAATGGTAGAAAGGCTGCCTTCTGAACCAACATTGACTGCCTGAAGCAGTTCGCTTGCTTCGCTTCTGACTTCACCGACAATAATCCGGTCGGGTCTCATTCTAAGTGCCGTTTTTAATAAGTCAGCAGTTGTGATTTCCTGTGAATCCTCGATATTTGCCATTCGACATTCAAGACGGACAAGGTTTGGGATTCCCTGGATTTGAAGCTCAGCATTATCTTCAATGGTGATAATGCGTTCATCTTTTGGAATATAAGCGGAAAGTGCATTTAAAAAAGTCGTTTTTCCGGCTCCGGTTCCACCGCCGATTAAAATGGTATAACGTGCTTTTACCAGAGGGAGCAAAAAAGATAATACCTGTTTGGTAATACTTTGCTTTTCGAGCAGAGTTTTCATTGTGATGGCTTCTTTAGGAAATTGTCGAATGGTTAAAATCGGACCATCCACAGAAATCGGCGGAATGACTGCATTGACACGGGCACCGTTTTCCAGTCTTGCATCCACAATCGGATGTAGGGTATTAATGACACGGTTACAGCGGGCAACAATCTGTTGAATTACATCTTCAAGTTTTCCGCTTGAAGTAAAAGTCTTATTCCATGTAATCAAGTGTCCTTCCCGTTCAATAAAAATTTTGTCCCATCCGTTTACCATAATTTCGGTAATGCTGGTATCTTCGAGAAGTTCTTGAAGCACATCGAGTTTTCGGATGGAGCGAAATAACTCTTTTCTAAGATTGGCTTTTTCATTGAGGCTCAGACCGTAGTTTGAGCCCTCCTGCAAAAGCAGTTCGTCAATTTTTTCGAGAATTTCTTCATCATCGGATTCCCATAAAGAATTTAACTGCTCAAAAAGCTGATTTTGTAAGGTTAAAAAACAATCCATAACTATGTCTCCTTTGAAAACTTAAAAAATTAAAAAAAGAAAAGATAAGCTATAAAAGATAAAAAGCTGATTGAAATTAAAAGAGAAAATTAAAGGTATCCGGCTTTGGAAAGTTCGTATTTTACGGCATCACCAAATACACCGGATAAAAAAGAATCTGGAAAATGAGAACTATCAGGAGGGGGAAGAAAACAAGAATGAGTTTTTTCTAAAATGAGTTCCTGTTTTGTGTTCGTTAAATAGGCTTTATACTGTTCTGATTTTGCCATAGAAACAGGTTCTTTTAAATTAGGCAGAAACAAGGTATTACATTCAGAAAAAACAGGAAAGACAGCAGAAAGATTTGGACCAAAATCGAGAACCAGAGTCTGATAGGGATTTTCTTCCATAGCAAAAAGAGCGAAGAGCGCTTCACAGTCGGCGGAAGTAAGATTCCAGATATCCTGCGGAACATAGACAGGAGGGAGATAATGAAGCGATCCATTTTTTTGAATTAGTGAAGCAAGAAACGCAAAAGGATTTTCTTTTTTGTGGCGCAGCAGATAAAAAAGGTCGCCGATGGTGTAAGTGGTGTTATTAGAAAGAAAATAAGACAGACCGGAACAGGATTCAAAGCTGATAAAAAGAGTTGGATTTTTTTCGGAAAGAAACTGGGAAGCTGCAAGTGCAAATGCAGTTTTTCCACAGCGTGCAACCGGAGAATAGATGCCGATGAGCGTCAGGTTTTGAGTGTCAGAATTTGTTGAATGTTCCATTGTTAAGAAAATCTGATTGGAACAAAGTTTCATTAAGTCCTGAAAAAGCTGACTGCATGGTTGATACTTAAAAAGACAGGGCAGATTTTTCTTATAAGAGAGATTTTCTTCAGAAAGTAGAATCAAAGTTTCAGAAAATAGAGAAATAAGCTGTGGTGTCAGCATGGCTTCTGTGGTAAGAAGCATGGAAATTGAATGGTCAGAATGAAACGTAAGAAGTTTTTCGAGAGAAGTAAAGGGGAGAAACTCTAAAGAAAGAGTGCAGTTTTGTTGAAAGCCAGAACAGAGACGACAGATAAAATCTTCGTTAGAATCGTAAAGTGCAATGATTTTTTTGGTCATAAACAAAATCCTCCAATTAAGAGCAGGGTGGCAAGAAAAATGGGAACTGTAAAATGAAAATGTTCAGGACGATTTCCGGATTTCATATAGGGATGAATTTGTTTTTTGGAAAAAATATCGGAGACATAAGAAAAGAAATAAGAAATTCGTTCTAAGAAATAGGCAGAGCTTAAAAACAGCAGGCAGGAAATCAATGCGCCGATGAAGAATGAAAAAGCAATCAAGGAAAAAATGTCGGAAAAATTGAGAAAAATGCCAAGCGTACCAAAAAGCTTTAAATCTCCAGCCCCCATTGCGTGAAAAATAAACAGTGGAAATAAAATCAGGATGGGAAGAAAAAAATTTTTCAGGGAGAAAAGCAGACCAAAAAAGCCGTTTTGAAATATCTGATAAGAGAAACCCAGAAGAATACCAAGAAAAATCCAGAGATTTGGAACTTTTTGCAAGAATAAATCACAGCAGAGAGCTCCGGCAGATAAAAAAAGCAGAAATTGAGCCTGTAAAGGCATAAATATACCAGTCCTTTCTGAGAAAATTGGTAAAAATAATGGAAAAATCATGAAAATAAGGAATAAAAATGACTTCGACGAAGTGAACTAAGAATTTAAGATGTGAATGATTATATACTTTATTTCGCCCAATGTCCAGTTAAAATGACATAAAAAAAGATTTTTGTTAAGACTTCACAAAATTACTATTTGCAATAAGTGTCATTTTCAGTTAAAATAGATGTTATACAATTAGGTGGACAAAAAGTCCATTGCTGAAGGAGAATAGCCATGGGTGTAATTGTATTTTTAGGTGACAGTATTACAGATGCGGGGAGAACCACCTCTTGTCCGCCGCTTGGGAATGGGTATGTAAAGGGATTTGCAGACTCCGTCAGTCAGAATTGGAATGTTTTAAATCAGGGAGTTGATGGTTACATTACGGAACGAATTGCAGAAGACCTGCATAAGGACTGTATTGCGTTTCATCCGAATTATGTAAGTATCCTTGTAGGAATTAACGATGTAGGACTGATAGCAGAAGCCGACACAACAGAGCATGAAAAATTGTATATGTTGGAAGATAGTATTCGTGCTTATCACGAAATGTTATTTGATTTATCCCGAGAGACGCAGGCAGAAATCATCACACTGGAGCCGTTTATTTTCCCAAAAGATGGAAAATATGAAAATTGGGTGCCTTGGCAGAAAAAGATGTCAAAGAATATTAGAAAACTGGCGCGTAATTACCACGCAAGATTTATTTCGGTTCAAGAACCTCTTAATCGCGAGATTGAAAGATTGGGACATGATGCCATCACCACAGATTGTATTCATTTGACCGCAAAAGGTCATGAAATTCTGGCAAAGATTGTCAGAGATGGATTTGGACTTTAAAACAAGGGAGAGAGTATAGTTGGTTAAAATACTCTCTCCCTTGTTTTAATACAATTCCCGGAAAAATTTCTGAACCAAATCAAATCGGCTTGTCATTCCGGCAAGCATGGCATCTAAGATAACCAGGGCAGCCATACATTCTACTACAACAACCGCTCTTGGAACGATAATCGGGTCATGACGTCCTTTGATTGAGATATCCAGATTTTCGCCGGCTCTTGTGACACTTTCCTGAGTGGCAGAAATAGATGGAGTCGGTTTAAATGCTGCTCGGAATAAAATTTCACATCCGTCGCTGATTCCGCCTGTGATACCACCGGAATGGTTGGTCTTTTTCGTAATGTGGCCAGCTTCATCTGCACAGTAAGCATCATTATTATGAAGTCCGTCGGATTGTGCAACTGCAATTCCATCTCCGATTTCAAAAGCTTTTACAGCTCCGATAGAAAGAATGGCTTTTCCAAGGTTGGCATTTAATTTCTCAAAGGCAGGTTCGCCAATTCCGGCAGGCACGCCGGTAATCATACATTCCACCATTCCACCGGCAGAATTTTGTTCTTGCATGCAGGTTTCAAGATAGTCGGAAGCTTTTTTTGCAGCCTCTGCATCGGGCATATAAAGCGGATTATTTTCAGCTTCCGATAAATCAAATTTTTCTTTATTAATAGCAACAGGTCCGATGGACAAAGTATAGGCAGAAATCTGAATTCCAAGAGATTTTAACATTTTCGCCGCAACTGCACCGGCAGCAACACGACCGATGGTTTCACGTCCGGAAGAACGTCCGCCCCCACGGTAATCGCGGAATCCGTATTTGATATCGTAATTACGGTCTGCATGTCCCGGGCGATAATAATTGGCGATTTCACTATAATCATGAGAACGCTGGTCGGTATTTTTTACCATAAGGGAAATCGGAGTACCGGTAGTCTTTCCTTCAAAGACACCGGAAAGAATTTCCACGCGGTCTGCCTCCTTTCTCATGGTGGTAAAACGGGACTGTCCTGGTTTCCTGCGGTCAAGATAAGTTTGAATATCCTCTTCACAAAGCGGAAGTCCGGCAGGGCATCCGTCTATCACAACACCGATGCCTTTTCCATGAGATTCTCCCCAGGTTGTAATTTTAAACAGGTTTCCAAATGTTGAACCAAACATAGTTTACACCTCTTTTTCTTTCGTCTTACTTGTCGATGGATTCCCAGCGTCCGGAAGCTCCACATGGAAGCACCAGCCCGCTTTCGGTAACCGGAAGACCGATTTCCTGTGAATCTACTTTTCCGTTAAATTGTTTTAATTCGGTTGAAATCATATAAGTTAAAACAGCAGGAGCAAGTCCGGTTGTATAGGAGTTAATCAGGAAAAACAGAGGATTGTCACTTAAAAGTTTAGCACAGAGCTTTACTAATGGGTGAATTGCCTCTTCAATTTTCCAGATTTCTCCTTTTGGTCCTCGTCCATAAGATGGTGGATCCATGATAATGGCATCATAGTGATTTCCACGTCTGATTTCACGTTCTACAAATTTGACACAGTCATCAACCAGCCAGCGGATTGGTGCATCGCCGAGTCCGGAAGAAATGGCATTTTCTTTTGCCCAGGTGACCATGCCCTTTGAAGCATCCACATGGGTAACATGAGCACCGGCAGCAGCAGCGGCAAGAGTTGCCCCGCCTGTGTAGGCAAAGAGATTTAATACTTTAATCGGACGACCGGCATTTTTGATTTTTTCGGAAAACCAGTCCCAGTTTGCTGCCTGCTCCGGAAACAGTCCGGTATGTTTAAAACTGAATGGCTTTAAGTTAAAGGTTAAATTTTTATACTGAATCGTCCACTGCTTTGGCAGGTCAAAAAATTCCCATTCTCCGCCGCCTTTTTTACTGCGGTGATAATGCGCATTCATTTTTTTCCATCCTTTGTGAGTTTTTGGAGTATCCCAGATAACCTGAGGGTCTGGACGAACCAGAAGATAATCGCCCCATCGTTCTAATTTTTCTCCATTTGAAGTATCAATGACTTCATAATCTTTCCATTGGTCTGCAATCCACATAGTGAAATCCTTTCTATTTATTAATTAACTAAAAAATATGATATGAGTGTCAAAAAGTATCAATTTTCTTCATATTCGTTAATTAGTATAGCAGAAGCGTAAAGTCGAGGCAATGCGCAAATCAAACAGAAATGAGTTATTCTTGAAAAAATGTCTGCATACATTGAGATAGAATGTATCATTGTTAAGATATGAACCTGCAAAAGGGAAGAAACTACCGACAGGTCAGTATGAAAAATCAGGAGGGCTTATGTACGAACAAATGGAATGTGGCGAAGTGTGTAAAAGATTTCATACAGATGAGAAAGCTGGACTGACGCAACAGGAAGCAGAGAAAAGGTTAAAGGCAGATGGGAAAAACCGATTAAAAAAAGTCAGGGAAGAGACAACGATAGACCGGATTCAAAAACAGTTAAATGACCCGATGATTTTTGTCCTTTTTATGGCAGCGTCTGTTTCTATTCTGCTTAGAGAATTTAGTGATACGGCAATTATTTTATTCGTGATTGGTTTAAATACGATGATAGGTGTAGTACAGGAGGGAAAAGCGAAAAAGGCGATGGATGCCTTAAAGAAAATGACAGCACCGGAAGCCACCGTAAAAAGAAATGGGACTTACCGAAAAATTCCGGCAGAAGAACTTGTAAAAGGCGATGTTGTAAAAGTGAAAGCCGGAGACCAGGTTCCGGCAGACATTCGTTTGTTTTTGTGTAAGGGAATTGAAGTAAATGAGTCGGCATTGACCGGAGAATCCACGGCAGTAAGGAAAGCCTGCGAGACGATGAAGCAGGAGGTTACAGCCTCTGAACAAAAAAATATGCTGTTTCTATCTACGGAAATTGTGAAGGGAAATGGAGAAGGAATTGTAGTTGCAACGGGGATGGAGACAGAGCTTGGAAAAATAGCCAAGATGATAAATGAACAGGAAAATGAAATGACACCGCTTCAAAAGAGATTGGGAGATCTGGGGAAAATCTTGAGTAAGGCGGCTGTTTTTTTATGTCTGTTACTTTTTTTGATGGGAGTGCTTCAACATAGAAATCTGTTACAGATGCTGTTGTTATCCATTTCTTTGGCAGTTGCGGCAATTCCGGAAGGACTTCCTGCGGTTGTAACGATTGTACTGGCACTTGGTGTGGCAAGAATGGCAAAAGCCAATACGATTATCCGTAAATTACCAGCTGTAGAAACACTTGGAGCGGTCAGTGTGGTTTGTTCTGATAAGACCGGAACGTTGACGGAAAATAAAATGAAAGTGTTGAAACTTTATGCGGAGGATAAAACCTTATCGGTTTCTCAGGTTCGACCAAGAGAATTTTCCCGTTTGATGCAGGGATTTTTGCTTTGTAATAATGCAGTAATCGGAAAGACGGAACTGGGGGATTCCACAGAACTTGCACTTCTTTCTATGGGAGAACAGATGGGGATATCGAGAGAGCGGTTGGAAGAACGTTATCCGAGATTGGAAGAAATTCCGTTTGATTCAGATAAAAAATACATGGTTACGCTGCATAAAGATCAGAGTCAAGTATGCGCTTATATAAAAGGTGCCTGTGATTATCTGTTGGAAGTCTGTAGTTTCTGGTGGATAGGAGGAAAGATAGAACCGCTTGGACAGATTCAGAAAATGAAAATCAGACGAGTAATGGAAGGGATGGCAGAAGAGGGACTTCGGGTGCTGGCACTGGCTTTTAAAGAACATGTATCAGACTGGAATGAAAGCAGTATTATGAAAAATCTGGTATTTGCAGGACTTGCCGGAATGATGGATGCGCCAAGAAAACAAGTAAACCAGTCAGTCTATCAATTAAAACGTGCAGGAGTTCAAGTTGTAATGATTACCGGTGACTATCAGGAAACGGCATTTTCAATCGCAAAAATGACCGGTATTGCAAGAAAAAGAGAGCAGTGTGTGACCGGAGAAGAATTAGATGCAATGAGTGATGCAGAATTTGCTTCTAAAATGAATGACATCCGTGTGTTTGCAAGGGTAACACCGGCACATAAAGTAAAAATTGTAAAAGAATTTAAGAAAAATGGAAAAATTGTGGCAATGACAGGAGATGGGGTAAACGATGCACCGTCCCTTCATGCAGCAGATATCGGAATTGCGATGGGCGCAAATGGAACAGATGTGGCTAAAAATGCGGCAGATTTGATTTTGGCAGATGACAATTTTTCCACGATTGAAAAAGCAGTGGAAGAGGGGCGCAGTATTTATGTCAATATTAAAAAGTCGATTTTATTTTTATTGTCCTCAAACTTTGGAGAAATTATGACGATGTTTGTGTCGATTGCATTTTCGATGCCATCGCCATTAAAAGCAAGCCATATTTTATGGGTGAATCTGATTACAGATTCCCTTCCGGCACTGGCGCTTGGTGTAGATAAAAATGATACCGGATTGTTGATGGCAAAGAAGCCAAGAGATGAGAAGGAAAGCCTGTTTGCGCATGGAGGATGGCTGCTTACGATTGGGTATGGGCTTTTGATTGGTGCGATTACTTTGTATGCGTTTCTGACAGGCGGACAGACTTATGCATTTACGGTGCTTGGAATTTCGCAGTTATTTCATGCAATCGGAATGAGGGATTGTGAGAAATCTATTTTTCAGATGAATCATCTGGAAAATCCGGTTATGATTTTTTCTTTTTTTACAGGGCTTGCACTTCAGGTGGCAGTGACAGAGATTCCGTGGCTGGTGGAAGCATTTCAGACCCGTCGCCTTTTGATGGGAGAATGGCTGTGGCTGTTGGGAATTTCGGCGGTTCCGCTTGCGGTACATGAAATAGTGGTGCTCATAAAACGATTAAAAAAAGGGTGACGGTGTAAATATGCAAGATTTTATATAAAAAATTGCATTTAAAACCTAAAAATTCGTATATAAGAGATAAAAAACGATGAAAATGCAAGAAAGACTTGACAATCAGTCATAAAGTAGCATACAATACTGCTTAGTAAGCCGAAGAAAAATGAATTGGATGGCAAATTGAAAAAATCAGGAGGAGAGCCATGACACCGTACAGAGAACTCAACAAAGAACAGCTGCAGGTGCTGAAAGCCCAGTTAGAAAAAGAATTTGAAGAAGTAAAAGCAAAAGGTTTAAACCTCGATATGTCCAGAGGAAAACCGTCAAAGAAACAGCTTGAACTTGCTATGGATATGCTTGAAGAATTAAAGAGCACAGATAAGCTTAAATGTGAAGCAGGAATTGACTGTCGTAACTATGGTTTGTTAGAAGGTATTCCGGAAGCAAGAAGACTTCTTGGAGCAATGACAGAGGTAACTCCTGATAAAATTATTATTTTTGGAAACTCCAGTCTGAATGTGATGTTTGATACCATTTCCCGTTCTATGACACATGGTGTCTGTGGAAATACTCCATGGTGTAAGTTAGACAAAGTAAAATTCTTATGTCCTGCACCAGGATATGACCGTCACTTTAAAATTACAGAATACTTTGGAATCGAAATGATTACTGTTCCGATGACTCCAACCGGTCCGGATATGGATATGGTAGAAAAACTGGTAAGTTCAGATGATGCAATCAAAGGAATCTGGTGTGTGCCGAAATATTCTAACCCACAGGGAATTACTTATTCAGAAGAGACTGTAAAACGCTTTGCAAGATTAAAACCTGCAGCACCGGACTTCCGTATCTTCTGGGATAACGCATACTGCATCCATCACTTATACGAGGAAAAAGATTTCTTATTAGAGATTTTGGAAGAATGTGAAAAAGTTGGAAATCCGGATCTTGCATATAAATTCCTTTCCACATCAAAGGTAAGTTTCCCAGGCTCCGGTATTGCAGCTGTAGCTGCTTCTCCTAGAAACTTGGAAGATATCAAAAAACACATGTCAATTCAGACAATTGGTCATGACAAAATTAATCAGTTAAGACATGTACGCTTCTTCAAAGATATCGATGGTATGCATGAACACATGAAGAAACACGCAGAAATCTTAAGACCGAAATTTGAAGCAGTGGAAAATACACTGGAAAAAGAAATCGGCGGACTTGGAATCGGTGAATGGACCAATCCAAAAGGCGGATATTTCATTTCCTTTGAATCAATGGAAGGATGTGCAAAGGCAATCGTTGCAAAAGCAGCGGAAGCCGGAGTGAAAATGACAGATGCCGGAGCAACTTATCCTTATGGAAAAGACCCGCATGATTCTAATATCCGTATTGCACCAAGTTTCCCGACCTTAGAAGAATTACAGACAGCAACAGAGATTTTTGTATTAAGCGTGAAATTAGTCAGTGTAGAAAAATTACTGGCAGAATAAGCATAAAAAAAGCCATTTGAACATTAAAAATAAAGGGCGGGATTCCAAAGAAAAGGAATCTCGCCTATTTTTGGATAAAAATCACAATTTGGTCACAGAATAGGGCTTTACTTTTTGGATAAAGATGAATTAGAATAAGGAATGCCTAAAAGAAAAATAAAAGAATCAAAGAAAAAGGGGTAGGAATATGGAACAGAATGAAAGTGGTAACAAAAAAACCGCAAAACCAAAGAAAATCATAATTGGTATTCTGATTGCATGCGTGGCAGTGCTTGCGATACTCTATGCGGCAGGAGCATTTTATTTTTCCAGTCATTTTCTCCCGGGTTCAAAGATAAATGGAGTAAATTGTTCTGGAAAGACACTTGAGAGCGTGGAAAATCATCTGGCAGATGAAATTTCTTCCTATGCGCTTACTATCAAAGAACGTGGAGATAATACAGAAACAATTTCTGCAGATAGGATAGGACTCAGCTATGTGGATGATGGAAAAGTGGAAAAACTTTTAAAAGGACAGAATTCATGGGGCTGGATTACTGCATTTACAAAAAAACATGAATATACAATGAGTGCAACCACCACGGTTGATGAAGAAAAATTAACGTCAGCAATTGATGGTTTAACTTGTCTTGCAGAAGAAAACATGCAGCAGCCGGTCGATGCACATTTGGAGGTCGGTGATAATGGGTACGAAATTGTTCCGGAAACAGAAGGAACCGCTCTGGATAAAGACAAGGTAACGGAGGTTATCACAAAGGCAGTCAAAGCCGGAGAGACAGAAGTAGACCTTGAAGCTTCTGACTGTTATTTAAAACCATCTGTTTATCAGGATGATAAAAATCTGATTGCGCAGAGAGACCAGAGCAATGCATTCTTAAAAGTAAAAATCACAATTGATTTTTCAGACCGTCAGGAAGTAGTAGACCAGAGTTTAATTAAAGACTGGGTTACAACAGATGAAAATGGAAATGCAGTCTTAGATGAAGCAAAAGTAAAAGCGTATGTGGTAGAACTTGCAAAGAAATATGATACCTTTGGTTATCCAAGACAGTTTAAGACCTCTACCGGTGAAACAATTACCGTAAGCGGTGGAGATTATGGCTGGCTGATGGCAAGAAATGATACCACGACAAAATTAATCGAGGCAATTAAAAGCGGAAAGTCTCAGACCATTGAACCGGAATATACATATAAGGGATACGTACGTGACACAAATGATATCGGAAATACTTATGTGGAAGTCAGCCTTTCTGCACAGCACATGTGGTTTTATAAAAATGGTCAATTACTTGTCGATACAGATGTCGTAACCGGAAATCATAATCTGGGGCATGACACCAAAACAGGTATTTATGCAATTATGTACAAAGAAAGAAATGCGACCTTAGTAGGGGAAGATTATTCCTCGCCGGTTAAATACTGGATGCCGTTTTATGCAAATGTTGGAATCCACGATGCAAGCTGGAGAACTACATTTGGTGGAAGCGAGTATTTAAATAACGGTTCTCATGGCTGTGTCAATACACCAGAAGCCAATGCAGAAAAGATTTTTAATAATATTGAAAAAGGTGTGCCGGTAGTGGTGTACTAAAACTTGAGAAGCTGTTGCTTTAGCGATGGAAAAATCGTGGAGTGACAGCTTCCTTTTTGTATATATTAGTGTATGTATCAGGGGTGATAATTCTTTTGGAAGTGTTTTTTGTATTGCAGATTGTGTTTCAAATGCAGTGGAACATTGACAAAGAAAGAAAAATTGATTAGGATAAAGAAAACACAAAAATCAATGTGGGCTTTTATAAAGTTCATGATTAGAATAAAAGGGAGAAAACAAAATGAATATCGTAGTTTTAGCAGGTGGAAACAGTACAGAAAGAGATGTCTCTATTTCATCAGGAGAAGGCGTATGCAGTGCACTTCGTCAGAAAAATCATAAAGCTGTTTTGGTAGACGTATATTTTGGAAAAGAATCTTTTGGGGAAGAACTGTTTCCTGAAGTCTATGATGTAAAAGCAGAAGCAGACAGCATGAGAGAAATGAGTAAATTAGTGGAAGAAACAGGAAAGACCAGAAAAGAATTTTTTGGACCGAATGTACTTTCTATCTGTAAAGCAGCAGATATCGTATTTCTTGCCCTGCATGGAGCAAATGGAGAGGACGGAAAAGTACAGTCTGTCTTTGAATTAATGGGAATTCCTTATACCGGAACCGGCCCGCTCAGCAGTGGAATGGCAATGGATAAAGGAATTACAAAAATGGTATTTGAAGCAAAAGGTGTTCCGACTCCAAAGGGCGTTACTTTAGCTAAAGGAAAGAGTGAAACAGCACTTTCTGCTTATGATATGAACTATCCGGTTATCGTAAAACCTTGTTGTGGCGGTTCCAGTGTAGGAGTCTGCATTGCAAATAATGATGCCGAATATGCTGACGCTTTAAAAGAAGCATTTTCTTATGAAGATGAAATCGTTGTCGAACAGTTTGTAAAAGGACGTGAATTCTCTGTTGCAGTAGTAGAGGGAAAAGCCTATCCGATTATCGAGATTGCACCGCTTCAGGGCTTCTATGATTATAAAAATAAATATAACGCAGGTTCAACTATCGAAACTTGTCCGGCCAAAATTACACCGGAACAGACCAGTCAGATGCAGACTTATGCAGAACTTGGTTACAAAGTATTAAATCTTCAGGCTTATGGCAGACTGGATTTTATCATGGATGAAACTGGCGCAATGTACTGCCTTGAAGCAAATACTCTTCCGGGAATGACACCAACCAGTCTGATTCCACAGGAAGCAAAAGTTCTTGGAATTGATTACCCGGAATTATGTGAAAAATTAATTGAAGTTTCTTTAAAGAAATACCAGTAGGCGGAGAAAAATTATGAAAAATCTTACGTTAGAACATATTGCACGGGCTTGTAATGGCAGTTATCATGGCAGTGAAGCACAGGCAAATCAGGAAGTATTAAGCATTTTTACAGACAGCAGAAAAGCGGCAAAAGGCGGTTTGTTTGTGCCGATTAAAGGGGCAAGAGTAGATGCGCATGATTTTATTGATCAGGTCATGGAAGCAGGAGCACTTGCAACCCTAAGTGAAAAAGACCTTGGGGAGACAAACTTTCCATACATTAAAGTGGAATCCTCTTTACAGGCAGTAAAAGATATTGCGGAATTTTATTTAAAACAGTTAGAGATTCCGGTTGTCGGAATTACCGGAAGTGTTGGAAAAACAAGTACGAAAGAAATGATTGCAGCAGTACTTGGACAGAAATATAATGTGTTAAAGACACAGGGAAACTTTAACAATGAACTGGGACTTCCACTTACCGTATTTGGACTTCGTGCGGAACATCAGATAGCAGTCCTTGAGATGGGAATCAGTGACTTTGGAGAAATGCACAGACTGGCAAAAATTGCACGTCCGGATACCTGTGTGATTACAAATATTGGTCTTTGTCATCTTGAATTCTTAAAATCAAGAGATGGAATCTTAAAAGCCAAAACAGAGATTTTTGATTTCTTAAAAGAAGACGGGCATGTGATTTTAAACGGAGACGATGACAAATTAGTGACCGTTACCGATGTCAAAGGAATCAAGCCGGTATTCTTTGGCGTGGAAAATAAAAACGGAATCTGGGCCGATGAAATTGAGAGCAGAGGCTTAAAAGGAATTGAATGTCGGATTCATGTAAAAGATGAAAGTTTTAAAGTGCTCGTTCCGATTCCGGGACGCCACATGGTTTATAATGCCCTTGCAGGAACAGCAGTTGGTTTAACTTATGGTTTAACCTTAGACGAAATCAAGGCTGGAATTGAGAGCTTACAGTCCTTAAGCGGACGCTTCCATATATTGGAAAATGAGAAGAAAAATATTACGGTTATTGATGACTGCTACAATGCAAATC
>ERZ791864.1635-NODE-1635-length-13987-cov-2.569696_pt1 | contig 13987 bp, 9 predicted proteins | sample MGYA00510282_ERZ791864 | MGnify/ENA primary metagenome ERZ791864 (study PRJEB30046, sample SAMN00792087) | human gut metagenome | study: EMG produced TPA metagenomics assembly of the A metagenome-wide association study of gut microbiota in type 2... | reverse complement strand
CTGGAAACGGATTCCCAGTTGCCTGATTGTTACCGGCATATCGTTTCTGATCGGTTTACTTTCTGTCTTTGGATATAGCATTTGGTCTGATTTCACTATTTTCCACATGCAGTTCCTGGACTTCTTCGACTATATTAGCAATAACATTATGATGCCGATTGTCGCATTGATGACTTGTGTGTTGGTTGGATTTGTTGTAAAAACAACTTTTGTAGAAGATGAAATCGAGAAGAATACACGCTTTCGTGCGAAAGGTTTGTATCGTGTTATGATCAAATTTATCTGCCCGATTTGCATGCTGTTGATTTTATTCTCTGCTCTGTTCCTGAAATTGTAATTTCTATTTTTACGTGAAAAACGCTCTGGAAAGCGGATTAAACAAAGCTTTCCAGAGCGTTTCTATTTTTTGTTATGGAATGTATTTACTGAACAATCAGAATTACTGTTCTGTCCAAGTGTCACTGAAAATGGCTTCTCCGTTAGTGTTAATTACATCGCGGTAGAAATAACCAGAATCCTTTATGGTACGCTTTTGTGTCTGGTAATCTACGTGTACCAAACCGAAACGCTTATCATAACCGTCAGACCATTCGAAATTGTCCATGACGGACCAGTACATGTAACCCATTACCTTTGCTCCGTCCTGCATCGAACGATACAGTTCCCGTAGATACCGTTTCATAAAATCAATTCGCTGCGGATCATGAACTTTACCGTCCAGCTGTACCCAGTCATGGCTTGCCATACCGTTTTCACTAAGCAGAATCGGTTTCTGATAGCGTTCATATAGGAACAACGGACTCCAGTACAGTGCCTCAGGTGTTACCGGCCAACCCATTTGTGTTCTTGCACAGCCGATATAAGCGTTTTCTGCATAGCCAAATTCTGTTTCCGTAGCCTTGCTCTCATAAATGTTGACACCGTAAAAATCGACCGGCTGAGAGATGATTTCCATATCCCCTTCCAGAATTTCCGGCATGTCGTTTCCAAGAATCCGATAAGCTTCTTCCGGATACTTGCCAAAGAAGATCGGATCTGCCCACCAAGCAAGTTCAAATGGGAAGCGGTTTTTAGTAAAAGCGAAACTCTTACGTTTTGCTTCTGCAATGGCTTCCGGTGTATTGCTTTCCGGTGTGCAGCAGGGTGTTGCAAAGGCAAATCCAACAGTTGGCTTCTGCTTTGCATACTTCCGGATCACCTGTACTGCTTTTCCGTGAGCCAGCAAAACGTTGTGTGTCATGCGAGTCAAGTCGTGTGCCTGATGCACCTCGAAAGGAGCAAATTTTCCAATGGCATAGCCGCAGCCGATGAATACCTGCGGTTCGTTAATGGTCATCCAATACTTTACACGGTCGGACAGAGCATCAACTACGACTTTGGCGTATTCTGCAAACCAGTCTGAGGAATCACGATTCAGCCAGCCACCCTTCTGATGCAATGCCAGAGGATAGTCCCAGTGAAACAGCGTTACCAACGGCTCAATGCCGTTTGCCAGCAGTTCGTCTACCAAATCAGAATAGAACTGCAATCCTTTCTGATTTACTTTTCCAGTACCGTCCGGCAAAACTCTTGTCCAGCTGATTGAAAAGCGATAATTGCGAATGCCCATTTTTTTCATCATTTTCACATCATCTTTGAAGTGATGATAGTGGTCGCATGCAATATTTCCGTTTTCGCTGTGTGCCACATGACCGTCTTCCTGTGTGTAAGCATCCCAGACGTTTAAGCCTTTGCCATCGTCTTGATATGCACCTTCTACCTGATATGCGGCGGAAGCAGTTCCCCATAAAAAATTGTCCTGAAACTTCATATATAAACCTCCTAAAGTTGATAGATCAATGGTTGACAGATTGCCTGTTCTGTGTTATATTATATCTGTAACAATCCGTAAAATCTAGTACTATATCCTCGGATTCTTGTACTTTTTCCACTAATTTTCTCTGATTGTCAAAATGCAGAGAAAAAAAGAAACAGAGGTGTCGGAATTGGAAAAACAGAAATTTTATGAGAAGCGAAAACATGGTACCCCACGATTCCCTATGGAATGTTTTGTGACACGTGCAGATGGAAATCAACATTTTCTGGTACCGCTGCACTGGCACAGAAATATAGAAATTATGCAAATGCTGCATGGTACAGCGGTAATTACAATTGGAAATGAAACGTTTTCCGCAGTAGAGGGAGATATTTTCTGTATCAATCAGGAGGAACTGCACCGAATTGTTTCAGAGGACAATCAGTTAGTATATCGTACAGTTATTTTTCCGTTACAGGCATTGACTTTTTCAGAAAGCGATGCTGCTCAGACTTACTTGGAACAAATTGTACAAGGGGTACTGCGGTTTCCGGTACAAGTTACCAATGAAACTGAAAAATATTTTCTGCGTGAAACCTTGTATCAGATTCAAATTGCCGCGGAGCAAAAAAGTGTTGGGTATGAACTTATGGTAAAGGCACAGCTTTTGCAAATAATTGCACAAATGCTCTGCCAACATCAGATTGTTTCGGTGCAGCATTCCCCCAGTGAAAAAAGCAAACGATTGAAAGAAATGTTGCATTTTATTCAGAGGCATTATGCTGCTCCTTTGACCATTACAGTTATGGCAGAGCAGTTTCATATGTCTGAAAAATATTTTTCCCGCTATTTTCGCATTGCTACAGGTCAAAACTTTACGGCATATTTAAACGCTGTCCGAATTGAAAAGGCACAGGCATTGTTACTGGAAACTGATGAAACTGTTTTAGAAATTGCTTTTTCTTGTGGGTATGAAAATGTCAGTTATTTCAATCGGGTGTTTCGCAGGCAGACAGGGTATTCCCCATTGCAGTATCGCTCGATAGCGGTATCTTGACAGATTCATAAATAGTTTACAATACTACCTATTTACATTCTTACCCAAAAGGATTATAATAAAGGCAGTACAGCACAAGGTTTATTTGTCGATTTTGCACGCAATTTACCAAATGCATCTTACGTACAAGCTTTGTGCAGTGCTGTTTGAAATTGGAAATCATGTAGCGGTGCACGATTGCAGCAACATGTATTTCCAGAAAGAATATTGTCAAAAGAGTTTGCTGGGGAATGCTCTGGAAACTCGTGTACACTGGAGGTATTTGTATCATGGGTAGATTTACATTGCCAAGAGATTTGTATCATGGCACAGGTTCTTTGGAAACATTAAAAACGCTGACTGGCAAAAAAGCAATCGTAGTTGTTGGCGGTGGTTCCATGAAGCGGTTTGGCTTTTTGGACAAGGCGGTGGCTTATTTGAAAGAAGCCGGCATGGAAGTGGAGCTGTTTGAAGGCGTTGAACCGGATCCTTCTGTAGAAACCGTAATGAAGGGTGCAGAAGCAATGCGGAAATTCCAGCCGGATTGGATCGTTGCCATGGGTGGTGGCTCTCCGATTGACGCTGCAAAGGCAATGTGGGTATTCTATGAGTATCCGGATACTACATTTGAAGAAATCATTACACCGTTTAGCTTCCCGACATTGCGGACAAAAGCAAAATTTTGTGCAATTCCGTCTACATCGGGTACTGCGACAGAAGTAACTGCATTTTCGGTAATTACGGACTATCACAAGGGTATTAAGTATCCGTTGGCTGACTTTAATATCACGCCGGACGTTGCCATTGTAGATCCGGAACTGGCAGAAACTATGCCGAAAAAGCTGGTTGCACATACTGGTATGGACGCTATGACACATGCGATCGAGGCATATGTATCCACCCTGCACTGCAATTATACTGACCCGTTGGCACTGCATGCAATCAAGATGATTCACAACAACTTGAAGAAGTCTTACGACGGAGATATGGAAGCTCGTGCGGCAATGCATGATGCACAGTGCTTGGCTGGTATGGCATTCTCAAATGCACTGTTGGGTATCGTACACTCTATGGCACACAAGACTGGTGCGGCTTATACCGGCGATCACATCATTCACGGTTGTGCCAATGCAATGTATCTGCCAAAGGTCATCAAGTATAATTCGAAAAATGAAGAAGCTGCAAATCGGTACGCAGAGATCGCATCCTTTATTGGTTTGTCTGGTGCAACAACAGAGGAAAAAGTTGATTCGTTGATTGCAGAACTCCGTTCCATGAATGACCAGTTGGATATTCCGCAGGGCATTAAGAATTACGGTAAGAGCGGCGTAAAGGCAGATACTTCTATCATTGATGAAAAGGAATTTTTGGAAAAGCTGCCGGAAGTGGCAAAGAATGCTATCGCCGATGCCTGCACTGGTTCCAATCCGCGTCAGCCCTCTCAAGAGGAAATGGAAAAGCTGCTGAAAGCTTGCTACTACGACACGGAAATTGATTTCTAATTGATATATATCTATAATGAAATGCAAAAAGCACTTGTACAGTATTCTGTACAAGTGCTTTTCTTATATGATACTTACTAAAGTCATGATTTATGCGAACAGGCTCTTGCCAGTCATTTCTTCCGGCTGCGGCAGTTCCATTGCCTCCAGCATTGTCGGAGCAATATCTGCCAAAACGCCGCCTTCGCGAAGCTTGCAATCCTTGCCAACTACGATAAACGGTACCGGATTGGTAGTGTGTGCAGTGAACGGTGTGCCGTCTGCTTCCAGCATCTTGTCAGCATTGCCGTGATCAGCGGTGATGAATGCGATACCGTCCTTTTTCATGATTGCATCAACCATGCGACCAACACAAGTGTCTACTGCTTCTACAGCCTTGACTGCAGCATCAAAGACACCGGTATGACCAACCATATCGCAGTTTGCATAGTTCAGAATGATGACATCATACTTATCGCTGTCGATTGCTTCAACAACCTTATCCGTTACTTCGTATGCACTCATTTCCGGTTTCAGATCGAAAGTCGGAACGTCAGGGCTCTTGACCAGAATGCGGTCTTCTCCGTCAAAGGTCTGTTCTCTGCCGCCGTTGAAGAAGAATGTAACGTGTGCATACTTCTGTGTTTCTGCAATACGAAGCTGTGTCTTGCCGCACTTACTCAGGTATTCACCCAGTGTCATGTGCAGATCTTCCGGCGGATATGCAACGGAAACGTTCGGCATGGATGCATCATACTGAGCCATGCAAACGAACTGTACCGGAAAATAACCGTTCTTTCTCTCGAAGCCGTTGAAATCCGGGTCTACGAAGCAACGTGTCAGCTGTCTTGCACGGTCCGGACGGAAGTTGAAGAATACCATGCTGTCCCCTGCCTTAACAGTGTCGTCTTTTTCCAGAACGGTCGGCAGCATGAATTCGTCGGTAACATCGTTAGCATAGCTGTCCTCGATTGCCTTTACCGGATCAGCAGTGGTCTGTACACCCTCGCCCAGAACCATTGCATCATATGCCTTTTCTACACGATCCCATGCATTGTCACGATCCATTGCATAATAACGACCAGAAATGGTGGCAATTTTACCAACGCCGATTTCATTCAGCTTGGCAACTGCTTCCTTCATGAAACCAGCGGCAGATGCCGGCGGTTCGTCACGGCCGTCCAGAAATGCGTGTACATATACCTTGGACAGACCTTTCCGCTTTGCCATTTCCAGCAGTCCGTACAGGTGAGAAATGTGGCTGTGCACGCCGCCCGGAGAGAGCAGACCCATCAGGTGCAGAGCAGTTCCCTTTTCTTTGCAAGCGTCCATTGCTGCGGAAATTGCAGGATTTTCGAAGAACTTGCCGTCCTCAATATCCTTTGTAATCTTTACCAGCATCTGATAAACGATTCTGCCGGCACCAATGTTGGTGTGACCAACTTCCGAGTTGCCCATTTGACCGTCTGGCAGACCAACGTCCAGCCCGCTGGCACCGATCAGGGTATTCGGACCCTGCATATATTTGTCCAGATTTGGCTTCTTTGCTGCGTGGATTGCATTGCCGTAATCACTGGGATTATGACCAAAGCCGTCCATGATAATCAATGCAACAGGTTTTTTGCTCATGTTGTATTTCTCCTTTTCTTCCAAAAAGGCAGCACCGTGCAGTCACCTTACGGCTCTGTACGGCACTGCCTGATTGCGTATTGGATAAAGGTAACACCCGTTTTATTATATGGTATTGCCTAAAATTTTAGCTTACTTAGAAGCTTCTGCCAGCAGTACGCCGAACTTTTCAGCAACCAGAGAAGCACCGCCGATCAGACCACCGTCGATGTTTTCCTTTGCCAGCAGTTCTGCACAGTTCTTTTCGTTCATAGAACCGCCGTACTGAATGGTCATACCGTTTGCAATTGCCTGATCGTACAGAGAAGCAACAGTTGCACGGATAAATGCACAAACTTCTTCAGCCTGTTCTGCAGTAGCAGTCTTACCAGTGCCAATTGCCCATACCGGCTCATAAGCGATAACGATATTCTTTACCTGATCTGCAGTCAGACCGTGCAGAGCAACCTTTACCTGCTTTGCAACAACTTCTTCTGTGATGCCCAGTTCCCGTTCTGCCAGTGTTTCACCAACGCACAGGATAACAGTCATGCCAGCTTCAATTGCAGCAGTAGTACGCTTATTTACAGTTTCATCGGTTTCGCCGAAGTACTGTCTGCGTTCAGAGTGACCAACGATGACATACTTTACGCCCATTTCGGTCAGCATATCAGCGGAAATTTCGCCGGTGAATGCACCACTCTTTTCGAAATGTACGTTCTCTGCACCAACTTCGATATTTGTGCCCTCAGTCAGGGACAGTGCGGTTTCCAGATTGGTAAACGGTACACAAATGATAACACCACAGGTCTTGTCAGCTGCGATCGGCTTCAGAGCGTTGATCAGTTCTGCTGCTTCCTTGCGGTTCTTGTTCATCTTCCAGTTGCCGGCAATAATTGCCTTTCTCAGTGCCTTGTTCATGACAAATTCCTCTTTTCTGATGATTCTGATGCTTCTGCATCTGTAATATAATCCCCTTCTTCGTGGGATTCCTTGTTGTTGCTTCCATTATAGCTGCCGATGACGATGCCTTTGGAAAAAGGCATACAGAGCATTCCGATCGCCAGACCGCAAAATGCACCCAGTGCAAATGCAGCAGCCGGATTCAAAAACGCATTTTTGACAGAATCCTGCACTTCCCATTTTTTCATGGTATCATTCCTTTCCCAAGACAGCACAAACGGAGGTTTCCATTTTCACAGAATCCTCCTGTTTGCAGCAGCACAAAACAGCTGCGTTCTTATTTTGATTAGTCCTTGTCAGCAATTGCTGCAACGCCCGGCAGAACCTTGCCTTCCAGATATTCCAGAGATGCACCGCCGCCAGTGGAAATGTGGCTCATCTTGTCTGCGAAGCCCAGCTGCATTACTGCTGCTGCGGAGTCGCCGCCGCCGATGATGGTGGTCGCATCAGTATCTGCCAGAGCCTGTGCAACAGCAACAGTACCCTTGTTCAGAATCGGGTTTTCGAATACGCCCATCGGTCCGTTCCATACAACAGTCTTTGCAGTCTTAACTGCATCTGCAAACAGTGCCTGTGTCTTTTCGCCAATATCCAGACCCATTCTGTCTGCCGGAATCTTGTTGGAATCATAGGTAACAACTTCGATTGCAGCATCGATCGGGTTCGGGAATTCAGAAGCAGTTACGGTGTCTACCGGCAGCAGCAGAGCCTTGCCGTTTGCCTTTGCCTTTTCCAGCATTTCCTTGCAATAGTCGATCTTGGTGTCATCTACCAGAGAAGTACCAACTTCATAGCCCTGTGCCTTCAGGAAGGTATAAGCCATACCGCCGCCGATAATCAGGGTGTCGCACTTTTCCAGCAGGTTGGAGATAACGTTCAGCTTATCTGCAACCTTTGCACCGCCCAGAATTGCAACGAACGGGCGAACCGGATTTTCAACAGCATTGCCGAGGAACTTGATCTCCTTCTGCATCAGATAGCCGACAGCAGTTTCCTTTACGAATTCTGTTACGCCGACAGTGGAGCAGTGTGCTCTGTGTGCACTGCCGAATGCGTCCATAACAAATGCATCAGCGATAGAAGCCAGATCCTTGCTGAAGGATTCGATGTTCTTGGTTTCTTCCTTGCGGAAACGGGTGTTTTCCAGAACAACGATCTCACCGTTCTGCATCTTGTCTACAGCAGTTCTTACAGTATCATCTACAACAACATCAGACGGAACAAAAGTAACCTTTGCGGAAACCAGTTCAGCCAGACGAGCAGCAGCAGCCTTCAGAGAGAACTTTTCCTCCGGACCATTCTTCGGCTTGCCCAGATGAGAGCACAGAATTACCTTTGCACCTTCAGAAACCAGCTTGTTGATGGTCGGCAGTGCTGCCTGAATACGGTTATCATTTGTGATAACGCCGTCCTTCATCGGAACATTGAAGTCCACGCGAACCAGAACACGTTTGCCGGTCACTTTCAGATCGTCTACAGATACCTTGTTTAACTCTGCCATTTGTTTGACATCCTTTCTGCGATAGACTGCATCGTGAAAGGGAAATTCATATATTATCCGATACAGCCTGAAATTTAACGATTTTTCTGAAATGCGGTTGGTGCATTTCATACAGTTTCATTATACACCATTTCACAAAATTTTGCAAGCTTTTCCGTGAGATTTTCTAAAAAGCCCAAAATCTATTGTGGGAAAATCTGATTTTTTTGGAAATCCGCCAGTTTTGCGGGAAAATTTGCAGGTGGATTGACTTTCTCCAACGTTTCCCTTAGTTTTCCAGACACGGTTTGAGGTACTTGCCTGTGTAAGAATCCACACAGGCTGCTACCTGTTCCGGTGTACCGCTGACTACGACGGTGCCGCCGTGGTCGCCTCCCTCTGGTCCGAGATCTACGATCCAGTCTGCCACCTTGATAACATTTAGATTGTGTTCAATTACTACAACAGAATTCCCAGTATCAGTCAGACGCTGGAGTACTTCGATCAGACGGTGTACATCGGCAGTATGCAGGCCTGTAGTCGGTTCGTCCAGAATATAAATGGTTCTTCCAGTGGGACGTTTGGAAAGTTCTGTTGCAAGTTTGACACGCTGTGCTTCCCCGCCGGAGAGCGTGGTTGCCGGCTGACCGATTTTCAGATAGCCCAGTCCTACTTCCTGCAGCGTTTTCAACTTTCGGGCAATTTTCGGGTGATTTTCAAAGAATGCTACGCCTTCGTCTACTGTCATTTCCAGTACATCATAAATAGACTTTCCTTTGTACTCTACCGCCAGCGTTTCCCGATTGTAGCGTTTTCCTTTGCAGACTTCGCAGGGAACGTAAACATCCGGCAGAAAGTGCATTTCAATTCGCAGGATACCGTCGCCCTGACATGCTTCGCATCTGCCCCCTTTGACATTGAAAGAGAATCGTCCTGCGGTATAGCCCTTGGCTTTGGCATCATTGGTTTTAGCAAACAGTTCCCGAATGTCGGTAAATACACCGGTATAGGTTGCCGGATTGGAACGAGGTGTCCGTCCAATCGGCGACTGGTCAATGTCAATGACCTTGTCCAGAAACTCCGTTCCCTCCATGCTGTCAAAATCTCCGTGGCGGGTTCTTGCACGGTTCAGCTTTGCCGCCAGATATTTATACAAAATCTCGTTGACCAGCGAGGACTTTCCAGAGCCGGAAACACCAGTTACACAGGTAAATACACCAAGAGGAATGGAAACATCAATGTTTTTCAAGTTATGCTCTCTTGCACCATGAATGGTTAGCATATTTCCGTTTCCAGTACGGCGTTCCCTGGGAAGCGGGATTTTTCGCTGTCCGCTGAGATATTGACCGGTAATCGATTTTTCGCAGGCAAGCAATCCCTGAACATCACCGGAATAGACAACATTTCCTCCGTGAATTCCTGCACCGGGACCGATGTCCACTACATAGTCTGCCGCCAGAATGGTGTCATCGTCATGTTCTACCACGATCAGCGTATTGCCCAAATCCCGCAGACGTTTCAGCGTATCAATTAATTTATCGTTATCCCGCTGATGCAATCCAATACTGGGTTCGTCCAGAATATACAGTACGCCCATTAGATAGGAACCGATTTGTGTTGCCAAGCGGATACGTTGGCTTTCGCCGCCGGAAAGCGTACCGGCATTGCGGGAAAGTGTCAGATATTCCAGTCCCACATTATTCAGGAATCCCAGTCGTTCCCGAATCTCCTTTACGATTCGTGCGGCAATAAATTGCTCCCGTTCTGTTAATTGCAGCTGAGCAAAGAAGTCCAGTGCTTTTGTAACGGAAAGTTCAGTCAGATCGATAATGTTTTTGCCGCCAACTGTAACCGCCAGTACTTCCGGCTTCAAACGTTTGCCGTGGCACACCGGACAAGCTACATCACTCATCACACTGCTGATTTCTTCCTTTGCCCATTCCCCGCCGTCTGCGAATCGTCGTTTCAGATTGGGAATTACACCTTCAAACGGAGCACGGAATCCCTCAGTTCTGCCGCCGGCTGTGGTGCGATGCAGAAACAGTGGATCTTCTTTTGTGCCGTACAAAAATAAGTTCAGCTGTTCCTTGGAGAGTTCTTTTACAGGAACATCTAAAGAAATGCCGTATTTTTCGGAGATTGCCTGATAATACATCATAGCAATGGAATTGTCGTCTAGACTATTCCACCCCACTGCCTTAATAGCACCCTGACGAATACTCAAGTCACGATTCGGAACCACCAGCTTCGGATCAATTTCCTGAAATACGCCCAAACCGGTACAGTTCGGACACGCTCCGAATGGATTGTTGAAAGAGAACATACGGGGAGTCAGTTCTTCGACGGAAACGCCATGTTCCGGACAAGCATAACTTTGTGAGAACAGCATTTCTTCTCCGCCAATCACGTCTACAACTGCTAATCCCCCTGTCAAAGCGAGCACTGTTTCCAGACTGTCAGTCAGTCGCGTGCGGATTGTCGGCTTTACTACAAGTCGGTCTACAATGATTTCAATGGTATGCTTTTTATTTTTTTCCAGCGTGATTTGCTCAGACAAATCGTATTGATTTCCATCTATGCGAACGCGAACATAACCAGACTTCTTTGCCGTTTCCAATGCTTTTAGATGCTGCCCCTTCTTCCCGCGGACAATGGGTGCCAGAAGTTGAATTCGTGTTCCCTCCTCCAGTGCCAGAATGCGGTCTACAATTTCATCAACAGACTGCTGTTTGATTTCTCTGCCACAAACAGGACAATGAGGAATGCCGATACGGGCATAGAGCAGACGGAGATAATCATAGATTTCAGTTACGGTTCCCACTGTGGAACGCGGGTTTTTGGAAGTGGTTTTCTGATCGATGGAAATTGCCGGCGATAAGCCCTCGATGCTGTCCACATCAGGCTTTTCCATTTGTCCCAGAAACTGCCGTGCATAAGACGAAAGGCTTTCCATATAGCGACGCTGTCCGTCTGCGAAGATGGTGTCAAATGCCAGAGAAGATTTTCCGGAGCCGGAAAGTCCGGTCATGACTACCAGTTTATCCCGTGGGATCTCCACATCAATATTTTTCAGATTGTTCGCTCTTGCACCGCGTACAACAATTTTATCCAACATGAATTATTGTTCCTCCTCCAGCTTTTTGATTTTATCCCGCAGATATGCGGCGTGTTCGAATTCCAACAATTTTGCGGCTTCTTTCATCTGGACAGTCAGCTGTTCGATCAATGCACGCTTTTCTTTGCCGCGTAACTTCTTGCCAGTTGTTTTCTTTTCCACTTCTGCTTTTGTGGTAATTTCAATGACATCACGCACATCTTTTTGAATGGTTTTCGGAATGATGCCGTGTGCTTCATTATAGGCTTGCTGCTTGGCACGACGGCGTTCTGTTTCTGTGATTGCCCGTTCCATAGAACCGGTTATCTCGTCGGCGTACATGATAACTTGTCCGTGTGCATTTCGTGCGGCACGTCCGATTGTCTGGATCATAGAGGTTTCACTTCGCAGGAATCCCTCCTTATCTGCATCCAGAATGGCTACCAGAGAAACTTCTGGAATGTCCAGTCCTTCACGGAGCAGGTTGATGCCAACCAGCACATCAAATTCTCCCAGCCGCAGATCGCGGATAATTTCCATACGTTCTACAGTATCTATATCATGGTGCAGATACCGAACCCGAACGCCCATACGTTCCAAATAAGCCGTCAGGTCTTCTGCCATTTTTTTAGTCAGTGTTGTAACAAGTACACGCTCATTTTTTTCTGCACGGAGATTGATTTCTGAAAACAGATCTTCAATCTGTCCGTCTACCGGACGCACAGTGATTTCCGGATCCAGCAAACCAGTGGGGCGAATCACCTGTTCTACGGTCTGTACAGAATGCTCTTTTTCAAATGGTCCGGGGGTTGCACTGACATAGATTGCCTGATGCACATGGCTGTAGAATTCCTCGAAATTCAGCGGGCGGTTGTCGAACGCACTGGGCAGCCGGAATCCATAGTCCACCAGCGTTTGCTTTCTGGCTCTGTCGCCGGCGTACATGGCACGAACCTGCGGCAGTGTCACATGACTTTCATCGACCACCAATAGAAAATCTTCCGGAAAGTGATCTAACAACGTATAGGGTACACTGCCTGCCGGTCTGCCGGCTAATACACGAGAATAGTTTTCGATGCCGCTGCAAAAACCGATTTCCTCCAGCATTTCCATGTCGTACTGTGTACGCTGTTGGATTCGCTGTGCTTCGATCAGTTTGTGATTGGCGGAGAACCACGCCACCCGTTGCAGCATCTCCTGACGGATTTCTTTGACAGCTTTGGTCACTTTTTCGCTTCCCACAACATAATGCGATGCCGGCAGAATTGCCGCATACTGCATGGTTGCTGTAACTTCTCCGGAAACCACATTGATCTCGCAGATGCGGTCAATTTCATCTCCGAAATATTCTACGCGAATTGCCTTGTCAGTGGAAGATGCCGGAAAGATTTCTACTACGTCGCCGCGAACGCGGAATTTATTGCGGACAAAATTGATGTCATTTCGTTCATATTGAATTGCAACTAGTTGGTCAATCAGTTGATCTCTGGACTTTTCCATTCCCACACGAATAGAAACCATCATGGAACGATATTCTTCCGGACTGCCCAGGGAATAGATACAGGAAACGCTGGCGACAATGATGACATCTTTTCGCTCTGCCAGTGCCGCTGTGGCACTGTGCCGCATTTTGTCGATCTCGTCATTGATCGAGGAGTCTTTTTCGATATAGCTGTCCGTGCTGGGAATATAGGCTTCCGGTTGATAGTAATCGTAATAGGACACAAAATATTCTACGGCATTATTCGGGAAAAATTCCCGAAACTCTGAACAAAGCTGTGCTGCCAGAATTTTATTGTGAGCCAACACCAGAGTCGGTTTGTTCACCTGTGCGATGACATTGGCAATGGTGTACGTTTTACCGGAACCGGTAACGCCCAGTAAAGTCTGCTCGTGGTCACCGTTCCGAATTCCCTGTACCAGTTTGGCAATCGCTTCCGGTTGGTCACCGGTAGGCGAAAATGGTGCATGCAAATCAAAATGATCCATTTGGTTCCCTCCTTCAAAGCATTTTATGAATCGCTCCAGCCCATGACTTGCCGCATGGAAATTGTATCTCCCTGTTTTCCCAATACAATATGATCCAACAGTTGTATTTGCATACTGTCCAGTATCCGCCGCAGCTGTTGGGTGGCAAACAGATCAGCATCAGAAAAGGCTGCCTGTCCCTGCGGGTGATTATGTGCCAGCACTACACGGCTGCTCCGCATGCGTATTGTACATTCCACAATGCGATGTGTATCCAGTGCGGCTCTTTGTGCAGTGCCGGTGGAGATTGTTTCGCAGTGCAGCAAATGCAAGTGCTCGTCCAGACAGAGCAGAAGCACCTTTTCTTCCACTGTCGCGGAAAGTTTTGCCTGCACATAGGCACACAATTTTTGTGTGCTGTCTAACGCAACATGTTCCCGCAGTTTATCCAACTGGTACTGCTGGCAAAGCTGCGGAAGCAACTTCAGAAATATGGCTGCGTTTTCGCTGATGCCTTTGATACGTTTTAAATCCTGTATATCTGCGTCCAGCACACCGGAAA
>ERZ791864.1633-NODE-1633-length-14000-cov-23.005450_pt1 | contig 14000 bp, 7 predicted proteins | sample MGYA00510282_ERZ791864 | MGnify/ENA primary metagenome ERZ791864 (study PRJEB30046, sample SAMN00792087) | human gut metagenome | study: EMG produced TPA metagenomics assembly of the A metagenome-wide association study of gut microbiota in type 2... | reverse complement strand
CCAAATTGGAAAGGCGTGTCAGATTGCCTAGCACATCAGCTCCCAGCTGAGTGCTATATGTACCAGAGCCGGCCAATCTTGCATGGTATTCGTTGCCAAAAGGCAGATGTTGGATTTGCAGTTCCATACCCTTGAAATACCCGATAGGTACGGGCTTTTCGCTATTCAGTGCCAAGCCCAGCAGACCTAACAGGGCTTTCCCCGCAGGTTCTTTTTCGTAGTAAACTTTCTTTTCCAACTGGATACAGAAAACATCTTTGCCGTCCGCATCCACTACGGAGTGTTCCTTTACGGTGGCGGCGTCTACTGTGGCATTTTCAATCTGTTCTTTGCATTTTCGGATTTCAGCCGGGAAGCCGATGGCAATTTTATTTTCCAGTTCATAACGCTGGCTGTCATGGGCAGCTTTCAGTGTTTTAAGACGGGTCAACTGCACGTCCAAGTCCATCTTTTCCTTGATAAGCGGATTGCCTGCCGCCAATGCCTTTACCTCGGCATAGGACAGTGCGGCCTCGTCCATATCATCGCAGCTGCGAGCCGGAGATTTTGAGGTCATGATCTGCCCGATGAATTTTTGCTTATTTTCGATAAGCTGCCATGAGTAGGCATCAAATGTTCCCTCCGTTACATAACGGAAAACATAGACCTCCTTATTTTCATTGCCCTGTCGTAATATTCTGCCCTCACGCTGCTCAATATCAGATGGCCGCCACGGTACATCCAGATGGTGCAACGCAATCAGCCGCTTTTGTACATTGGTTCCGGCTCCCATTTTGGCCGTGCTGCCCATCAGCACGCGAACTGCACCGCTGCGAACTTTTCCGAAAAGTTCCGTCTTGCGGGCATCGGTGTTTGCTTCATGGATGAAGGCAATTTCTGTTTCGGGGATTCCGCGTTCGATCAGCTTTGCTTTCATGTCATCGTAGACATTGAAAACGCCTGCCTTGGGCGTGGACAGATCGCAGAAAACAAGCTGCGCACTGCGTTGAGGCATGGTCTGCTCCCATATCTCAAAAATTTTGCCCACACAGATATTGACCTTGCTGTCAGGATCATCGGGCAAGTCGGGGTCGATCAAGCGCTGATCCAGCGCCAATTTGCGTCCGTCGTTGGTGATTTTAAGCATATTGTCCTCATAGGGCTTTACCATTTTATTGCGGATTTTGTCGGCCCGTTCGCCCAATTCTGTCACCATCTGCTTTTGTATTTCGGAGGGCTTTAGCTGAATGTTGGTCGGCTTGCCGCCCACAAGGGCAGGGACAGGTAATTTCAGCATATCTGCTGTTTGAATGTCAGCGCATTCCTTGAACATTGCCATAAGTTCTGGCAGATTGAAAAAACGAGCAAAGCGTGTTTTTGTGCGGTAGCCGGTTCCCTCCGGCGCAAGTTCGATGGCTGTGACGGTTTCGCCAAAGGTGGCCGCCCAACTGTCAAAGTTTGCAAGGCCGTTGCGTTCCAAGGTGTACTGCTGCAAATAGCGCTGCATGGTATACAGCTCGGTCATACTGTTGGAAATGGGGGTGCCTGTGGCAAACGTTACGCCGCGTGCCCCGGTGATTTCATCAAGGTACTGGCACTTCATAAACAGGTCACTGGCCTTTTGGCTTTCGGTGGTGCTGATACCCGCGATGTTGTGCATCTTTGTAACGGTCATGAGGTTCTTGAAATTGTGTGCTTCATCGACCATGAGGGAGTCTGCACCCAGTTCCTCAAAAGTCACCACATCATCCCGCTTCGGGGCGTCCAGCAAATTTGACAGCTTGGTTTTCAACTGCTTTTTCTTACTTTCCAACTGCTTGACGGTCAGACGGCTGTCGCTGTTGTCCATGCTCTCCAACTGCATCTCCAGCTCGTCAATTTGCTTGCGGATAAACTCGGCTTTTCTGGCATCGGAAAGTGGAATCTTTTCAAACTGGCTGTGACCGATTACCACAATGTCATAGTTGCCGGTGGCAATTTTGGCGCAAAACCGCTTGCGGTTCGTTTTTTCAAAATCACGCTGCGTTGTGACTAAAATGTTTGCATTGGGGTATAGCTTCAGCGCTTCACTGGCAAATTGGCCTGTCAGATGATTTGGCACGGCAACAAGCGTTTTACTGCACAGGCCCAGCCGCTTTTTTTCCATTGCGGCGGCAACCATTTCGTAAGTTTTACCCGCGCCAACCACATGGGCCAGCAAGGTGTTGTGGCCGTACAGGATGTGGGCAATGGCATTGCGCTGGTGCGGCCGCAGCGAGATTTCCGGGTTCATGCCGAAAAACTGAATGTGACTTCCATCATATTCGCGCGGGCGAATACAATTAAATTTTTCATTGTACAGCGCTACTAAACTTTCCCGGCGTTCACGGTCCTTGAAAATCCAGTCTTTAAAAGCATCTTCTATCATTCGCTGCTTGGCCTGTGCTTCTTCGGTGGCAGGACCATTGAGTTTATGCTGCTCCTTGCCGTTTTCGTCATAGATTGTATCGTAAATTTTGGTGGCCCGCAGATTGAGTGCGTTCTCCAACAAATGATAGCCGTTGATACGTTTTGTGCCGTAGGTGTTCGTGACGCGGATATTATCGTTGCCCTGGCTCTTGTTGGAAATATACCAGTTATTCAGATATTCATTGTAACGGACAGCTATTTTCTGTTCACGGTAGGTTGACTGAAAAAGTTCATCGGCAAACCGCTTGATGATTTCCGGCCCGATCCATGTGACACCCAACCGAACCGTTATTTCGCCCGCCGTCAAGTCCTTGGGCTGCACCTGTTCCAACGCTTCTACATTGATGCGGAACGCTGGGTCTTGGTCGGCTGCAACATGAGCAATACGCAGCTTTTCGCGCACATTGCCGGATAAATACTCGTCCGCCATAAGGTAAACAGGGCTGCCGTCCTCCTGTTTGCGGAAAGGCTCTACAAAAATAACGCCCGCCAGTTCCTTAGCAAGCGTTGCTTCATCTTTCCCGGTAAGGTGCATCATGTAAGGCATATCGACCTTGGCACGTTCCCCGATGCTCAGTGCCAGAGCGTCCGATGCCGTGTCGGCGTGGTCTGGTATCTGTGCAGAGCGGATAGTCCTTTTGGTGAACATATCCGACTTGCTGATAAAGTTTCCTTTTTCATCGACATTTTCAAGTGAACACAGCAAATAGTAGCTGCTGTCATCCCGGAAAGACAACTCCGCGCTGCGGCTGTTGATTAGGCCGTGCTTGCCGCGGAAGGCATCATACTGGCGGTTAAGCTGGGCTTGCAGACGGCGGATTTCCTCGTCCGGCAAGTCCTGCAACTGCGCATCGATCAGAGCGCGGGTGGTATCGCGCAGTTCCACCAGTTTGCGGATACGCTCGGCAGATGCTGCGTTGGGATTACACTCCCGCATGACTGCGCCTTCGCGGTAATAGATTTTATCGTCCTTTACCGTGTAGCTGAAATTACGCACAAAGGGGTCGGCATCAATGTACTTGGTGTCCTCGCCGCTTTCTTCCTGCACAGAGATTTCGGCTTTTGTCAGCGTGGCGGTCAAGTGCTGCATGGCAGTGTCGATTTGCGTTTCCAGCAACGGCTTTCCGAAACGGTCCACCGCATCGGGGTCTATTGGCTGGCAGGTGGAAGTCGGGCCATATGGACCGGCGACTATCTCCATTCTGCCGCAAATCATTTCAGGGTGCTCCACAAAGTAGCGGTTCATGGTGATGCCGTTGGCATCTTCTGCAAGGTGCAGCCAAGGCTCGTCCTGCTGGCGCAGCGTATCGCGCTTTTGCAGAAAAATTACATCCGTCATAATTTTAGTTCCGCTGCCCTTGAACGCATTGTTGGGCAAGCGCACCGCGCCGATAAGGTCACAGCGCTCGGCAATGTACTTGCGGGCGCGGTCATCTTTTTTGTCCAATGTGCCGCTGGAGGTGATGAACGCCATGATGCCGCCGGTGCGCAGCTTGTCGATGCTCTTGGCAAAGAAATAGTCGTGAATGGGAAAATGCAGCCGGTTATACTGCGGGTCATTGACTTGGAAATTGCCGAAAGGGACATTGCCAATAGCGCAGTCAAAATAGTTGTCGGGGAGAAGCGCATTTTCATAGCCGGTTACTTGGATATTGGCCTTTTGATATAGCTGCTTGGAGATGCGGCCTGTGATGCTGTCCAATTCTACGCCGTAGAATTTGGCATCGCTGCTGCCAAAATGTCCGTGTGCGAGAAATGCGCCTGTGCCCATGCTGGGTTCTAGGATTTTTCCGCCCTTTACGCCGAAGCGCTCCAGTGCACGGTAGATGGGGTGGATAACGGTGGCGGGGGTATAAAACGCCGTCAGGGTGCTGCTGCGGGCAGCTTCATACTCAGATTCTGACAATGCTGCTTTCAGTTGGCTGTACTCGTTCGACCATGCACTTTTGTTCGGGTCGAACGCATCCGAAAGCCCGCCCCAGCCCGTGTACTGCGCTAAAATTTTCTGCTCATCCTCAAAAGCAGGACTGCCACCGTTCGCTACGCGCTGCTCAATTTCTTTCAGCTTTTGGATAGCGGCAATATTGGCTGCAAATTTTTCCCGCGGTGCTGTCGGCAGGTTGTCCAGATAAGGGGCTTCATAGGTAATGGGTTCGCGGTGGTAAGGTTCATCTTCTGCCGAAAGCCTTTCTGCGTCCGCCATAACCTGCTCCACAAAGGGGCTGGGTTCTTCGATGACTTCGCCCACGATGGGTTCAGCAATTTCTTCCTGCTGCGCTTGGCGGCTTGGAACTTCCGGGGCGGATAGTGCTGCATTTTTGGGGTTGGCCGCAAGCAGCCGCGCAAATTCTTCATGGCTGACGGCACGGCCTACCAGCGGGAAACTTTCATCCCGCAGATGAATGTTTTCTCTGCCGATTTCCTCCACGGTAAAGGGTCTGGCATCTTCCAGATAAACCGTACTGCCGATAGTTACAGGTGATTTTTCGACTTTTCTTGTAGTCGGATGATGCTTTTCAAACTCTGCTTCGGCGGTATTGATAAAATCCGAGAAAGCGGTGTTTTCAATGCCCTGCGCAGCAAGCTCGTGGTTATCTTGGAAGTAGTCGATATGGACAATGTTACCGTCAACTTCATAGCGGATTTCGTTCCGCAGAAGATTGGCATACACTTGGATCTCGTGCTCATCGTCCTCGGTGGTAGAGTAAGCAAACTCCACGCGGGTCAAATCGGAAAAATTCGGCTCGTTTAGCCCCTCATTCTCGCAGAAATCCGCGATAGCGTGTTTTGCATGGGCGAGTGCGGCATCGTTCGCTGCACGAGCGGCTTGCTGTTCTGCTGCCCATGCCTGATAGGGGGCTTTTTCGGCATCGGTCAGATACTGGTCGTTGTAAACTAAAAGCCGCAGGCGTTGGGCAACCTCTTTCCACTTCAAAACGCGGCGATACTCGCCGTCCTCTGTACGTCGGGTGATTTCAAGATTTTTGCCCATGTGGTCAAGAAAGCCGTGCCCACCATCACGGAAGATCCATGTGCCGCCGCCGATGCCGTATTCTTTTTTCAGCCAGCGGGCTTGATCTTCCTCGATAGGAAGTACCTGTGCAGAGAGATATTGCTGAATACGGAATTTGCCATCTTCAAACCCGCTGCCTCTGCACAGTGCATCGGTAATGTCCTGCTCCGTAATGTACTTGCCGGATGCGTCAATGATGGGCTTGTTCCACTTTTTGACTTCTGCCGCAAGGTCGATGCTTTTTGCTTGCTGCTCATGGCTCGGCAGCCCTGCCTTTTCAGAATCTTCGGGAGTAAGAGTAAGCTGTTCCATCTGCTGCTGCACGGGTGTAGCCTTGATGGGAACCATCAGACGCCCTTGCTCGATGAGGTCAGCAATCTTTGCGGCAACAGCATCCCATGTCAGATTGACCTGTGCTGTTTTGGTAAGATAGTTACCCTCCCAAAGTTCAAGGTACATATCATGCCGGATAAAACCCACGGTATGGTCATCCACGAACAAATATGTATAAATTTGCTTGTAACAGTGCTTGCAAAAGGCGCTGCGCTCGGCAAGGTCGGGATGCTCATTGAAATATTCCAGAATAGCCGCATTGTCGGCACGGCTGGAGGATTCTTTCGCCAGTAAGCCTAGAATCAGTTCATCGCTCAGCGGCGGCAAATCAGAAATGGGCACAGAAAAAGCGGAGGGCGTGGTATCGCTCTCCGCTTGGGGTTCTTGTATTACAGGCTGTAAATCTGCTGCATCGCCAGTTCCTCGGCTTGGCTCTGCAAGGCGTTCATCCACTGCGTCCAGCCCATCGGGTCGGTCTGCCGGTTCGGGGCGGTGCTCTGCTGCATCAGCGTCTGCATCGTCTGTTCGATTTGCCGGTGTACCGCGTTGTCCATCTCCGCCAGATGCGGGTACAGCGTTCCCTCCAGCAGCATCTCGTCGAACACCACCGGCGCGTTCTCTCGCAAGAATTTCCGCCGCAGGCTGCCGTACTTGCCGATTTCCGGCATCGGCGGCTCGTTCAGCGTCAGCGCCGGGATTTGGTAGCCGTTCACCATCATGTACTCCATTGTTGACCTCCTTGGTGTTATTGGTTTCTTCCTGTTTGTCACCATAATAGCGGACTTTTTCGGCGCGTGCAACACTGTCGATTTCTCTCGTGATGCTACCAATCTGCTGCATGAGAGGCCGTGCCGCCTGTTGGCAAGCGCTGCCCAAACACAGAGTGATGCGGTTTGTATCAAACTGGTTCACGGACTCAAGGGCAGACAGGTCCAGCCGCGCAGTATCCACGCCGCACCGCAGCGCGGCCATATACAGACAGCTTTGGGTAATAAGCTGTAAAAATAGCTGCCGCTGTTCGTCCGGCTTGGCCCACTGTAAGCTGCTGCCATCTATGGCCTTTTCCAGCGCGGTTGTGAACATGGCGCTGCGCTGGGCAACGCAGGATGTGGAGAGCATGAGGAGGGCGCTCTGGATGCTGTCAGCGTGATTATCCGCTACGATTTTATCCCAAACAGGCCGCCAGTTCTGGTCTGTAATGACCCACGGCAGCGCTTCGGGAATCTCTGCGCGGGGGATGGTATCGGAAATGTCAAACAGATACCGCAGCCGGGAAGAATTGGCGCGAGTGTCAAATACTGCGATACCGTGTGCGCCACGCTTGACCCAGCGACCCGCATTATTATTCCAGTAAGCTATGTCGGCCACGGCTGTGGCGGTGGGGCTTTGCTCGTGAATCAAAAGCTGGTTCGGGAAACTATAATTATAAGCAATGGCCGCTGTCCGCAAAAATGCTTTCCAGCGGTCGCTGCTCTCCGTGACGGCTTGCAGTTGCTTTTTGGCAAGCGCACGGATATTTTCGTATTTTGCCATTTGCTACTCCTCATCGTTCATAAGGTTCCGGTTCGGCTTGTTTCATATTCTCTAACTCCGGTAATAGATAATCAACCTGACGATAACCATATTCATCTACATAGAAAGCCTGTGCTTCGCTCCTGTTGTGGATCACAATAATATCGCTGATAGAAACAGAACGCATCTTTTGAGCATTGGGACGGTTGCTTTGGTTATGCGCTATATAAATATCTTCAGGCTCATCCCAGCGTTCCATCTGTCCACTATAAACAAGTTTATAATCCGTAGCCTTCATACGGGTTTTCGCATAAGCATAGTTTCTGAAAACGAAATTACGGTTATTGGTTTGGTAAATCTCATAAGGGTAAGTCTGTCTCTTTTCTTTACGAAAGCCGCCCGGCCAATAGATGTCCCGCGGCAATCCCAATGGCTTGTCCAACTTATCCGGGAACACAACCGGGGTAATCGGCATACCAACCTCAGCTGCTTCCAAGATTTCCTTTCTAAATATGTCTACATCCGTAAAGGGAGTAACATATCCGATTGTTTTTCCATCATCACTAAGATATTCGATATAGCCAATGATATTATCTTCTTTCTCGCGCATTATCGTTCCAACCTTTCCCAAAATGACAATTTGTTTCCGTAGCGCTCGTCTTGGGGTCGCACCTTGGCAATCGGCAAATCACCGGACAGCATATCCTCCACCTGTGGGAAGAACAGAAGCCGATTATAGCGCTCCGCCTGTTCTTTTGAAAGCCCCAACATTTTGGACTCACTGAGTCCACAAACCAGAAATCGCCCGCGTATGGTACAGCCATCTTCCAGCTGTCTGTTGTATTTTAGCCGGCTTTGGTTTTTACTGCACACAACGCCGATTTTCGATGTGCCGAACGGTTTCAGCAGCAAACTGTCGCCCTCGATCACTTCGGAAATCGCCGCCTGCGGGCTGTCAAAGGCAGCCTGATAGGGGCAGTAGCCCGGTTCAACGACCAAAACTCTTGTCATACCGCCACCTCATCGCTCGTAATCCTGCCGCTTGCGATAGTAGTTTTCCAAAAGTTTCAGGATGGTGCTTTCCATCTGTTCGGAGGAAAAGCCCTTCGGGAAATAGCGCTCGACCTTGGAAACGGCTATCGTGAGCTGCGGCTCGCGCGGCTTTACGCTGGGGGAACGGGCAGACATGATCCCGTGAATCATGTCTTTCGTCAGAACACTTTCCTTGCTGGCAGCTTTCAGCTTTTGCGCTTGAGATAAGGACGGTGTGCAGCCTTCTTCCTCCATGTAAGAGAGAAATTCTTCCTGTTCCTCCGGCGTCAGGTAGCTTAGCTCCACAGCGGGGGTGGTCTTGAGTCTGCCGTCGTCCACAAGCTGCATCAGGTCGGGGGTGAGTTTGTTCAGGCGGATAAAACGCTGAATCTGCTTTACACTTTCTCCTGCTTCATCGGCGACTATTTGATTGGAACGACGCTCAAAATAATTCGGGCCAACTTGGCCCGAATTTATTTTTGACGGTCTACCGGCTTTTCTTTTCACCGCCTCCAACTTCATTTCATACGCCTTTGCCTTTTCGCTTGGCAGAATATGCTCACGCTGGCAGTTGGAATCCACCATCAAAATAATAGCGGTGTCATCGTCCATATCCCGCACAATGCAGGGCATGGTGTCCACTCCGGCGCGCTGGCTGGCGTGGCAGCGGCGGTGTCCGGCTACAATTTCATACCCACCATCCCGGCGCGGGCGAACGATGGCGGGGGTCATCACGCCATATTCCTTGACGCTGTCCACCATCTTGTCCATTTCTTCATCGTCGCGCACCTGAAACGGATGCCCCTCAAAGGGGTGCAGCTCCGACAGCGGTAGAATCTGGATTTTCTCCAACTTGGCATCCTGCCGTTCCTGCTCGCTGGAAAAGAGATTATCGAGTGAGGGGAGTATGATGTTGCTGCCGTACTCTCTCATTGTCCACGACCTCCTTTGCCAAGGTTTTATAGGCGACGCTTGCAGCACCGCTTGCATCGTAGCTCAGCACGCTGTGGGCGCTGGAGGCACTCTCCGCGGTGCGTGTGCTAATGGGAATTTCTGTGCGGTAGATTTTTAGTGCGTATCCGTAGGAATTCCGCAAAGCGGCACAGACATCTTTGCTCAGATTGGTGCGCCGGTCCACCATGGTCAGAACAATGCCGTCAATTTCAAGCTCCGGCTTGATGCGGCGCGTGATCTGATTGATGGATTTGATCAGCGACACCACGCCTTTCAAGGCAAAATGCTGTGCCTGCACAGGGATCAGCACCCGGTCAGCAGCCACAAGCGAAGCCACCGTAAGGATACCCAGCGAGGGCATACAGTCGATCAGGCAGTAATCGTATTTGTCCTTGAACGGCTCCAGTGCCTGTGCCATAATGCGCTCATGTGCCATTACATTGACCAGCCGAACTTCCATATCTGACAGCCCAATGTCCGAGGGGATAAAATCCACTTGTTCTTCATGGTGCATCACCACCTCCGGTGCCGGTTCGTCTGAAATAACAGATTCCATCAGGTCGCTGATTGTGGCGCTGTTGGCAGCGCCGGTGTGGCCAAGGTAACTGCTCAAGTCACCCTGCGGGTCGGCGTCCACCAGAAGAACTTTATAACCCATATCCGCCAGCGCTACGCCCAAGTTTACGGCGGTCGTGGTTTTGCCCACACCGCCTTTTTGGTTGGCAATCGCTATGGTTCTCATACACGCTCACCTCGCTGTTTTTCAATCTTTGACTTGTACCAGATAAGGCTTTCGTTGTAGTCCTTGCCAACGGCAGGCAGCCGCTTTTCCACATTAAATCCGCGCTCGGCAAGGCGCTGGGCAACCGTTTCGGTAAAGCGCAGCCCCGGTTCATCACGGTCAAAGCAGAGCACCACATTTTTCACCTGCGGGTGCTGCTGTAAAAAGTAGTCGATAGGCAGATAGTTCAGCCCGCCCAGCGCCAGATAATGCACGCCGCGCCACTTTCCGATGTCCGTATATTGCCGCAAGGTCGCGCCGGACATAGCATCAATCGGGGCTTCGTACAGCTCCACGGTATCGCAGTCCGGGTTTTCCGCTTGCATCAGAAATCCGTACTTCTTTTGGCTGCCGGTGACATCACCGCGGTACGTTCCCTGACAGCCGCGCTGAAAAGCAGAACGCGGAACGCCGCCTTCATCCTTGCCCACAAAAACGCAGTTGCGGTAGCTGCCGCGCGTGGTCTGGTACAGGATGCCTTCGTTCAGGCAATATCGCAGCACCTTGGGGCTGATACCGCGGTGCATCAGGTAGGCAGCAACGGCTTCGACGTTTCGATCCGGGGTAGGAAGTGTAAATGGACGAGGCTCGTGCGGCTTTACAGGCGCTGCCTTAGCCGGTTGAAAAGAAGCAGTGACCGGTGCCATCTCGTTCAGCAGACGAACCGCTGATACAAAGTCCATGCCCTCCACCTTGGTCAGATAATCAATGGCGTTGTTGCCGCCTACATTACGCGAAAACCAGTGGAAGAATCCATTGGCAGGCGTGATGATCAGGCTATCGTGCGTCCGGGTGCAGTACTCGCGATCCGTTTTGCGCACAAGTTCGCCGGGGTGATAGGTTTCCAAATACTGCATCACGGTAATTCGGCGGGCAGCTTCAATGTTCTTTTGGTATTTTCCCATGGGGGTGACCTCCGTTTCTGTATGAAAAAAGCACCTTGCCTACAAAATAGGTAAGGTGCCAAGGATACGACTATTTGTTTTTAGCTGGCTATTTGTCACTTCAGCCAGCTGAAAGGGGGTGTGGGGGAAAACACAGACGGCACCCCATTTCCCGAAAAAAGATATACTTCCCCCTTGGTGTACAGAAAAGGATTGACGCTGCGACAAAAACGCGGATTGCAAAGCCCCGCCGGATAGAGTATAATCGTTCTATAAGGTAAGGCAGGTGAGCAGAATGCGATTTTTCCTGATGCAGCGCAATCATCCAGTGGCTGTTATTGAAATAGCTGAAAAGACCGGCGACATTATTGATGTGGCAGAGGTTCTTTCGGCGCAGAGGATTCCCCTTGGCGCAAAGCATAGCGATGGCAGCTTTGATGTTCTGTCCCTGCGCAAATGGTGGGCAGGGCGCGGTATCCCGGCAAGCCGTTCCGGGCTGGAGCGCGCCTTGGAAACGCTGCATATCCCTTACGCCGAACTTCTGCTTGTCAAATGCAGCGGGCTGAGCCTTTCAGACCAGTATTGGGTCACGCCCTGCGATGCCCCACAGAACTGGCGCGATGTAAATTTCTACGAGAACGACTTTTCTGACGATGTGGGACGCGCTTTGTTTGGCGAGGGGGTTCTCTCGGCACAGCCGGATTTGTGTTCCCCCTGCAATACCTCAGACGGCTTTTTACAAAAGCGCTGGCGCATTGCGGACGGAAAACGAATCCTCTTAAAAGCAGGATCGGGCATTTACAAGCAGGAGCCTTACAACGAAATCGTTGCCACGGCTCTGTATGATGCGCTTGGTATGCCGCACGTTCCCTACTGGCTCGTAGAGCAGGGCGGGCAGGTCATGTCCGCCTGCGCGTGCTTTACCAATGACCACACCGAGCTTGTCACCGCCGCCCAATTTATGCGGCTGCTGTCGCAAGCGCCGGGCGTTTCCAACTGGGAACACTTCGACACCTGCTGCCGGGCCGTTGGAATCCCTGATGCAAGGAAAGCGGTCTGCAATATGCTGGCTGCCGATTTCATCTTAGCCAACACGGATCGCCATTTGGGAAACTTCGGTTTCCTGCGCGATTCCGAAACGCTGGAATGGAAAGGAACAGCGCCCATCTATGACAGCGGCACAAGCCTTTGGCAGATGACCCTCACCCGCGCGATCAATGCGGAAGCCATGGTTCCCGCAAAACCGTTTGAAACCTCGCAGCAATCCCAGCTAAAGCTGATTGCGCCTTATGTGGATCTGCCGCTGGAGCGCCTTGATGGATTTTCCAATAAAGTAGAAGAAATTTTCCGAACAGCCGCCCAGTTTGATGATGGACGAGCCGCGAAAATTGCCGCCGCTGTTAGTGGCCGAATTCAAATGCTTTGATTTAATAGGGCATAATCTGAAATAGCTCCAAAGCATACGGTTTGTGAAATGACTACAAATTGTAGGCAGTTAAAAATTACAGAAGCTATATGTCGCTGCCTAATGCCGATGACAGTCATGCGCCAACTGGTGACAAATTGTCAGCAGTTGAAATAGGGCTATAAAAACAGCGTCCTCCGTTTTACATTCGGGGGACGCCGCTTTTCTCTATGGCACTCATTTGGCGGTGGGCTTTTTTGTCGATTTGCCCTGTCGGCTGAATTCTTTCGCAAGGTCAACCATCTTTTTAGAAGGTCGATAGCTGTCCAGAATATGAGGACTAAGCAGAAAATTCAGCAGACAAGATTTGGGAATCATATACCCACCACTGATTTCAAAGTATCGGATGTAACCGTTATGGCACCAATTCGTCAGGGTGTTGTGGTGATAGCCGGTAAGCCGGCTTGCTTCGGCAACACTCAGCACATCGCTGTAGGGCTGCGTTTTCAGGGTAAGAAAGTCCTGAAACTTCTTTCTGCTTTTGGCGGTATCCAGATTTGCCCATTCCCGTAAGGTCAGCATTTTGGGCTTGCCGCCTTTGTTCCAGCTCGCTGAGTAATACCCGGTCGGTGCCGAGAATTTTTCCGGTTGGGATTGACGCTTTTTAAGATACGTGATAACATCTTTTGTATTGATGATGTACTGGCGGGTTTTCTTGCCGGTATCTATGCAGGGAACAAGCCCGCTTGTCAGCAGGTAACGCGCCGTCTTTTTGCTGATATGGCAGATGACGCGCATCTGCTCCAGCCCGATTTTTTCAGGGTAGTTTGCCTTGATTTTTGCAAAGTCGTAACTGTAATCCACTAGAATCACCGTCCATTATTCGAACTCATCAACAGCAGGCAGGGACGGTTTGATTTTTGTGGCAAAGGGGAATTTGCATAAAATTTAGTCAACGCACTTCTGTAAATGCCCATAACAATAAGGAAAATTGAGCTTTTTTGTTCTCTCCTGTTTTTCTCTCCAACATCTCTCCAACGTGCCAAAAATGCCTGTTTTTCTCTCATTTTTCCCGAAAAATCGGCATTTTGAAATGGGTTCGAATTGCGACGTTCTGACGTTAAAAAGGACTTCTTTTTCAACATTTTTCGTCGTAGGTCGGTCGAATCATCTTCCGACAACTTCCGCTTTTTTCCGACAAATACCGTCAGTTGCGATATATACCAAAAAACTCGAAATCAATTTGACAGCAATGTCACGTGGGTTCGAATCCCACCGTCTGCGCCAAAAGCAGTACCTTGCGGGGTGCTGCTTATTATTTTTGCGGCAAACTATGCAAGGGTTGCAAGGTGGGATTCGAACAGCCCGTGCCCGGCGCTCTGCGTCCCGCCGGGCTGCAACAGTCCTGCGGACTGTTGCAAGGGCGCGGGAGAATCCCACCGCCTGCGCCAAGTATCACTACTCAATTTCACATTGGGTAGTGCTTTTTTATCGCCGCTTTGCAAAATCCCCGTACTTTTCTTATAAACATCTCCCCTTTATTTTCAAGTAGTGATTTTCGGGTTCGGTACAAATCATACCAGCAATCGCGGCAAATAGCTATTCACAGAACTACACAAGATTCTTCCCGCAGCTTGGGTACAAATTGACAGCAAAAAG
>ERZ791864.1631-NODE-1631-length-14025-cov-3.051324_pt1 | contig 14025 bp, 8 predicted proteins | sample MGYA00510282_ERZ791864 | MGnify/ENA primary metagenome ERZ791864 (study PRJEB30046, sample SAMN00792087) | human gut metagenome | study: EMG produced TPA metagenomics assembly of the A metagenome-wide association study of gut microbiota in type 2... | reverse complement strand
CATGTACCAGCAATAAATTGCCATGCAATTTGTCTGCCCGGGTGAAAGCGGAAGAGCCTTTATATCCTTCAGCATTCTCTTTGGGAGTGCGCATGAAGCGTTCGCCATAAATTGTGTCGTAGTAGTTCCAGTCAGTGACGGCTGCTACTGCAACTCCGGCCTTGAATACGGGCGTTCCCTCACTCATACTCATGATGGTCATGTATCCGCCATAACTCCAGCCCCAGATACCGATACGGTTTTTGTCTACATACGGCTGGCTACCCATATATTGGGCTGTTGCAACCTGGTCTTTCGCCTCTTTCACGCCAAGATTCAGATAAGTGCATTTTTCGAAGTCTGCACCACGTCCGCCGGTTCCACGTCCGTCTACACAGACCACGATAAAACCACGACTGGCCATATAGGTTTCCCAACTGATGCTCCATGTGTCCAGTACCTGTTGCGATCCGGGTCCGCTGTATTGATACAGAAGTACAGGGTATTTCTTGGATGCGGAGAAATTCACAGGCTTCATCATCCAACCGTTCAGACTTACACCATCTCCGGTCTTGAAAGTGAAGAACTCTTTCTGGGGTACACTGTATTTGGACAAAGTCTGTTTCAGATTATCATTCGTAACAAGCGTACTCAATACTTTACCTGTATTATCATTTAGAGTAATGACAGTGGGAGTATTCAGGTTTGAATAACGATTCATGTAGTATTTCATGTTCGTACTGAACTGTGCACTGTTGAGACCCGGTTGAGAAGAAAGTTTGGTTTTCTTTCCCTTGCGGTCAATTTGGTATACGGCCTGGCGCAGCGGGCTTTCCTCATTACTGATATAATAGAAACTGTTATCATCAGCGTCCCAGCCCAGGAATTCTTTTACTTCATAGTTTCCGCTGGTAACCTGTTTAATCAGATTTCCACCCATGCTGTACCAGTACAGATGATTGTAACCACTCTTTTCGCTCACGAAGCTGAAGTTTTCCGGATAGAAAATGATATTATCGAATACGCCTTCTTTGATATAAGCATCACTTTCGTCACGCAGAACCTGTTTGCAAACAGTAGAACGCGGATCACCGAAATACATGTCAAGACGATTCTGATGGCGGTTTAAGGTGATAATGGCCAGTTTGTTAGGATCTTGTGTGAAACGGATACGTGGGATGTACCCGTCAGCATCCAAGGGCACCTGCATCTTGCGGGTTACTTTCGATTTGATATCGAAGGTATGTACACTGACCTTTGAATTCGCTTCTCCTGTTTTGGGATATTTATAGGTATAATCTCCCGGATACTTCTCAAAAGCTGTGATATGGGGATTGCTTCCTGCAAAAACGGGGAAGCTGTAAGAGGGTACTTCCGTCTCGTCAAAGCGGATATAAGCCAGCATCTTGCTGTCGGCACTGAACTCCAGAGCACGGTTGAAAGAGAATTCTTCTTCATATACCCAGTCGGGAATACCGTTCAAAACGGCATTACGTTTGCCGTCTTCTGTAACCTGGCTTTCGCTGTTTCCGTAGAGAAACTTCACAAGATAGATATTATTATCCCGTACAAATGCAACCATTGTTCCGTCCGGTGAAAATACAGGTGCTTGCTGCGGGCCGCCGTCTGAAAGCTTTTCTACTATATTATTGATTTCTCCGTTGACATTTCGCTTCAGACTATATATATAATGTATAGCTGTATAAGAGCGGCGATAAATCGGAGTCTGTTCTGTAGCAATAAGCAATTTGCTGCCGTCAGGTGAAAAACTGTAGCTGTCAAACGTCTTAAACGGACATTCGCGTGCAGTAGCAGCATCGAACAATACTTCTACCTGTTTTCCTGTCTTGAAAGAGTATTTGATGATCTGCGTTCCTTCCGCATTCATTTGCGAATAGTGTTCCCCGTCTCCGGGAATGGGAATGACTCCGTAAATATTTTCAGCGCGGAATTTACCTGATACAATATCTTTTAAATCAAGAGGCTGACCGCCTTGTGCAAAGCCTGCCAATGTGCAGAGGCAAAGAAGAATTGCAATACTTATCTGTTTCATAATCCTGTTTGATTTCTTTAGAGGGCAAATATAGGGATAAAAACTGAAAAAGTGTAGATAAATTATGTTTCCTAATTGTAAAAAGCCCGTCCAGCTTTGTGGGGGCAAAGCTGAGGCGGGCTACCGTCACTCATAAATGATGATTGGGGCTTCTTTTGGTTAGAGGATTTTTACTTTCTTTTGATATTCGGCAATAGCTGCATCCAGGCGTTCGTGAGCAGTTGTGTCGCCCGGTACGTTATGTGACGGATGGATATACAGATGTACGCCGCGATCTGCCAGAATTTCGGCAACGGTAGTGATGGTCATCCATACCATAGTAACGAAACTCAGGGTTGACAATGGTCCCACCTTGTCGAAGTGATTCTTCAAAGGCACGGAAGCATCTACCAAAGGCACGCAGGAGTCCACTATGATATCGGCAAGTTGGAACAGGTTCTTACCGCTGGAATGACGGCTTGCTTTGTCGCCAGTTTCTCCGGCTGAGCCGTAAACGATTACTTTCATACCGCGCTTCTTAGCTTCCAGTGCCATGTCGATGTTTACTGCATTGATCCCTGTGTGAGAGAAAATCCAGATGCAATCTTTGGAATCGAAATCATAATTCTTCATGATTGCCTGTCCGTAACCCTCTGTTCTTTCCAGAAACAGGAATTGGTGGATACCCATTTGTCCGATGATTTGTGTAAAGAATGTCAGCGGAAGTTCGCACAGTGGGTGAAAACCTACAAAACTACCGATACGAGGATACATCTCTTCAACGGGAATTGTTGCGTGACCACATCCGAACGTGTGTACCCAACGGCCGGCTTCGATGGAATCTGCCATAGCAGTGGCTGCCTTTTTGATATTCTCCAATTGCGTGGCTTCCAGTTTTTCCATGATGCCATGCGCGTTTTTTAACCATTCAAGTGCTAACATAATTTTTTTGATTTTTAGGGGGTAAATAATTTCTTTTATTTGAGTGAGCGTTTAAACAATAGAAGCATGATGAGCAGGGAGGCAATCATCATATAAGGATACACAACGATACTGTATCCTTGCGAGATAATTCCCGTGAGGCTGTTCAGTAATGTCTGTCCGATCAGAGCTATAACAAGGGCCACACTGAATGCCGTTCCCGACAGAGAAGCGTACCGGCTGCCGACAATGCTGAGTATGACGGGGAAAGTAGATGCCAGCCCTGCACCGACAAGCACCATACCTATGGCAGCACGTGCAAAGTCCGGTGAAAAAGTCAGCAGTGCAAAACCTATTGCGGCCGTAATCAGGCTGGCGCGAAGAACAGTTTCCTGTTTTATCTTTTTGAAGAGAACTACCAGCAACAGACGGGCAACAGTCAGTCCGGCCACCATGCAAGTCAGTGCCATGAGCGCCCGGTTTTCGGGGATGTTGGTGGTTTGCCCCAGAGTGTGGTCCAGTTGTTGCATACACCTTCAATACCGCTTTGGAAAAAGAGGATAAAACTGAGTAATAATAAGCTACTTTCTTTTAATAACCCCAGTCCTTCTTTGATTGGGAATCCTTGCGGCTGTTTGGGTGCGGGGAAGCGTACACCGAGACAGAACAGGATACCTGCCAACATTACAACGCCCGTGCCTTGCAGTATAATTTCAAAAGAATAATATCCGGACAGGAAACTGAGTAATACAGGAATCCCCAGCGCACCGATACCATAGAATGCACCCAACAGACTAAGGCGTGAACCTTTCTCCGCTTCGTCGGAAATATCAGCTACTAAAGCATTTGTTTCACCGTTCAGAATCCCTCCTCCCAGGCCGATTCCGATAATGGAAAGTTGCAACAATGGGATACTTGTAAAGAAAGCAATTCCTTCCAGTCCGAGCAACACGACCAGACAACTGAGCAGCAGTAACGCTTTGTGTCCGAAGCGATCTACAATAGGGCCGAACAACAGGGAGCCTCCCAATAAACCGAGAGGCAGGAACGTCACCAGTGCGGTGGCTTGGAGATTGTCCAAACCCAGTTTGGTGGTGAGGGACGGTAGTACCGAGCCCAGGGTGATCATCGAAATGCCAAAGAAGCACATACCGATGCACGCAGCCGTGAAAACCAGATTCTTGTTGTAACTACTCATATTCTTATTAATAAAAATGATAAGGTGGTCAGATTACTCGTACAGGTGCTTTTTAATAGCGAGAAAAGCAGCTCCTATCAGTCCGGCATTACCGGACAATTGAGAGGCTACAAATTCCACCTGCTTGATGCTGAGCGGTTGCGCCCATTTGCAGGCTTCTTTGTAGATATCATCTATGAAGATACCGGCAGGGCCAAATACACCTCCACCCCAGATTATCTTTTGCGGATTCAGCAGGCTGACAAAGTTGGCAGAGGCCATTCCCCACATTTCTATGGCTTTGTGCAGTACGGAAACTGCAATCGGATCTTCCTCATTGTATGCGCTGAATACATCATAAGCGGAAATGCGGCAGATAGGTTTTTGACGTAAGCGTCCCTTATAAGCTTTATTTGCACGGACTGCATCCCGCACTCTGGCTCCGATACCATTTCCCGAGGCATAATATTCGAAACAACCGCAGGCATCGTATTCTTCTTTATAGGGAGGTTGCAGTGCCATCCAGCCGGTAGCACCGATGATGTCGCTTGCACCGTGCAACACGTGTCCGTCGATAATGATTCCTGCACCTATACCGGTTCCTACGGCAATGAATACTGCACTATGGCAATCTTTGGCTGCTCCCTGCCACATTTCTCCATACATATAGCAAGTACGGTCGCTGTCGATGTAGATTTCTATATCCGGTGCCGTTACGGTACGGAGTACTTCTTGTAGCGGGTAGTTTTCCCAGCCGGGGATGTTCGGGGCCCATACACGTCCCGTCTGCGAATAGACAATGCCGGGAACACATATACCGACACCGTCAATCTGGATACGGCTTCTGCGGGCAACAGTCAGGAGTTTAGCAAGGATTTCTGCGGCAAGTTTGCCTACTTCGTGTCCCGTTCTTCCTTTCAGCAGACGCTTTCGGTTGAACAACATACTTCCGTCAGGGAGGAATATAGCGCTTGCTATTTTGGTGCCGCCTATGTCGAGAGCGATGGTAGCCATGGTATTATAGTATTTATAGGTTGATCTATCAAGGTTTTAGGCAAAGCTATGAATTAATTTCGTTTTCCATGCTTATTTATTGAAGGAAATGTGTGTAAAACATGTTGCTGATCACTAAAATATATTTAATAGATTCGTCTTGATATGCGATGTTTGTATTCTATCTTGCTTAATATCAATAGATGAAACTTTTTTTAATGCAGTGTAAAATAAATGATTTTATGTTCGTTAACGTTTTGCTCGGAATAGTTAGGCGGATATGTGAGTTATAGCAATGGAGTTTAAAGTGCCTACCTATAAGTTTACACATACTTTTACATGCACGCTTGCACTCATATCTTGCATCGCCTTATTCATCGGGGTTAGAGCGGTGGTGGCAGCAAATAAAAAGAAGTGTAGGCAAATTTGCCTACACCAAGTGATATATGTATATATATCACTCATAATCTGTTGGATACATCATGTGAGATGCTCAAAATGACTGTTTGGCAATCTGCTATTTTTATGCCTTTTTATGAAGAAAAGCATGGAAGGTATGCCGCTTTTTGCTTGATATACGTCTTCGTCCGTTCAGTACACGTCATAATCTTGCGTCATCCGGCCTGTATTTCTTTCACTAACCACCCATGTTCCTTCTGCTTACACTCCATGTTTCTTCCGCTGACAAGCGATGTTTTAGCATGTCCACGTATGTGGTTCAAGTGCTTCACATAGGTGAAGCAGCATGCCTACAATTGTGAAGCACGTAAACCACATCTGAAGGTAAAGAAAGCGTTATGTAAGAGCAAGTAAGAGGGGATGCAAAGCAGAGGGAAGCGTAAAGCAAGAGTGGATGCAAAGCAGAAAGGGATGCAAAGCAGAAGGGACATGAAAAGCAGAAGGGGCACATAAAATACAGGACAACTATAATTACAAAACAACTCTTTTAGGCCAATTCTTAATCATTGATTATTAGAGAATTACAAGAAGCGCATTTTCTGTCGGCAAGAAGTTAAGAGCTTGTCGACAAGAAGTTAACTTCCTGTTTACAAACTCTTGACTTCCTGTAAGCAGAGAATATAAGGTTTTTCCATTGACTTTACAAAAATAGAGACGGATTCTAATACTTTTCCGATCATGAATATCTTTTTTCAGGAATTAGAAGAGTTGTCATCCCGTATGAAGTGAAAAGATATGAGCTAAATGATGAATAATACTATCTCAATCCTTCTCCTCCCGGGAATTGTCTCCCCCGATAATAGGAGAGCCGGAGGGGGGCCAAGTTACTTTTATTTGTGACATATTTCGTACCAACTTATTTTTTTAGCATTACTTAGATAAGCAGTTCAAAAAGGTAATTGATGAATAAAATCATATCCATCAATTACCATAATGTGTGTCGCTACTTTTCTTTTGTTAATATTGCGTGCTCCGGTACGGAAAATCCGATAGGCAGTACTTCTTCGATATCATCTCTGCCTTCTACTTCCCACCAAATTCCTTCTTTCTCATCTAAATGCCAAAGAAGCTTTTCCGGAGATAACAATTTAATGTATCCTCCGGAGATCCCTCTACCATTGAAATGCTTCTTACGCTTATCATAAAAAGATATTCCCATAGTAGGAACCTTTGACTTGTCATAAGCATTACTATTAGGTGCCCAAATATACATATTGTCCGGACGGGTAGTGGAAATTTTCAGATTCCAACATGTAGGTAAAGGTCCCATGTAGTCTTCAAGCACTTCTCCTTTTACGGAAAGATAATATCCGCCGTAAAGACCATGGGTTTCAGCGTATCGTGAAATTTTTCTACCTTTCTGAAAAACGATCTTGAAAATCGTATCATTCGATTGGTAAACCCATGTTCCTACATAGGGGTCTATGTTATTTCCGGCTCCATCTACCTTTTGAGCCCAAATGGCAACATTCATTAGAATGAAGCACAAGATTAAATTGATTCTTTTCATGTTATTTCTAATTACAATTATTATTAGTATATTGATCATTCTTATCGACTATTTTAGTGGTCCAGTTGTCGCTCTTATTAGTGGGTGACATTGGTCGAAACATTACAGATACTCCCGCCTCGGTACTGTCGAGAAATCGAATTAATTTTCCTATGCTTTCTTCCGCAGTACCGAATTTTACATCTGTTACTTTATCTTTCCAAGCATCCTTGATACCTTCATCCGCATTCCTGTTTTCATCAAAAACTCTATCAGCAAATACTGCAAATAATTCTTCCGAAGTAATAATAATGCTCAGACATCCAATACCGGAAATCACCCCAAAACTATAGTTGTCTACATCAATGTTTCCCCTTTGATAATAAAAGGCCATTTTTTGTAAATCACTCAGTGATGTTATACAGCTTTGACCAGTTATGGCGGGATGACAGTGGTAGTGTTCCGTTATAAGTTTGCCTGCAACCTGCCCGCTATAATCATAGCTGAGGGATGTTCCTGTTCTATTGCTCGGGCTGATATATTCACCCGTATTAGTCTTTAACCACCCGTCTTCAATCTGGCTGGTCTGGTTATTGTCGAAGAATAAGTCCACCTTATTTCTAAAAGCCGCATCTCCCGATAATAGCTGCGATTTGCTACAAGGGTCGTTTATATGCACTTCGTTGCAATGCCTGCTACCACAAACAGCGCATGGATGTCCTGGACATATCGGACAAGAAGCACTCGCCCTTGTAGCTATGCCATCCATAATCAGTCCTCCACATTCTGAGCATTTAGGACCGTTGCAATCGTCCGGATTGTCTGGATCTGTATTCCCGTCATAGCATGTGCAAGGAAAATCGCCACAAACGGGACAACAAACGCATGAAGAATAGCCGCAAACGGGACAACAAGTGCAAGGATAATTGCCACAATTGAAACAGCAAATGCATGGATTGTATCCACAAGTGGGACATATATCGCAAATACATGGATCGTTTCCACATATGAAACAAACATTGCAGGTACATGGATTATTTCCACAATAATAACAGCAGGAACAATCATTAACGTTTTGCCCGCAGTTCGTACAATACTCAATTAATACCTCGCATCCACCTCCGTCATACGTGTGGTACATGCCACAGAATGCGCAATAATACACATCATTTTCCCAATCTATGGAATAAGTGGATAAGGACCGATCCACCAAGTTTACAGAAAGAAAGTCATTATCTTTAGAATACTTGGATTGTTGCTGGTGTGTAGTTCTGAAAATCTTGTGGGTTCTCTTTCCATCGGTGTAATAATAGGCGGACTTGATACGTCCGCTAAGATAAGACTTATACCATACTCCGGTAAAAGCGTTGTCATCGGGAAGGTGTCGCATTGTCTTCATCTTCTTCTTGTGCTTCTTTATATAGCTTTTTTCTCCTATCAGCGTAACCATGTAGCAATCTACGCTCTTTTGTCCGATTTTTTGTTCGAACACAAGCATGCACTCCGGTTTAATGCGTTCAAAGATAGTTTTTTCCCCCTTTCGTTTCATCGTTTTATGCGCGCATAATTTTCCTCCACTGACATTTAAGGGTATTTCTACATAATTGGATGTTGAATCCGACCATTCTCTATACTCATTCCACAGGGGGATGATGTTGCTTCCCTGAACATCCGGCAAGCTTCGCGTCGTATGCTCATGTCGACACGTGTCCGTGTGTATATGAGTGCTGTCCTTCGTCACATCCGTGCTGTCATTTGCCTCGTGTCCATGCATTTTGTCCTGTGTCTGTGGCAAAACCAGTTGGGAGATGTGTGAATAATACCTCTTCGCCGCATCAAGGCGCATTGTATTGTCGCCCGTTTTCTGGGTATCCTCTTGCTTGTGTTTCCATGAACCGGGCAGATCGTCGTAGCAAGAATACCATAAGGCGGCGAATAGCGCTAAAATAAATATTAGTTTTTTCTTTTTCATTTTGATGTTTTTATACTGTTTAATTACATTTGTTTGCACATTCCTTCCTTTATAAAATCAGGTAAAGAGGTAGAAGAGCAATAATTTTCGAATACCTTTTGGGCTTTCTCTAAATAATATTGAGAATGGCACCTAATGAGATGGTAGTTTTTTTTGCATTTTCTTTTTGTTTTTAAGATTGATAAATTATTTAGTTTGCATCCGGATGTCGCTTAAATATCTTTTTATATGGGTTTTGGCTTGCATGGCAATGCTGCCTTCCAACTGATAATCACCAAACAATATAGACTGGCCCAATGTGATAGCTTCCTGATTTCTCATTGTTATCGCATAAAAGCGGAATAAATAGTATTGAGGTAAAATCCGACCGGGAACCATGTTGCAGGCTATGCGAAAACAGTGCTCCGCCTTTGCATTGTTTTGCAGATGGAAATAGGAGTTTCCCAAATCCATCAATATTTCGGAAGTAGGGGAGAGGTAAGCCGCTTTCTCTAAGTATTCTTTGGCATCTGCATAATTTTGCTGTGTATACAGTTGCTTGGCTGTAAACAATATCTCTTTCTTTTCATATTGTGAGGATCGGGTACCACTCCACGCTATAATTGTCATAAGCAATAGCATTATGACTAAATACCTCATGGGGAAAGCATAAAAAGTGAATTTAGAGTTGTTGTTTTGAAAAGCTCCCAGAACAATACACAAGACGGCAAGAGGCAGAACCTGGAATGTATAGGAGAAAAGTGAGAATACGGCAAGGTAAATCAGAAGCAGTTTACGCAGGCGGTCACAATACGTAGCCTTGCAATATATCCCATGCAACCATATTGTCACATATAAAAGTATGCCTGGCAACCCATACTCACATGCTATTCTCAGGTATTCATTAAATGCATATATATTGTTGGTCGCTTTAGCTGCATATTCATGATTAGGATGTTTTTCTAAAAAATCAGCCTGCGCATACATGTAGCGCGCCGCAAATGATGAAGCCCCTCCGCCTGTATAAGGCTTGGATTGAATTAACTCAGTACACACACGCCAAATGAATAATCTGCCATCAGCCGATTGCTTCTTTAATTGATACAAAAAGGGAGAACTGAATAAAAATAGGATGAGCAGCAACAGCCCTGCATATCTATATCGCTTCTTCTGAAAAAGGAAGAAGAAAAAAGATACCGCTATCAATAATGCCACCCAAGCGGCTCTTGAAAAGCTGGCAATAAACATGCTACCGGTTAATAATCCTACAATCAGTAGCATGAAAAGACTCATATATTGCTTGGCGATATACTTATGCCATGCAAAATGAATCTGTATCAATAAGGCGATTCCAAGAAAAGCACCGTAAGGTCCGGGGTTGGTAAAGGTTCCCGTAATTGAGAAAAGAGGATGATTGGATTCTATGATGTTCCAATATTGTCCCCAGCCTATAATGGCCTCGATGCTTCCCAAAAATGCAATACATATATATAGCCTGCGTTGAACGGATATGGATGAACGGAAAATACGGGTAGCCACGTAAACTACAGATAATGTATAACTATATATTAATTGCTCATTTGATATAACTCTACTGTTGAATATAAACGACGAACTGATCCACCACAGTATGAAGCATAGGACAAGAATGTCATATAAGGTACAGACGTATTTTATTCTATATTGGCGCATCTATTTATTCTGTTATAGTTAATTTATAAGAAACTTTTGTCTATGAAGTATTGTACGCCTTCACTGTAAAAGAAAGGCAATTCTTCTTTACCGTGATCTAGGTTTTTTAACCAATATAGCGTATTGGAAGGAACATCCTGAAATATCAGATAATTATCTTTTGCAACTTGCTTCCCGGCGCTTTTCCAGCTGCAATCATAATACATAAGTTCATAACGATTCCCTTTTACAATCATATTGTTCGCATTTCGCGGAGCCATCCTGATATGCGTTACGCATATCGGTTTCGGGAAATTCATTCCTATAGAGCTTCCCCCTGCATAAGTCTCTAGATTTCCATCAAAAGGGCTATAGGGTTCACGTCCTGTTTGCATAGGTGTGCCTATAGCCTTTTTCAGCGTGTCTTTCTTAAAAGCGCATGGTGAGAATATGGGAAGGGGAGTAGGAGAGATGGATATTTCTTTAGGAATATCTTTCCCTAAAAACTCCATTTCTGCAATATTGACGGCATGTCCGGGAACAATAAATGAATAATTGCGATATTTCTTTTTATTACAAAATTCAAACTCTTGCAAATAAGGTTGGGGTACTACCGGTAATTTATACAAAGTGTCACTTTCCTTCTTTTCATTATACCCGATTAAAATACCTCCACGAATGGTTTCGTATATCTTACTTAAATGCCTTTTAATCGGATATTTTCTTGTTACAAGAATATCTTGTTTTTGCATATCTGGTTTTATTGGTTTATGATGAATGTGCTTATTCGTTTGTCTCCAAAAAGAGGTGCTTATAAGTTTTCCGTCTTTCAGCCTTAAATCTAAAGGTTTATATGGTTTACTATCCGAAAAAGGTTCGGGTATTTCAGCTAAAGAATCAGCCGTTAAAATGAATGGAGTAGAAAAGGATATATACTCTTCATCGACATAATAAGCCGGAAAAAACAGATGATTAATAGGCACTTGTTCAAAAATAGCTTCCCTTTTTTTATAATCAACCTTACCCCAGGCCACAGCTGTAAGCTCCGTCTTTGTATTGAAAGTACACAAATAGACATTATTATTATCTATGAATAGGTCTAAAGGTACCCTTAAAGTAATAGTAGGATGATATCTCCATGTAACATCAAGTAATGTAGGAATAGCCAGCTCAGCCGGAATACTTTCGTCCGGACGTGCAGTAAAATGGGGCGTTTTCCTATTGGCTCCATACGTCCGTCTATATACCTTGCTCGAATACTGTAATTCGCTCTCCCAATCATCCATTAAATTATTATTTGGTACGGTATAAGGCAGGGGAATGTTTGTAGAGTCAGGGGATGCACACCAATAATGCGGATTATCGCGGTCTCTGTATTGTGGGGTAAACTCAAAATAAACGGGTATTCCGGAAGCCCTAAGAATATTGCAACTCCATGTGGTAATATTGAAACAATTCATCTTAAACTCATTCATATACAGGTCATAAACACCTAAATGCCCTTGTGGAGTAGCGCCTCTATACAGGATACGCAAATCTGTTATATATTGAATATACTCTCCTATTACTGTACGGATGGATTCCATTCCCTTTTGCGACAGTATATGATGATATTTGTTTTTTAATGCGGTTTTCGTGAAAGGCAAATGCTCATTTCCGGCACGATAAGGGAGTATGGCTTCTTTGAAATCATCAAAACTCAAATTCACAAGTAAAGGATTGTTTCTCCATTCATTAAAAGCTGACTCTATATTGTCAATCAAAAAATCCGCATTCATGTTTTTGATGTCGCATGTACCTGTGTGTTTAGAAGGGGCTGGGTATTCATTAAAGTTCATAACCAGTTGCTTGACTATCGAATCATATTCGGGCCATTTATTTCTCACTCCTCTTAAAGCCTTCTTTTGGTATAAGGAATCCATTTGAGCAAAAAAAGTGTGATGGACAGAATCTAAAATTATTTCACTTAGACTTTTGTGGTAGGGCATATTGCTAATCAAAAAACAAGCTGCTTTCTATTTTTGGCGATCTTTCCTTTTGTAATGTTTTAATACAGCCTCCAGTTGTGTACTATTGTTTCCGGCCAACACTAATGCCTCTTTGACTTCTTGAGGGTAACTATCGCAAGATATCAAAATGAATAGTATCATTCCCCATTGACAAATAAACTTTATGGTATTAGATTTCATTACTAATAGAGTTTTATTATTGCAAAAATATAACTATTTTTATAAGAACTAAAGCTTCATGTTTGGCGTATATAGACGTTTGTTGTGCTTAAAGTATTTATAGATAGACTGTTATTAAATTTGTGAAAATGAATAATACTACTTTTATAACGAAAAATACTCTGATTCTTTTTTTTGCTTCACTTTTGCATTCATATAAAAATTATATATATTGTATCTTTACCGAAGCTCTATCTCAAAGAAAAGCCTTATTTTTGTAACAAATAACAGCTTTATGGATGTAGCACCTATATTATACAATGAGTTTCCGCTTTTCCTGAAACGTTATTTTCCGTATAAGGTACAGAAAATATCACTGAATGCCGGTTTCACCTGCCCGAATCGGGATGGCGTGAAAGGGTATGGTGGTTGTACCTATTGCAATAATCAGACTTTCAATCCCGAATACTGTCGTACGGAAAAATCCGTAACCCAGCAGTTGGAAGAGGGTAAAGTCTTTTTCGCCCATAAGTATCCCGAAATGAAATACCTTGCCTATTTTCAGGCATACACCAATACTTACGGTGAATTGGAAGCATTGAAGCGGAAATATGAGGAAGCACTGTCTGTTTCCGATGTGGTCGGTCTGGTCATTGGTACCCGGCCGGATTGCATGCCGGATACTTTGCTGCATTATCTGGAAGAAGTGAATAAAAATACTTTCCTGTTGGTTGAATATGGTATTGAAAGCACTCACGATGCCACACTCCGCCGAATCAATCGCGGACACACTTTTCAGGATACGGTAGATGCTGTGGAAAGGACTGTTGCCTGCGGTATTCTTACCGGTGGGCATGTTATATTGGGACTTCCCGGTGAAACGCATGAGGATTTGGTTGCACAGGCCGCTACGCTGTCGCGTCTTCCGATTACAACTCTCAAAATGCATCAATTGCAGTTGATACGCGGTACCCGTATGGCACATGAATATGAACAACATCCCGAAGACTTCCACCTTTTCGGGGTAGAAGAATATATTGATTTGGTAATAGACTACATAGAGCATCTGCGCCCTGATTTAGTTTTAGAACGCTTTGTCTCACAGTCTCCTAAAGAATTGTTAATAGCACCCGACTGGGGACTGAAAAATTATGAATTTAATCATCGAATACAAAAAAAAATGCG
>ERZ791864.1596-NODE-1596-length-14291-cov-4.654046_pt1 | contig 14291 bp, 9 predicted proteins | sample MGYA00510282_ERZ791864 | MGnify/ENA primary metagenome ERZ791864 (study PRJEB30046, sample SAMN00792087) | human gut metagenome | study: EMG produced TPA metagenomics assembly of the A metagenome-wide association study of gut microbiota in type 2... | reverse complement strand
GTAGATCACGACCGGAATCGCGAAGATGATGAAGCCGATGAACAGGGAGGATACCCGATAGATATGGGATTCAAAGACATTTGCCAGCACCAGCACCGAGGAGCAGAAGCCGATCACCCAGCCGATGCCCAGCTTGATGAGGTATTTGACAGCCTGGATGCGTTCTTGCTTGCTGCCGGAGATCAGGGCGTTCAGGGAACCGATAAAGTTGTCATAGAAGCCCATGAGGAATGCGATCGTGCCGCCGGAAACGCCGGGGACACTGTCTGCCAGTGCCATACAGAAACCGTGCAGAAGTGTAATTAGTTTTTTCATGTGTGTTTGCTTGTCCTTTCTTGTTTTTCGTTTTTTGTTTACAACTTATTTTATTATACACTTTTTCTGTGTGGTAATGTAAAAAGATTGTGGGTACAATTTAAAAACATCTAAAGAATATTCTGGGCAATATTGTGAAATGTGATTTTCGTACAGTTCGTCCCAGTCTGTCGGAATGCCGGCTCCCTGATAGGCAACGTAGCGGAGTATAAAATAGACATCGGTAGTGTCAATGGAGCCGTCGCCGTTGATGTCCAGCTTGGTCAGCAGAGCGGCTTCGATCTCCGGATATTCCGTGAAGGTGTAATCGTGATAGCCGGCACCGTGATATGCACAATACAGCATTACCATGTAAACATCTGTGGAATCCACCCGTCCGTTGCGGTCTGCATCGCCTGTGATCTGCGGGAAATTTTCGTCAGGGGGTATGGTGGTTGTGGTAGAAGTCGTTGTTGTTGTGGTGGAAGTTGTAGTTATCGAAGTGGTTGTGCTTGTTGTAGTGGAAGTTGTTGTGGTCGAAATGGTTGTGCTTGTAGCAATGGAAGTCGTGGTTGTTGAAGTGGTCGTACTTGTTGTAGTAGAAGTTGTTGTGGTCGAAATGGTTGTGCTTGTAGCAGTGGAAGTCGTGGTTGTCGAAGTGGTTGTGCTTGATGTGGTGGAGGTAGTTGTTGTTGTTGCCGAAGTGGTTGTGCTTGCTATAGTGGAAGTTGTAGTTATCGAAGCAGTTGTGCCTGTGGTGGTGGAAATTGTTGTTGTTGAAGTGGTTGTGCTTGTGGTGGTGGAAGTTGTTGTCGAAGTGGTTGTGCTTGTGGTGGTGGAAGTTGTCGTTGTTGAAGCCGTTGTGCTTGTGGTGGTAGAGGTCGTAGTGGTTGAAGCCGTTGTTCTTGTGGTGGTGGAAGTAGTCGTTGTTGAAGTGGTCGTGCTTATAGCAGTGGAAGTAGTCGTTGTTGAAGTGGTCGTGCTTATAGCAGTGGAAGTAGTCGTTGTTGAAGTGGTCGTGCTTGTAGCAGTGGAAGTAGTCGTTGTTGAAGTGGTCGTGCTTGTAGCAGTGGAAGTAGTCGTTGTTGAAGTAGCTGTGCTTGTAGTAGCGGAGGTTGTGATTGTTGAAGCAGTTGTGCTTGTGGTGATGAAAGTTGTGGTTGCCGAAGTGGTCGTGCTTGTTGTGGTGGAAGTCGTGGTTGTTGAAGTGGTTGTGCTTGTTGTGGTAGAAGTAGTCGTTGTTGAAGCAGTTGTACTTGTATTAGCGAAAGTAGTTGTTGTTGAAGTGGTTGTGCTTGTGGTGGCGGAAGTTGCAGTGGTCGAAATGGTTGTGCTTGTTGTGGTGGAGGTAGTCGTTGTTGAAACTGTTGTACTTGCTGTGGTGGAAGTCGTGGTTGTCGAAGTGGTTGTGCTTGCTATAGTGGAAGTTGTCGTTGTCGAAGTGGAAGTCGCGGTTGTCGAAGCGGTTGTATTTGTGGTGGTAGAAGTAGTCGTTATCGAAGTAGTCGTGCTTGTAGTTGTGGAAGTCGTGGTTGTCGAAGCAGCTGTACTTGTAGTGGCAGAAGTTGTTGTGCCTATTGAAGTGGTCGTGCTTGTGGCAGTGAAAGTCGTGGTTTTTAAAGTGGTCGTGCTTGTGGTGGTGGAAGTTGTCGTTGCCGAAGTGGTTGTGCTTGTGGCAGTGGAAGTCGTGGCTTTTAAAGTTGCTGTACTTGTAGTAGCGGAAGTCGTGGTTGTTGAAGCAGTTGTGCTTGTGGTGGTGGAAGTAGTCGTTGTCAAAGTGGTTGTGCTTGTTGTAGTAGAAGTTGTTGTTGTTGAAGTGGTTGTACTTGTAGTAGTAGAAGTCGTGGTTTTCGAAGCGGTCGTGCTTGTGGTGGAAGTAGTCGTTGTTGAAGTAGTTGTGCTTGTGGCAGTGGAAGTCGTGGTTTTTAAAGTTGTTGTGCTTGTGGTGGTGGAAGTTGTCGCTGTTGAAGTGGTCGTGCTTGTGGTGGTGGAAGTTGTCGTTGTTGAAGCAGTTGTACTTGTAGTAGCGGAAGTCGTGGTTGTTGAAGTGGTTGTACTTGTAGTAGTGGAAGTCGTTGTTGCCAAAGCAGTCGTGCTCGTTGTATCAGAAGTTGTAGTTCCCTCCGTTGTGGTGGTAGCTGCCGAAGTACTGTTCGCGAATTCTTTCAGTACAGTTTTCCCCTCGCGGACACACCACGTATCGCCGCCGGCATTCATCAGTTCGGCGACAATGCCGTTCTGGAAATTCTCCTCTGCCTGCTGCATGCCTTCTGGTTCTGCGTAACCTTGTCCAACCGCAGAATAATTTCCCGCTGTGTAGAAGCAATTCTGAAATGGCGTTTCTGGCATCTCTCCCAGTCTGCCCACCAGCATGCCGGCAGAATCTTCGGAAGCAGCGTCTGTTTTTGCAACTGTTCCGATATGGTAACAGTTTTGCAACGGTGCATCGCTTCGTCCGGCAAGACCGCCGACTGTCCCCTTTGCGGTAACTGTGCCGATGTGGTAGGCGTTTTGCACAACGGCTTCCGCTTGAAATTGCCCTGCCAAACCGCCGGAAAATTCACGGGTAGCGGTAATATCACCCTCACAAAACGAATCTGTAATCGTCCCGCTGCATAGAGCCGCAATTCCGCCGACATAGTTTTTCCCCTGGATATGCACATCAGTCAGCCCCAGATTTTGCACAGTGCCTTCCAGATTGGCAAACATACCCAAGTTGCTGCCGCCGCTGCACTGCAAATTCGAAATGCAGTGATAATTGCCGTCAAAAGTGCCGGCATAGGAGCCGATCGGTGTCCAAGTTTCTCCTGCCAGCGAAATATCTGCTGTCAGCGTTGCACAAATGCTGGGATCAGCCGCTGCCTTTTCCGCAAACTCCAGCAGTTCTGCGGCGGTTGAGAGCAAATAAGGGTTGTCTGCCTTGCCGGTACCCTCCAGTTCCAGAGCCGCTGCCCGACTGCTGCTGAAAACGGCACCGGTGCATGCTGTCAGCAGCAGCACCAGTGCCGTCAGGATACTATACGCCTTTTTTTGGAATGCAGTTTTCATGGTGGATTCTCCTTTTTTCGACACGATTCGACAAATTCCAGGGAAAGAAAAAGCAGAACACAGCTACCCATGTTCTGCGGGTTTCCGGCAGAATTTTCCTGCTTTTATTATATTACGTCATTGAAAACGATGCAATATATTTGTAATGATTTCTCTGTTTTTGACAATGCGGGTTTGATTTAAAGTTGACTTTTTGTATATTTGTCGAAGAATTCTGATGTTTGAAATGTAATGCAGCAGCTTTTTAACGAGTTTCCTCCTCCCAAACATTCCCCGCGAACCCCCACAATTCCTGTTGCTTTTTATGTCCTGTTGTCATTTATTCATCTTATACACAAAGCTGATATGAAGGTTTCAAAAAACATAACGATATTATTTCCACTTCACTAAACCATCATTTTCGGTGGCATGGTATAATAAGAGTAGAAAAAATGGGAAAAATCATAGCAATTTGATATACAACTAAAAATGTTGTTCCGTTGTGCACAGGGCACACGGCAAAAAATTGTGAAGAATGAAAGGGAATGCCGCGGAGAAGGGCGTTTCCGTTTGAGATGACGCTTGAGGGGAGCGTAATAACATATGAAATTACAAAATTTGGAGAAGCCTTCTGCTGCCGTTTCGGATACGGTGGACGTGATTGCAGATTCCAACTACAGCAATGTTTCGGAAGCATATAATCATGCATTCCGTGCGTGGCGGAACAAAGAAGATAACCCATATGCCTTTCGCTGCAAGAAACAGAAAAAAGAAGCGGTTTACATCGAGGGAAAAGGGTTTCATGAACCAGACCCGGCTGCGGAAGAACGACGGTCGCTCATACAGATCACCATGGTGATCGGCATGGCGATATTTGCCTATCTGCTGATCGAAAACCTGCTGACAGCGATCCTGATGGGTATCGCTCAGGTAGCCGGAATGGACGTAGGCTATTGCTACAGCGACGGCACTGTTTACGGCAACCAGACGGCGGTTCTGGTCATTCTGATGTGCAAGACGGTGCTGAAATTTCTGGTGCCTGTGCTGATCCTCCGGTGCTGCTTCCGCATGCCGCGGCGTGTGGCGTATCACTGGAAGTTGGATTCACCGCGGGAGTTTCCGGCTGCTATTGCGGTGACACTGATCGTTTTTGCGATTGCTAATGCGTGGTTGCTGTTTTCGCCGGTGAATTTTCTGAGCAGCAGTACGCTTGGAGAAGCGTATTACACCGTTTCGTATATGCGGCGTTCTTACCAGATCGTTTATCTGGTTTTTGAAGTGCTGGCGATCAGCATTTGTAAAGAATTGCTTCTGCATGGGGATATGCTCCATGTGCTGCGGCAGTTCGGGGACTGGGATGCGGTGATCCTGACGGCAGTTGTCGCAGTTTGTCTGTCCCATAGCTGCACCACGATATTGATGGAACTGACTTTTTCGCTGGTTTCCGGTGTCGCCGTTCTGCGGAGTGGTTCTGTGGTACCGGCTATATTCTGCCGGCTGCTGTACCATGTGATGCTGTTCGGGTTGTTTGCAATGGAGATCTGGCAGTCGTCGTTTTGGCAGGCGTATCGGCCGCTGTTCCTGTTTCTCGTGTTGATAGCGGGAATTCTGCTCTGTCTGCTGTCCATTCGTCCCACCCGTAAAAATCCCGCCCTGCTGACACAGAAGCATTACCTGACTCTGCGGGAACGGATCTATACGGTGATGCATGTGGGTCCGCTGAGCATTGTGCTGATCCTCTGCGTGATTCTGATGGTGATCGAGGTGATTTTTTGACGGAAACCGGATTTGTCCCCAAGGCACGGTACATGATGCGTGCTCTGGAACTGGCGGCACAGGCTGCGGCAATGGGCGAAGTTCCTGTGGGGGCAGTGGTGGTACAGAAATCCACCGGACGGATCATCGGCGAGGGATATAACCGGCGGGAAGCAGACCGTTCGCCTCTTGCTCATGCAGAAATCATGGCAATCGATGCGGCGAGCCGGACACTGGGCGGCTGGCGGCTGCTGGACAGTGCTCTGTACGTGACGCTGGAACCTTGCCCCATGTGTGCGGGAGCGATTTTACATGCCCGTCTGGAACAGGTGATCTATGGCACAGCAGACCCCAAGGGCGGGGCAGTGGATTCGGTGGAACAGCTGTTCACTCTGCCCTACAACTGGACACCGGAGGTACATGCCGGTTTATTGCAGGCGGAATGTGCCCAGATCCTGCGGGATTTTTTTCGGGAACTTCGTCTGAAAAAACAGGCGGAAAAGATTGCACGCAATGGAATATCCATGCTTTGAAGAAAGAAAAAAGACAGACCGTGGTCTGTCTTTTTTGCTTTTGAGAGAGAATTCCCTAGGTGTCGCTTTCCATGAAAGTCAACCCAGCTGAATCCGGTACACACTTGCCATGCCGGTGATTTCCAGCCGCAGGTCTGCCTGTCCGGTATAGGGCTTCAGCGGGATCGTGTACAGCTGGAAATCGTCCATGCTGCGAGAAGGCAGGATCTCCACACTGCCCAACTGCTGCTCTCCTGCATAGATGGCAACACCTGCCTGCGAACAAGGTGCTGCTGCCCACAGTTCTGCCTTGGTATAGCCGGCAAAATCTGCATCGGCAAAGGTAAACCCGCCGCCCCAGTCATTGGTGCAGCCGTACCAGTCGTTCTTCCGGTACGAGAATCGCAGAGTGGTTTCTATGCCGTGCTTGCTGTCATAGTTTTTGATGCAGATAGAATGGGAGAGGTTTCGCGGTGGGATCACTTCACCGGAAACTGTGCATTCCAATTCTTGCCGAATGTCTGCGGAAGATGCCCCCGCAGAAAAGCGATACTTGCCCTGTTCCACCAGCATTTTTTCCTGTGTCACGTCATAGTATTCCAAAGCGTACCACGGAACAAAAATTGTCACCGGTACCGCCGTATTAGCCGGCACTGGTACTCGCTGGAAGCCGCACAGCTGCCGGAGCGGACGCTTGACACGCGGGTGCAGTGCCCGATAGTAAAGCTGTACCACTTCATCCCCGTCCCGCTGAGAGGTATTTTCTACAGTCAGCCGGAACAGCATGCCTTCCGGCTTCTCCTCCGCAGTAAAATCACGGTAGACGAAACTGGAATAGGACAAACCATGCCCAAAGGGGAACAGCGGTTCAACTGTGTCATATAAATAGGTACGCTCTGCCGAAATGATGTCATATTCCATGATGTCCGGCAGATCTTGTGCGGAACGATACCATGTGATCGGACAGCGTGCCGCCGGATTGTTTTTCCCCAGCAGTGTATCCGCTACGGCGTTGCCCAGTTCCGGTCCGGCATGGGTGGTATAGAGAATCGCCGGCAGCAGTTCCTTCGCTTCCCCCAGAGCATAGGGATAGCTGGAAACCACAGTCAGAACGGTGCTGGGATTGGCAGCCTGTACAGCACGCAGCAAGTTTTTCTGATGTGCCGGCAGTTCCAGATCGGGACGGTCATAGCACTCCCGTGCTACCTGCATGGGGTGGTTGCCCAGACAGAGAATGACCACGTCCGCCTGTTTCGCCAGAGCCGCCGCACGGGTGACGCCGTCCTCCACCGGCACCAGCCGGAACAGCCGGTCTGGTGTGGGCTTTCCGTGAGAAACTGCACGGAGCGTGCCGTCCGGCTGCAGTGCGATGTCCATAGGACAATCATGCCAGCTGCCAAACCGCATGGCATCTCCATACGGCTCCGGTTTGAGCCATTCCCGAATGAACCACTCATAGGGCGTATCGCTGACTGCCTGATAGGTGCCGTTTTCGGTGACGTACTTGCCGTTGCAGCAGGCACGGAGATTCATGCTGCCAAAATCCCAGTCGTGAAGCAAAAAGGTTTCCCGTTCGCCGATCTGTTCTGCTGCCGCACGGAGCGTACCGTCCGCAGAAACGGTACAGTACTTTCCGGTTTCCACAGACTGAAGGGCAACCACAGAATAACCGTCATCAAACAGCACATTTTCTGCCCCCAGCTGCTGCCGCAGTCCCTCCAAAATCGGTACGGCATAGGAAGAAACGCCGGTGTACCAGTCCCGATAGTTCTCGTTTCCCAGCGGCCCGATCACAGCGACCCTGGCATCAGGCTGCAACTGCAGCGGCAGGATCCCGCGGTTATGGAGCAGGCACATCTGTTCCATGGCAGCACAGCGGTTCACTGCACGGTGCAGCAGCGTGTCCGTTTCCGCCGGCTCGGTGTTATAGGGACAGCTGTCCCCGTCAAATTCTCCCAGCCGGAACCGTCCGGAGAGAGAATTCCCCACAGCACGGTCAATATCGGCTTCTGTCAGCAGCCCTCTGTCCAGTGCATCTCTGGCTGCCGCCGCCACCATGTCTGCTTCATCGGTCATCACATCATTGCCGTTTTTCAGGCAGGCGGCAAGAGCCTCTGCATGGGTGGCGTGAGAATGGTGTGCCAGCACATTCTGGGAAAAATCTGCTCCGTCTGTCACAATGAATTCCAGCCCCCACTGCTTTTTCACCAGCGTTTTCAGGTCGGGATTCATGCAGGCGGGAACGCCGTTTAGCTCATTATAAGCCGTCATCATAGAGCCTGTGCCGCCGCGGACGATAGAAGCTTCAAAGGCACGGTAATAGTATTCCCGCAGTGTTCGCGGGGTAACGTTGGAAGAACAGCTGTTCCGTTCTTTTTCGTTGTTGTTGGCACAAAAGTGTTTCAGTGTAGGAATCACACGGCGGTATGTCGGGTGGTCACCGGCCATGCCCTGCGTATAGGCAGTGGTCATTTCTCCGATCAGAAACGGGTCTTCGCCGTAGCCCTCCTCTGTGCGTCCCCAGCGGGGATCACGTTCCGGATCGACTGTAGGTCCCCAGAGCATCAGGTGCCCCTTGGGGTCTTTCCGGTGATAATAGCGGGCTTCTTCGCCGGCAATTTCTCCCAGCTGTTCCATGAGGTTCGGGTCAAAGGTAGAGGCCAGCCCGATCGGCTGCGGGAACACGGTAGACGGCTCTGTCTTTTCGCGGGAAACATAGCCCCGTGCCACTTCCTGACCCACATACCATTCTCCGATGCCCAGCCGTTCCACAGGCAGCTGATGGGTGGAGAGCAGGTGAATTTTTTCTTCTATGGTCAGACGGGAAAGCAGGTCTTTCACCCGTTCAATAATAGGCAGGCTGGTGTCACGGAAACGTTCCGGTTGATTTGGCATAGTAAATTCTCCTTTATCTGCGGCATTATCATGGCAACACCGCACAAAGCTTGTGCGTAAGATGCGTTGTCAGATTTTTCGGCAGATTGCCCAGAAATTCCGCAGGCATACTGCCGTATGGCAAGGGGTTTCTGGGCAATCTGACGGGAAATCTGCACACAGATTGCGTGCAAAGCCGTCAGGCGGGCTTTGTGCGGTGTTGCCTCATGCAAATGATTGGTTTGATTATAGCATTGCATGTGGGAAATGTCAAGGGGAAATCCGATTCTCACAAATTTTCACCAGCAGGAATTCTCTCGTGCGGCAAGCCGTCTGAAAAAACAGGTCACCGGAATATGCCGATGACCTGTTTCCTTTAGGCAATACCGCACAAAGAGCGTCTGGCGACTTTGTACGCCATCTGCTTGCAAATTTTCCGTCATATTTCACAAAAATGCTCATGAATACATCAAGTATTCACTCCGCTTTTTGTTTCATCTGACGAAAAATTTGACGACGCATCTGTCGCACAATCTTTGTGCGGTATTGCCTTTAGTCTTCCAGTTGTTTCCCCAGAAACTGCGAAGCCGCCTGAATCAAACTCTTCTGGGTTTCGTTCAGTGCGGCGTGCTCGCCGTTTTCCAGAAATGCCACGGCTCCGGTCACGTCACCGGCGGAGAGAATGGGCATGCATGCCACAGCCGCCTTTTCCATGCCCTCTGCGGGTAGAAATTCCGGTTCGCCGGCATCGGAAAAGTACTGCCGCCGCTGCTCCATAAGTTCTTCCAGTTCCGGTGAAACCCGTCGGGCGTTCCACTCCTTTTTGGCGGCTCCGGATACCGAAACGACATGGTCGCGGTCGAACACTGCCACGGGACACCCTGCCAGCCGGTGCATGATCTCTGCCACCTGTGCCGCACTTTCTCCCATTTCTCCGATGGGAGAGTACTTCTTGAAGATGACCTCGCCGTCGCTGCTGGTGTAGATCTCCAGCGGGTCGCCCTCCCGGATCCGCATAGTGCGGCGAATCTCCTTCGGGATCACAACACGCCCCAGATCGTCGATTCGCCGGACAATTCCAGTTGCTTTCATAATCTCAAAAATCCTCCTTGCTCGGGACAGCACTGTCCCGACAATCTCGCATGCTGCTGCGATGCAAAGCTATTGTCTGCAAAATCGGAAGATTTATACATCAATGGCAAATATCGTGCCTGTCAAAGGCAATACCGCACAAAGAGCGTCTGGCGACTTTGCACGCCATCTGCCTGCAAATTTCCCTTCAGAGCCTGTTTCGTATCTTCCTGCACGCATCTTGCGTGCATATTTTCCCTTCATCTCTCAAAAAATCTGACGACGCATCTGCCGCACAATCTTTGTGCAGTATTGCCCAAAATTTTTTTGCAAAACCTCTTGACAAGAGAGAACGGATATGGTATACTTAACGTGTTGCATGAGAGATACAACACCTAAAACGCATGCAACACAAGCTTGGGAATATGAAGGAGATGCTGCAAGCAGATTGCGTGCAGTGCTTCCTGAAAAATAACAGGAGAACGGAGGTTTTGCCATGTTCCAGATCGACGCGATGTCGCGGGAACCAGTCTATGAACAGATCATTCATCAGGTGGAACAGTTTATTCTGACGGACGTGTTACAGCCTGAGGCACAGATCCCATCGGTGCGGAACGTTTCGATGACCAATTCGATCAATCCGCGAACGATTCTGAAAGCCTATACTGAACTGGATGCCCGAGGGCTGATCCAGTCTGTTCCCGGAAAAGGCTACTATGTCTGTGCAGATGCCCAGCAGAAGCTGCTGGAGAAAGGGAGAGAGAAGATGAAAGACCTGACGGAGATGCTGACGGCACTGGCAATGGCTGGTGTGACGAAAGAGGAGATCACTGCCTGTGTGGAGCAGGCGTTTACTGAGGCGAAAGAATTGCAGAAAGGGGGCAGTCAGGCATGATCGAGATCAAGAATCTCACAAAACGGTTTCAGGATTTCACTGCACTGGAAAATGTCACCTGTACCATCGGCTCCGGCTGTATTTACGGTATGGTCGGCTCTAATGGTGCCGGAAAATCCACGTTCTTGCGGACGCTCACCGGTGTGTATCAGCCGGACGGCGGCGAAATCCGCATCGACGGCGAACCGGTCTGGGATAATCCTGCTGTGAAACGCCGCATTGCCTATGTGCCGGATGAACTCTATTTTCTGGCAGGGGCAAATCTGAACCGCATGGAACGCATGTACCGGAATCTGTATCCGGATTTTGACAGAGATCGTTTTGAAAAACTCCGCAGCCATTTGCAGCTGCCCCGGAACAAGTCACTGGGACAGTTCTCCAAGGGCATGCGGCGGCAGGCGGCAACCATTCTGGCACTGTCCTGCCGTCCGGATTACCTGTTCTTCGACGAAACCTTTGACGGGCTGGATCCGGTAATGCGGAACTTTGTGAAAAAGCTGATCTGCGAGGACGTGCTGGAACGGGGAGCCTCGGCGATCATCACCTCTCACTCCCTGCGGGAACTGGAGGACATCTGTGACCAGCTGGCACTGCTCCATAAGGGCGGTCTGGTGCTGGAAAGCGACATTGAGAACCTGAAAACTTCGCAGTTCAAGATTCAGATCGCGTTCCGCGGCGAGTACGACAAGAGCAAGTTCCAGGGGATTCAGGTTTCCCACTATGAGAAGAGTGGCAGCGTTGCCAATCTGATCGTCAGCGGCGACCGCGACGAGATCGTGCAGAAGCTGCGGGCAATGGAACCGATTCTGCTGGACGTACTTCCGCTGACACTGGAAGAAGTCTTTACATATGAAATGGAAACGCTGGGCTATACGTTCCAGATCGATGACCTGTTAGAGGAGGAGAGCGAACATGCAAAATCTTGAACATCGGTATGCCGGAAGACAGGATCGGCAGGAAGCTCGCCGGCAGCTGCTGGGTTCGCTGGCTCTGCTGCTGGTGGTATTGGGACTGGCTGCGGTTTGTGCCGTGGCGTATTTTCACGCAAGGGGAGGATTTATCAGATGAAACAAAAGAAGATGCACTTTTCCCTGCGGTTGCTGTGGGAAGGTTTTCAGCAGTGCAAAATGATCGGGATCTTCAGTGCTGTGATCGTGGTGCTGGGTGCCATTCTGGAGCCGGTTGCCCAGGCGATCAGCTTGGGCAGCAGCCCTCATTATACCAAAGTCGTCTATGAAGCGTGGGGCATCAATGTGACGCTGCTTGTGGTGCTGCTGGCGGCACCGCTGATGACGCTGATGCTGTTCCACTTTCTGGATAATCGGGCGGCATCGGACTTGTACCATGCATTGCCCCATAAACGAATCACCCTGTACTTGAGTTATGCCGGAGCCGTGCTGCTGTGGGTAGTCCTGCTGCTGGTGCTGGGAACGCTGACTTCCGTTATTGCCTGTGGATTTACACACAAGTACATCACTCTGCTGATGGACAGCCTGCTGCCCTTTGCGGCGAGCCTGTTCTGCATGAGTTTTCTGATGGTTGCCGGCACGCTGGTTTCCATGAGCATTACCGGTACTGTTTTCACGAACCTGCTGTTTGCCGGAATCCTGCTTTTTTTGCCGCGGCTCTGTGTACTGGCGTTGCAGTCGTCTATGGTGAATGCCCTGCCGTTTCTGTCGGATTCTGCGGGAACGGGATTTTTCCGGAATGCCAATAACCTGTTGTTCTCTGGTGTCAATGTGGTCTTTTCCATGTCCGAAAACGACGGAACGAGCATAGAAACTCTCTTTTCTCCCAGCTGGCAGGCATATCTGTACACGTTCCTGCTGGGGCTGTTGTATTTTGCGATCGCGGCGTTCTTGTTCCACCGCCGTCGCAGTGAGGCTGCCGGACAGTCTGCTCCCAGCCGTCTGCTCCAGCACATCTACCGCATTGTGGTGACCATGGTGATCTGTATCTTTATCGTTTGTGTGATGTTCAGCGAAATGACTACCGGTATGATGCGGGACGAATGGTTTGCGTTCCTGGTGCTCTATCTGGTGGCAGCACTGGTGTACTTTGCCTACGAACTGATTACCACGAAGAAGTGGAAAAACCTGCTGACGGCACTGCCGGGGCTGGGCATTGTGGCACTGCTGAATGTGGGGATCCTGCTGGGCATGCATGCGGTGGAAAAACACATCGTGGCACAGCGTCCGGCAATGCAGGAGATCGAAAGCGTGTCATTTTGCAGCACAGACGGCACGGACTATATTTCCGGCGGCAACTATCTGAACTATCGGGATTATATCAACCTGATGAGCCGTGACATTGCGATCACCGACCCCACTGCCGTGACACTGGTGTCCTATTATCTGGATGAAAACCTGAAAACGTGGGAAGAAGGCGGGAGCGATGCTTATCAGAGCAAGTATTACACCGAAAGTGACTATTCCTATTGTGCTTATCACGTGATTATCCGCACGAAAGACCAGACACTTTGCCGGCTGATCTATGTGCCTGTTTCCGAAACGGAAAAGCTGCTGGATGCATTGCAGACCAATGCGGACTATGTGGACGCATGGCGAAATCCGCCGCAGGAACTCAAGGACACTGCAGCATTCCGCGATCAGGTGGGTTCCTGCTATCTGAGTACAGAGCAGGCAGAGGAGCTGTTGCAGACCTATCGGGAGGAATTGCAGTCAGCAGACTTTGAAACCCTGTATCAGACAATGCAGAACGGCAGTACTGACGATACATGGGTGAGCGACATCGATTACACATTCCGTAAAAACGGAAGATCATACACACTGGATTGCCCGATCTATCAGAATCTGACACCGGAAACGACAAAGAAATTCTACGAAATGCTCTATGCGGCACAAAAGGACGATCTGGCACTGCTGTCGGAACTGACCAAGAGTGATAAGAATGTTTCCGTCAACATGAATGTTTACGGCGGTTCTTCCGATTCGGCTTACAGCGGTCACTATGCCTATGCTTCTGACTGCCAGCCGTTGAACCAGAGCGAATCTTTACAGCTGCTCATGCAGTATGCGATTCTGGACAGACCGATGCAGGCAGGGGAGTCCTATGTGGAACTTTACCTGTGGTCGGAGGACGGTCTGATGGATCAGGGCAATGCGATTGATCTGCAAATTCCTATCAAGGATTCGTTCTTCGATGATCCCCAGACTGAGGAACTGTTCAGCGTTGAAAATTACAACGAGGACGGGTACGACGTTTCCGATGCGGAACCTGGCGATTATGATGCTGTCGAAGCAGTTGGTTAAATCCTGACATTTTCAAAACCCTGACATCTTCATGTGGATTCTGCCTGTTCCATGAGGGCAGATTCCCACTTCTTCCTTAGAACCTGTTTTACATCTGTATAAGCACAGATGCAAAACAGGTTCTTTTTATTTTGGAATAAGCCTCCCTTGAAAAGGGAGGGGGACCAGCGAAGCTGGTGGAGGGATTCTGGTGAAATTTTTTCTTGAATTGCAGATTTCACAGCAAAATCTCTCAGTCAGCTTGCGGCTGCCAGCTCAGTTTGGGTGCCTTTTTCAAGGAAGCCTAATTTATAAAGTAGGTGGCATGCCCACATCGCCCCGATAAATCCTGAATTGTGCCGGCAGCTGAGGCTCTCTCTGTCAAACTGCCTGCCCCACAAAAATTATTTTCAGATTCCTGTATAGCTAAAATCAGCTATATTTTGATTTAGAAAGACAAGTTTCACATTCTAAAACTTTGAAAAAGAAAAACCTCAAAAAAACGCTTGACAGTACCCCAAAGTTGTGCTATAATAATTATCGTTGCAGCACACGAGTGCTGGTGTAGCTCAGTTGGTAGAGCAGCTGATTTGTAATCAGCAGGTCGGGGGT
>ERZ791864.1586-NODE-1586-length-14379-cov-2.393605_pt1 | contig 14379 bp, 12 predicted proteins | sample MGYA00510282_ERZ791864 | MGnify/ENA primary metagenome ERZ791864 (study PRJEB30046, sample SAMN00792087) | human gut metagenome | study: EMG produced TPA metagenomics assembly of the A metagenome-wide association study of gut microbiota in type 2... | reverse complement strand
CAGGGATTTCTTCCGGAAATAAAGTATGCACCTTATCTGGCTTTTCGAAATCAGAGGCCATTTTTGCAAGAAGTTTATTGGTGGAGATGCCGATATTTACGGTAAAGCCGAGTTCTGTACGGATCTTATCCTTCAGCTCATGGGCAGTTGCCACCGGATCCGGGTAAATATAGGAGGTTCCGGTCATATCCAGAAAAACCTCATCAATGGAAAAGGATTCCATTACCGGTGCATAGGACCCACAGATTTTTTTGAAGGCTCTGGAACATTTATCGTATAATTCAAAGTCAGATGGAACGGCCACAAGATTCGGACATTTGCGAAAAGCCATAGCCATAGGTTCTCCTGTCTGGATTCCGTATTTTTTTGCAGGAATGGACTTGGCGACAACGATGCCGGTACGTTTACTGGGGTCTCCGCCAATACAAGAAGGGATGTCTCTCAGATCCGGAAGTCCCATCTTTACTCTTTTTGCTGCTTCCCAGGAAAGAAAAGCACTGTTTACATCAACATGAAAAATCAATCGTTCCATATAGGGTTCTTCTTTCAATTGTATAAAGTGTGTCTGTTATATCTATTTACAGATTTTTGCAGACAGCTGATCAAAAAGGTTTCGATATTCCTCTTCTACCTGTGAAAAAGGGTATTGCCGGTATTGGATCGGAACATGGACAACCGGTTTTGGAGTGTCCGGTGTTTCATTCAGAAGATATTTCAGGTCATACCAGAGCAGGTCATTGTCGATCTCCTTCAGCTTCTGCTCTTCTATGGCAGAAAGTCCGGATCCCAGATATTTCTGATAGATAATGTTTAAAAGAGCTTCCTCCTGTTTCCGATACTCAGGAAGACTTTTCTTAAATGGTCTTGGAACATCGGACATATAACATTCGCTGGCATCGTGAAGAAGGGACGCCAGTATAAGACGGCCGGAATAGCCACGTGCTTCGGCTTCTTTGGCACAGAGGATGCAGTGCTGCCCTACAGAGAAAAAAGTCCTTACATGACCATTTCCGCGGCATAGAAGAGAAAGTGCGTGTGCAATGTCCTCAATGCAGATCAGCTCTTCGTCCGGATGTGTCGGATCAAAATGTTTTCCAGTGTATGTGGTAATGCAGTCGCCCATAAAATGTTACGCCTTTCTTTAAGTTATGAATAAATATGATTATTTATTATAAACACCCAGAGAAAGTGTGTCTATATGATCGCGAAATAAATTTCGGGAACTGTTACAGAAAAACAAAAGAAATACATGGCTGTTTTACAAATATGAGTGATTCTGTGCTATAATACAAAAAAACGACAGGGAGATCATCAGCGATGAAACATATGGAAGAAATGAAGATTGCCGGATTAGCCATGGCATTATGTATCGTGATGCTGGGAATCTATATTGTCGTCCCAAAGGATGGAACGGTTTCTCATCTTACTGCTATTCCGGATAATAATGCGGCGGAGCCTGTTACAGATTCTACATCAGAGGGAACTGCTGATGCGGATTTTCCAATCTATACAGAGGACAGCTACAGCAGTGAGCCCGAGAGTTCTGACGATACTGGGGACGGAGATTCCTACACGGAAGAGCCGACTTATGATCCAGGTGATAATTCTTACGACGGCAATACGGATAGTGAAGCCAATGGAGCAGATACTTCAGATACATCTTCAGATGGAACCGATGAAGACGCAGGCAATTATGAAAATCCGGACAGTGGCTCCGGTGAAGTGGTCGATGACAATGATTACAGTGGTACTTCGGATACGGATCTTGATAGCAGTGAGACCGAAGATACCGGCAGTGATGGCACTGATGATATAGTAGAAATTAACTGAATGTAAAAAAAAGAATAAAAAAGCAGATCTGCGAAATAAAATTTCAAACAGATCTGCTTTTTTGTTTTTTGTATGGAATCCTGTCAGTTGATGTTCTGGAGCAAGGATGTCATTTCCTGATAAAGAACATCCTTTGAGGACGCACCCATGACGATGGAAATAAATGGCTTCCCATAAGCATTCTGGCTTAAAAGTGCCAGACAGTTACCGGCTTTATCGGTTGTTCCTGTTTTTCCTCCAAGGATAGTGACATCCTTAGGAGTTGCTGCCTCTCCGGTAAGATAATGATCTGTAGCGGGTAAGGTAGCACTTGCATCGGAGCCATCGGAATGCTTATAGCTAACTGTATAAGATGCCATTTGTGTGATGTCTGTAAACTCCGGATAATTCAAGGCTTCTTTCAGCATCAGATAAATGTCATAAGGCGTTGTATAATGATTTTCGTCCTGAAGACCATGGGGATTGGTAAAGTGAGTTCCTGTACAGCCAAGTTCTGCAGCAAAGCTGTTCATCATCTCTACAAATTTATCTGTTGATCCACCTATATGTTCCGCAATGGCAGATGCTGCATCATTGGCAGAATAAACAAGAAGACAATGAAGAAGCTGATCCATGGTAACCTGATCTCCCGCCTGGAAACCAGCTACCTGAGAACCGGATTCCAGGGTAACATTCTCCTGTGAGATCGTTACTGTATCGTCCATGTTTCCATATTTCAGTGCAAGCATAGCTGTCATGATCTTTGTGATGCTGGCAGGATAAACCTTGTTGTAGGCACCTTTTGCATAGAGTACCTTTTTATCACTGAGATTCAGAAGCACACCGGACTGGCTGTCATCCAGACTGACAGAATCCAGAGCAACATCTTTTGTAACAACACAGAGATCATGGGCGAAACCTGCCGCGCGCTGCTCTTCTTTGGAAGTCAGAGTATTATCAAACTCGGAGAATGCATTGAAAGAATTTGCAGGAGTAGAAAAATCTCCGCCCTTCAGCATGTAAACACCAAAACCGCCAGCTGTGCATAGTACGATCAGCAGAAGAAGGAGAAAAATGGTGTTGCGGATCCTTTTACGACGCATCCGTTTCATCCGGGTATTTTGAGCTTTACGTCTGGCAGAAACAGTTCTGTCAGACGGCATGGAAGTTGTTTTTGTCCCCTTGGAAGCTGTATGTGCAGCCCGGGAAGCCTGACCTCTGGAAGGATTGCCAGAACGTATATGATTTTTTACAGGTTCTTTACGTGTCATAAGTATTCCTCTTTCCGAAAGTAGGTATCCGATTTCTGACCTTTTTTCTGTAATTCTTTATTATATGCACTGCTCTGCAGTCCTACATTGAGAACAAGTCCCATACCCATAAACAGACTGATCAGAGAAGTAAGACCATAGCTTACAAAAGGAAGCGGAGTACCTGTGTTTGGTGCAAGGCCGGTAGCAACACAGATGTTGATGAAGCTCTGTATGGAAACAATGCTTCCAACACCGCAGCATATGATCTTACCGGCAAGATCCTTGGCCCGCAGGCTCATACGGATACATTCAAAGGTGATCAGAAACAGCAGCAGTACGATCAGAGTACAGCCGATAAATCCGTACTGCTCTCCAGCCACCGCAAAAATAAAGTCGGTCTGATTCTCAGAAACAAAGTTTCCATCATTTACGGATGTAACACTGGTGTCATTACTGAAAGCACGTCCCACAAGCTCTCCGGAGGCGATGGCTGTTTTTGAGTTGTTCTGCTGTTCAATATCATCTGCGTATTCTTCGTTCTCCGGATACAGGAATGACATGATACGGTTTCTCTGGTAATCCTGTATCAGTTTCTGATCCGGCTGCACGATAATGGACAGAAAGATGATGGCCAGAGGAATCGCGATCAAGGCTACACCTCCGATGATCTTATAACTAAGTCCTGCGATGTAGATCAGAATACAGAACAGGACTGTTACGGTGATGGTGTTTTTCATATCCGGCTGTACATAGATCAGCATCAGTGGGATGACCAGAAGGACAGCTGATTGTATCAGAGTCTTTAAGGTATTCAGATCTTCCTCATGATCCATAAAAAATTTGGCAAAAAACAGGATAATGATGATCTTTGAAAGCTCGGTAGGCTGGAAACGGATAAAACCTAAATCCACCCATCTGGCAGCACCATTGGCGCTGGATCCGAAGAACCGGACAGCCAGAAGCATAACGATATTAAATCCATACATGATCCATTGAAAATTCAGCAGCCAGGAATAATCCATCAGTGAAAGGATCAGCATAAAGACTACACCGATGATCACACCCAGAAGCTGACGTGTGCGAAGGTAGTCGGCAGCTGTTCCTACAAGCTGAATTCCAATAAAGCTGATCGCCAGGAGAAAGATCACCAGTCGAAAATTGTAAAACCGCAGCTTATACTGTTTAATCATAAATTATGCATCTCTTTTCTTAAGTACGGGTATGACTGCATGCAGAACAGGTGGTTCCTGTGTGATCTGTATGGTCACCCCTGGTTCATCAATTACAACGTATTTTTTTACGGCATGTATCAGATCGTTCCGTAAAAGCTTCATCATCTGTGGAGAACAGTCTATGCGTTCCGATACAAGAAGAAGCTTCATCCTGTCGCGTGCATAGCCTGCAGAGTGGTTTTTCCCGGAGAAAAATCCCATAATCATTCCTCCTGTGATGAAAAATGTCAGACAGCAAAGCGTCTGTTATTTTCGAAAAATGCTGCCAAGACGGTGGAATACACCATTTTTTCGACGCACAGTAACATAAGGGACCTCTTCGCCCATAAGCCTCCGGCAGATATTGCGATACTCTTCTTCTGCCTGGGAATTTTTTCCGGATAAAGGTTCTCCCTGATTTGTGGAGATCACGATCTGTTCATCATCCAGGATCGCACCGATCAGATCTACAGCCAGGATTTCCAACACATCTTCTACGGACATCATATCACCTCTGGCGATCATTTCCGGTCGAAGCCGGTTGATGATCAGCCGGATATCACGGAGCCCTCCGGACTCCAGCAACCCGATGATACGGTCTGCATCCCGGATCGCGGAAACTTCCGGTGTGGTCACGACCAGTGCACGGTCCGCTCCGGCTACTGCATTTTTGAATCCCTGTTCAATTCCTGCCGGACAATCCAGAAGGACATAATCGAATTCTTCCCGGAGATCATCGGTAAGCTTGATCATCTGTTCCGGAGATACGGCAGTTTTGTCCTTGGTCTGGGCAGACGGAAGAAGATACAGTTCTGAATGCCGACGATCCCGGATCAGTGCCTGTTTCAGGCGGCAGCTCCCATTGATCACATCAACCAGATTATAAACAATACGGTTCTCCAGTCCCATGACAACATCCAGATTTCGGAGTCCGATATCGGTATCTACAACTGCAACCCTTTTTCCCATGGCAGCCAGTCCGGTCCCGATATTTGCCACGGTGGTGGTTTTTCCAACACCGCCTTTTCCAGATGTAATGACAATGACTTCACTCATGTTTTCTGATTCCTCCGATAAAATGTTCCACACTTCTGGTATCCTCATAAAGTTTGTTTAGTCATTCGATACATTACTGGTATCGCTTGCTGCATAGCCAGTGAGAATGGTGCTTTCATCTGCAAGTCCGAAAATGTATTTAAAGATATCATTAGCTGCAAGGCAGGCATTACCGGATGCATATCCGTTTGCGATTCGTACAGATATTGCGTACTTGGGATCAGAAACAGGCGCATATCCGATAAAAAGTGCATTGTTCGGATGATAATAGTCAATCTCGGCAGTACCGGTTTTTCCTGCTACTTCAACTCCAAGTCTGTTAAACTGATCATGAGTCTGCACCACACGATACATACCGTCATGGATGTCATCCCAGATATTGCTGGAAAGATCCAGCTGTCCAGCTGTTTCGGAAGGATATTCCTTTATAAGTTTTCCTTTGGAATCCGTCACACGGTCCAGAAGGGAAAGCTTATAGATCGTACCGGAAGTGGCGATCGTTGACGCATAACGTGCAAGCTGGCTGGTCGTAAACGCATTGGTACCCTGTCCAATATAGGAAGGGACGGCGTTTTTGTCAGAAACCTGCGGAGAAGCTTCGGAAATTTCAATGCCGGTTTTCTGATCCAATCCCATGAGGGAAGCATATTTCTGAAGCATTCCAAGACTTCTGGCTTCAGAAAAGTTACCTTCGGAATCTTTACCAAGTTCGAAACCAATCGTAGTGAAAAATACGTTACAGGACTGCTCAATGGCTTCACGGATATCAAGAGAACCGTGGCCCTGTTTATTCCAGCAGTTGATCGGAGGTGTTACAAGGTCAAAGCTTCCTGTACATTCAATATATGTGCCATCATCTATTACGCCCTCAGACATGCCGGCAACAGTAGATAAGATCTTTAAGGTAGATCCTGGAGCCGTCTTCTGCTGTGTTGCCTTGTTGAAGAACGGGCTGGAAAGATCTGTGGAAAGCTTTGCATAATAATCAGTATCCATATTGTTGGTCAGACGATTATTATCATATCCCGGATAGGAAACACATGCGAGAACATTTCCGGTTGTAGTATCTGTGATCACCGCAGATGCAGAGCACGGAGCCAACGCAAGCTGGGCCGGTGTGATCTCAAGATTTGCGATCTTGCGATACATGAAGGTGTAGGCATCAAGACCACCGGAGGCCATTGTCTGATACAGCTCGTCTTCTTTGGAAAGAACGCCCTGTTCATAGAGAACAAGACACAGATCTTCTCCACTGATGGTGTCTTCCTGAAGCATATATTTATACAGAAGCTTTGAAAAGCCTGTATCTGTTTTCAGGTAATCAATGATATAGGCGGTAAGAGCCTGATAGATCTCTTCAGAATCCAGATATTCTCCGGAGGTTGAGATCTGGGAAATATCGATCCAGTTCTGACTGGCAGCGTAGTTCAGATAATCCTTCAGACTGATACTCTGATCATTTTTCCAGGCTTTGTATGTTTCATCCGCGGTATCAATGGAATCACTTTTCAGTACCTTCAAGGTATTGGTAAGAAGATCATCACAGATATAGGTAAGATATTCCTGCATCTGCGTATCTTCATCCTTATAGGCTGGAGGATTGTCGCCTGTCAGCCTGTTACTTATTGTATCAAAAACCTGTTGCTGTTTTTGCTGAAATTTGACGTATAAATTTTTTTCTGTGTCGGAAGCATCTGCATCACTGAATTTATTGATATCGATCACACTGTTTGCGATCAGTGCATTGTATACATCATAGATTGGGATGGTGATCTTACTTGCATCTTTCTCTGCTTCATAATCAAAGCTTTTATTCGGTGTCAGTTTAGAGAGGACAATACCAGCAACACGCTGTTCCAGGATCTGGTAAATACTCTTCTGCCAGTCGGAATCAATGGTCAGATAAACATCGTTTCCGGCCAAAGGCTCAACAGTTTTAGAATTGTCGATGTCAAGGACTTTACCAAGATTATCAACTGTGACCGTTTCTTCTCCGTCTTTTCCCTGAAGTTCAAGCTCCATATACTGTTCGATTCCGGCTTTTCCAACAACCGCATCATTGGAATAATCAGGATTATCCTTACGAAGGGTTTCCAATTCCTCAGAAGAGGCCTGGCCTGTGTAACCGAGGATCGGCGCCATACTCTCATCGTCCACATATTTTCTGGTGGAATCTTCTACAATGTCAATACCCTGGAGAGCGGCCTGATTTTCTTTTATGGCTGCCACAGATTTTTCACTGACATTTGTTGCAATGGTCACCGGCATATATTTCTTGAAACTGTTGGTGTTCAGCTGATAGCGCATGATCGCAATTTCGAGGATTTCCTGTTTGGTAAGCTCTTCCGGAAGAGAATGTGCGGCAAGTTCTTCCGGGGTGTAGGCATCTTTTCCGTAAAGAACGATAGAAAATCCGCTGCTTCCGGTAAGATGATCCATGATCTGGGCTGCGGTTGCGTTTTTCTGCTCCTCACTGAGATCATCAATCTGTGCTTCTCCGTAAATATCCGCACGGAAACGGTTAAGAGTAAATCCTTCATCTACATCAAAAGCATAGTCGCCATGATCATTGACGGTAATATGAAAATTATCAGATAAGCTGTCCCCGTTTTTGGAAAGGATCTGTAATACCTGGTAGGCGATACCGTTCAGAGTCAGATTCTTTTCTCTGGTGCTGTTGTATGTACCGCTATCTTCGAATGTGACAGAATATGCAAGTACATTGGAGGCGACAACTGTGCCGTTACGGTCATAAATATTACCACGGGTGCTTTTGATCACGCGTGTTTTGGTGGTACGTGTCTGAAATTTACTGATGTAATCCTCTCCTTGTATGATCTGCAGACTGAAAAGCTGCCGGACCAGGACAGATGACAGAAAAATAAATACGATCACAAGAACTGTAGTACGTTTCAGACGGATTTTTTTGATGATTTTTTTTATTTTAATTCCCAAATAGACTCACTTTCTTTCCTTACAGTATCCATTAAGTGGTAGTTGATCCAGTAAAATACCCGGTATACGATGATGGTGAGAAAAACCGTATATACAATCTCGGGGATAATGATCCTGTATATGTAGGTCCAGAATCCAAGACGGCCTCTGAGCAGAAACTGGAGGCCATACACAGCCAGATTATAAAGAAGATCTGTTCCTGCTACAAGAAAAAGCGGAACTTTCAGATCATCATCATAAAAACTGCGGAATGCATAGCCGCTGATAAAACCTATATACATATAGATCAGTGCATAAAATCCAAACAATGATCCATAAAAGAGATCGACAAAAAGCCCGGAAAAAAATCCAGTCCACAGACCGACTTTTCTTCCACGCATAAGTCCCATGGATACACACAGGATCAAAAGCAGATTTGGAGTGATGGATCCAATGGAAATACGGTCCATTACTGTGCACTGAAGGAGAAAACAGACAATGATAGTGATAAATAATATAATCCTATTTTTCATTGGACGCATCCTCCGATTTGTCTATCGCGTCCTGTTTATTGGTGGTGATCACAAATACATCTTTCAGATGACCGAAATCAACCGGTGTAACGATCGTACCTGTTTTTGTCAGGTTATTGGGATCCTGCTGGATCTCACTGACATAACCAATAAACAGTCCTTCCACATATTTTTCACTGATGTTCGAGGTGACAATACGTTCTCCGACTGTTACCTTGTTATCCTGATCGTAAAGCTGCTCAAAGCTTAATTTGCCTTCATCGATCAGTTTCAGATCTCCAGTGACAACGCAGTTGTCGGAAGTACTGACTGCCATGGCACTGACATTGCTGCTGTCATCGATGATGGAACGGACAGTAGCCCAGGAAGGTCCCACTTCTGTAACGATACCCACAAGACCCTTTCCGGCGATCACGTTGTTATCAACCCGGATCCCGTTATTACTGCCTTTGTTGATCATAAAGGTATCATACCAGTTTCCGGGATCTTTGGAGATTATCCTTGCGGCAACCTTGGGATAGTCGGTATATTCCTGATCAAGATCGTAAAGTTCCTTCAGGCGTGTGAGCTCTGTCTGGTCCTGGATCAGGATGTTATTCTGTTCCGTAAGACTGTTGATCTGACTTTTCAGCTCTTCGTTTTCCTGAAGCACGTCCTGTTTATCACGAAGATTGTTTTTTACATTTCCAAATATATCGCTGACACCGGCGATCCCCTTTTCAAAGGGAACGATAAGAAAACCGGCTGCTTCCTGAAGTGGTGCGGAAGAGGTTCCGGAGGCTGCTGTAGCTACGATGCAGCTTCCACAGAAAAATGTCATGATTACCAGAAGATGTTTACTTTTTAAATTAAAATGAAAACGCACTTTTTTTCGGATGTTTTTCATTATATATGCCCCTTTACAGTTTTTTCTGCTTTACCGGCTGGGCCCATTTGCGCAGGTTTCTGTCGCGGATGATCTTTTCCAGGCCGTATGCTGCAGAAGTTTCATACAGATCAGAAAGATTAAAGGCAAATCCGGTATAGCTAGCCAGATAGTTATCTATATAAGGAAGCCGTGTGCTGCCGCCGGTCAGATAAATGCCCTCTTTTGCGATATGATAAGCGATCTGTGGCGGGGTACGTTCCAGAAAAGATTTCATTTCTGCTGCGATCTGGTTCACACAGTTGGCGATCCCTTCATTGACAACGTAGGCAGAAATAACTTCTTCTCGTGGAAGTCCGGAAATACTGTCGATCCCGACTACTTTTCGGGCTTCTTTTTTCTGATCATTCAGTCTTCCCATAACTACTTTCAGACGTTTTGCAGTTCGTGTTCCAATCTGAAGATTATAATGTTTTCGGATTTCGCTGCAGATAGATTCGTTCATCTGTCTGCCTCCGATGGGGATCTTACGGCTGATGATGATCTTGCCGTCGGTTATGATGGAAAACTCTGTACTCTGTGCACCGATGTTTACGATCATGCTGCCCTGATTCTTTTCAGGGTCGATTCCCATGGCAATGGCATCTGCAATAGGGGACTCCACCATAAAAACACGGTTTTTCCGCAGCCAGTGACCATTGACCAGATGATAGTATGCCCTCTTTTCGATAGCAGTCATATCAAGTGGTACGGAGAAATACATGTCTGCTCCGAGACCGGATGTATGATCGATTTTTTTTATCATGCTGTAAAGGACGATCTCTTGCAATTCCAGATTTGCCAGCATACCGAAAGCCATAGGAGAATTTACGGAAATATCTGCAGGTGATTTTTCAAACATTTCATAAGCTTCGTTCCCTATGGCAAGGATCCGGCGTCCTCTGTAGGCTACCATGTTCTTTTCTATGTAACTTTTGTTTCTGAAAAATGAATAGACTTTTACAGAGCTGCTTCCAAGGTCTACTCCGTAATTATTTCTAAAAAGCATAAATCTGTCCCTTCACTTAAGTATATTCATCAAAAATCCCTTTTTCGCGGAAACTGGCATACCTGTGATCACCGATGATGATATGATCCAGAAGATGGATGCCGAGGAGTTCACCACAATGATAGATCCGTTCCGTAACATCCAGATCAGCCTGGCTGGGGGAGGGATCGCCTCCTGGATGATTGTGGACCAGGATCAGGTTCACCGCCCGATACTTTACAGCTTCTACAAAGACTTCTCTTGGTGTGATCAGTGTGGCATTGACTGTACCGCGGCTTAAAAGCTGTTCCCCCGACAAATGGTTATGTCCGTCCAGCATCATGCAGTAAAGCAATTCCTGCTCTTCATGCCGGAGCCGCTCCATATAATATTTCGCAATGGTTACCGGATGGTGAAAAGATAATTCCGGTTTTGCAGCTGCGGTTGCCATACGCTTGGAAAGTTCCCCGATACATTTCAGCTGTATGGCTTTTACCTTACCGATCCCATGGATCTTCATCAGTTCTTGCATGGAAATATGAAACAGTCCAAGCAGGCCACTGTATCCGGTCTGTTTCGATAAATTCAGGATTTTATCTGCCAGAGTCAGGGAACTGGATCCCTGTACGCCACAGCGCAGGATCACGGCAAGAAGCTCTCGATCGCTTAAGGACTGTTCTCCTTCCCGCAGACATTTTTCATACGGACGCTGATAATCTGGCATTTCCATTATAGTATCTTTCATATGATTTCCCTTTTCGCTCTCGAAGAAGGGGATGCAAAATTGCAGAAGTTATTTTAGCATAAAAAAGCAGGGATGTACACTCTATCCCGGAAATTTCCACTTTTTTCACATTTTGTTTACAGGCAGGGCATAAACAGAAGCGACTGCTTCTGCCACCTTGATCCCGTCCATCGCTGCGGATGTAATGCCTCCGGCGTAACCGGCGCCCTCTCCGCAGGGGTAGATTCCTTCTATATTGGAAGTGAGCTTTTTCGGTTCCCGAACGATCCGTACAGGAGAAGAGGTACGGCTTTCTACTCCTTCCAGCAATGCATCCGGTCGGTCAAAACCGGAAAGCTTTTTTCCAAAAGCATGGATTCCTGCTTCAATGGAATCGCCGATCTCTTTTGGGAAAATACTGCGGACATCGGTAAGTGTATAAGCTCCTTTGATACAGGGGATCACATCTCCAAGCCTGGTACTTTTCTGATGGGTACAGTAATCTTTGAAAAGCTGTACCGGAATTTTTCCTTTTCCGGCTTCCCAGGCAGCGCGCTCCAGTTTTCGCTGCAGAGCGATTCCGCCGAGAACTCCCTCTTCAGGAAAATCAGAAGGGTTTACCGTAACGATGATAGCACTGTTGGCATTATGGCTGTCACGTGCCTGATAGCTCATACCATTCACTGCAAGCATACCTTCTTCAGAAGATGCATTTACAACATATCCGCCGGGACACATACAGAAAGAATAAACGCCACGTCCGTTTTCCAGTGTATGGGTAACCTTGTAGCTGGATGCACCCAGACGGTCGTTTTCCGGTTCCCCGTAAAGATCCTGGTTGATCATGGTCTGCGGATGTTCCACACGTACCCCCACTGCAAAAGATTTCGGCTCCATGTTAATATTGTGTTTTTCCAGCATGGCAAACGTATCTCTGGCGCTGTGGCCGGGAGCAAGAATGCAGATTTCTGCCGGTATTTCCTCTTTTGCATTGACAATGACTGCAGTAAGCTTCCGGTCACGGATCATCAGATCAGTTACTGTGGAACGAAAACGGAATTCCCCGCCCATTTCTTCAATCTGATGACGCATAAACTGAACGATACCTACAAGCTGATCTGTGCCAAGATGAGGCTTTTGCTGGTAAAGGATCTCAGAGGGAGCTCCTGCCTCCACAAATCGGGAAAGAACTTCCCTTCCTCTTCCAAAAGTATCTTTTACCAGAGTATTCAGCTTTCCATCGGAAAAAGTCCCTGCACCGCCCTCTCCGAACTGTACATTGGAATCCGGATCCAAGATGCCGTTTTTCCAGAAATTTTCCACGGTTTTCTGGCGTTTGTCTGCTTCTTCTCCCCGTTCCAGTACCAGTGGACAGTACCCGGCTTTGGCCAGGTACCAGGCACAGAATAATCCTGCAGGTCCGCTTCCGATCACTATAGGACGATGGGACAGAGCTTCAGAGCCAGATGAGGAGAAATGATATTTTTTCTCAGAGGCTAACATAATATTTTTATCGTGAACCTTTTTGAGAACACGGGATTCGTTATCCAGTTTAATATCTACAGTGTAGACAAATTTTTTGTCCTCTTTGTGCCGGGCATCCAGAGATTGTTTTCGGATCTCATAGGTGAACGGCTGATTTCCAAGACGAAGCATTTTTGCTATTTTTCGGTGAAGCTGCTCTTCTGTATGAGTGATGGGAAGCTTCAACTGTGTGATCCGGATCATTGTTATTCCTCCTTTGCTGCCCAGATACCGGCGGTAGCTCCACTTGACCATGCCCACTGCAGGTTGTATCCACCGCAGGTGCCGTCAATATCAAGGAGTTCTCCGGCAAAATAAAGGCCTTTATGAAGTCTGGATTCCATGGTTTTACTTTGAACTTCAGAAGTATCCACGCCGCCGGAACAAACCTGTGCCTGTTCGAAGGAAAGGCCGTTTTTTACCGTGAGACGAAAATCGGTGATCCCGCGGATAAGATCCTTCTGTGCACATAAAACACGGATCAGTTTTTCAGGAAAAAGTCCGATGAGAAGTTCTTTTTCTGTTTTGTAAGGACAGGCTGTTTTTCTCTGTTCCAGGTATTCTTCCAGCTCTTTCCGGTTCAGTTCCGGAAAAAAATTTATGGAAAGCTCCACATTTTTGTTTTCATGGACGGCACGGATAGCATAGCGGGAAATCTGGAATACCGGGATCCCGGATACACCGTAATCGGTAAGCTGCAGTTCTCCCTGCTGGGAAACTGTCGGTGTGCCGTCTATATAAAGTGTTATCTTACCTTCTGTCCGTACACCACTCCAGCCGGAAAAAGAATTTCCCTTACATTTCAGAGCTGTCAAAGCTGGAAGGGGTTCGATCAGATGATGTCCGAGACTTTTTGCAATTTCATATCCGCTTTCGCAGGAACCTGCAACGGAAGACGCACGGGAACCATTTGCAAGGATCACGGCATCACCACTGTAGGTCCATCCGTCCGTATGGATCTTCCACTGTCCGTCTGCAAAAGACACGCCGGTAACGGTCTGATTGGTTTTCAGCTTTACCTTCAGGCTGCGTGCCTTCATGACAAGAACATCTACCACACTCTGTGCCTGGTTGCTTCGGGGATAGATCCATCCGCTGCGGTCTGTGGTACAGATTCCCAGTTCCTGAAAGAATTTCAGAGTTTTTTCCACAGGAAACTGTGCCAGGGCATCTTTGGCAAATTCAGGATGAGATCCCCGGTAAGCGTTTTCATCCTGATTCAGGTTCGTCATATTACAACGGCCGTTTCCCGTAGCACAGATTTTTTTGCCGGGACGGTCATTTTGTTCCAGAACCGTAACTGCAGCTCCGTATACAGCAGCCTGAATAGCTGCCATAAGACCGGAAGCCCCGGCTCCTATGACAAAGATCTGTTTTTTTAAGTCCGGTCCTTCGGATTTTTTCATAATCTCACAAGTTCCTTATCAACCATATACTGAAGAG
>ERZ791864.1584-NODE-1584-length-14425-cov-8.980445_pt1 | contig 14425 bp, 11 predicted proteins | sample MGYA00510282_ERZ791864 | MGnify/ENA primary metagenome ERZ791864 (study PRJEB30046, sample SAMN00792087) | human gut metagenome | study: EMG produced TPA metagenomics assembly of the A metagenome-wide association study of gut microbiota in type 2... | reverse complement strand
CAGTTGTTGCTGCTGGTGCCATGACGATGGGAATGGCAATGCCAACATTTGCGGCTGATCCGGGCAAGACAACGGAGGCATGGATTACTAAGACCTACAAGACAGAGGCCGGAAAGGCTGAGAAGTTTAGCTTTACAGCAGAGCAGGTCAAGACAGGAACTGGTATAATTACAACAGATGCAGCGGTTACTATGCCGGAGATATCATTTACCGATACTGAAACAGGAATAATTTCTAGGAGAGGTCAGATTACATTTCCGATATATCAAGAAGCAGGAAAGTATGAGTATACTGTAAAAGAGATACAGACAGCAGATCCAGCAGTAGTCAACGGTGATCATGAAAAAATGATCATGTCAGGGGCTGAGTATACAATGGATGTATATGTTACAGATGGTGCAACTGGTACAGAAATTTCTAATATCGTTGTAAATAAAGTGAGAGATGATGAAGGTCAGACAGATACTGGTAAAGTAGATATTGGAAATACCGATACTAATACTTTCAACTTTACTAACACTTATGTACAGGAAGCTGGTACAGGTACAAATCCTACAGATCCAGATCCGACTTATAATAAGTTTGGCTCTTTGAATGTGTCTAAAAAGATTGTTAATGCAAATGGTACAACAACAACTCCTGACGATGAGTTCGCTTTCACAGCAACATTTGCATTCCCGGATGGAACAGATGCAAACACACTTGGCGGAATCAAGGCTGCTAATGGAGATACTGTTACATCTGTTGAGGGCGGAACATACACATTCAAGTTGAAAGCAAATGAAAACATGAAGTTCACTGGTGTTCCAGTAGGAACAATAATTACTGTAAAAGAGTCTGCAGCTAAAAACTATAAAGGTAGTGCAGTGATTACTATCAATGGTACTCAGTTGACTCCTGTTAGTGCTACAAAATATAGTACAGAACTTACAGTGGTAAATAAGGAAAAATTAGGTCGGAAACAGAATACCGTTGATGTAACCAATACATACAACGATGTACCTGTAACTGGTATCATCATGAACACTCTTCCATACGTTCTGATGATTGCACTTTGCGGTGTAGCACTGATTGCTTTTGTAGGATTCAAACGCAGAAGATTACAGAAATAATAAAATATAGCAACCAGGAAAGGGGATGTGTGCGGCGTTGCTCCGCCGCATCCCTTTTTGCTAATTTTGCGAGCAAATTGGTCAGATGAACCAGTTTTGATAAATATAAAAGAAACAGAAATGGTGAAAGGAACTTGTACATATGCTTCGGATGAAGAAAGTGCTGAAAGGAATTATCAGAGGATTAGACCATATTGTAAACTTCACAGCCTTATCGCTGATTCTTGCAGCCATGTTTCTCTCAGGTTATATGCTGTGGGACTCCCACCAGGTATACCAGACAGCAGATGCAAAGAACTATGAAGCATATATTCCGACAGAAAAGAATACAAAATCTTTTGAAGAATTACAGAAAATCAATCCGGATGTGATTGGATGGATACGAGTGAATGACACAAATATCAATTATCCACTGGTGCAGACGGACAATGATGATACTTATATGAATACAGATGCGGAAGGAAACTATTCCTTAAGCGGAGCAATCTTTTTACATTGTGCAAATAAGCCGGATTTTTCGGATTTTGATAATATTATATATGGTCACCATATGGAAAAGCACATGATGTTTGGAGATATCGGTGAATTTACAAATGAACAGTATTTCAACGAACATCCATATGGAAATCTGTTCTTTGATGGAAAAAATCATGGAATTGAATTCTACGCATTGTTACAGGTAGATGCTTATAATGAGACGATTTTCAATGTGTGTCTGGACACACCAGAAGCGAAACAGGAGTATCTGCAGGAAATCGAGAACAATGTTTTATATAAAAGAGATATGAATATAACGGAAGATGATCATCTGGTTTTGCTGACCACCTGTACATCGGATATGACAAATGGAAGAAATATCCTGATGGGACGCTTAACAGATCAGATATATCCGGAAAAAGAAAAAGCCAAAAACGTAGGTACAGGAATTGATGAACTGAAAAATGCAGTAGGAAAAGTGCCAGTTATTGTATGGTTTATCCTGATTGTCCTTGTACTGATGCTGATAGCAAGACAGATAGAAAAGAAAAGAAACAAGAAGAAAGAAGGAGAGGGAGAAGCATGAGAACAACACGTTTGACAAAAATAGCCATGGTTATATTCCTGTCCATGATATTCTTTCTGGGTGTTCAAAAACCAGTACTGGCAGCTGGCAAAAACACAACAGTGAAAATACCAGTGGAACAGATATTTGAAGCGAACAATTCTGTAGATGCTGACAAAACAGGCTCTTATGTTTTAATAGCAGATCAGATACAAAATCCAATGCCGGAGGGAAGCAATGGAAGAACATTTACCTGGAATATGAGTGGCAATTCTTCTACAGAGCTGATTATGAATGTCGGACAGGCAGGAGAATATCATTACAAGCTGTACCAGGCAACAGAGAATAAAGAAAATTATACATATGATTCAAAAACCTATGATGTAACGATTGAAGGATTCTTTGATTCCAATAATGAACTGATGGCGGTAACAGTGGTCAAAAATGAAAATGGAGATAAAGTATCGAAGGTTTCATTCAAAAACTCGTATACCGGTCAAACTGGTAAAAATCAAAACCCGGTTCCATCTTCCCCAAGATCAAAGGATATTATTCATAATGGTTCGCCGGTAAAGACAGGTGATGATAGTCCGGTTGCAGGCTATTTGTTCTTATTCTTTGGCTCAGTTATCTGCCTTTGCGGATTACTCATGGAGAAGCAGAAGAACAGGAAGGAAGATGCGAAAAATGAGGCATAAGAATTGGAAAACATATTTGAATCTTCCTGTTTCAATCAATGAGTTTATGTACGGGACAAAGAAAAAAGAGAGAGGTGAGCACTTATGCAGCTTACAAATACAACGGATTATGCAATCAGGATTGTCTGTTATTTGGCAATAAAAAAGCGCAGGGTTACAACGGCAAAATTAGCTTCTGAATTAAAGATTCCGGAGAGCTATATTCCCAAAATCACAAAGCAGTTAAAAAAAGAGAAGATTATTTCAGCTTCTGAAGGTATCAGTGGAGGATATGCCCTTGCCAAAAATTCAGAAAAGATTTCTTTATTTGATGTCATATCATGTATGGAATCAACAATGGCAATCAGTCGCTGTCTTGAAAAGGATGGATTTTGCTCCAGAAACTATACGGATTGCTGTAAAGTACATCAAGTCTTATTGGACTTACAGAACACTTACAATAACCGATTAGAAAATGTGAAAATCTCTGATATTATCAGACCTGGGAAAGATGAATATTTTGGGCGATTTTATATCATTCTGAAAGTTAATTTAGCGGAAAACAGTTATGAATGTATCTATTCTCATAACAGGGGGATTTATGATGATGTAAAAACTGCAGGAACATATGATGATTTTCTGAAAGTATATTGTGAAAAATATGTATGTGAAAAGGATTGTGAAAAACTGCAGGAATTTTTGAAAAGCGATTCGTTGACAGAGCATTTGAAAAAGGGCTGTTCAGAAGAAGATATCGTTTATCAAAGAAGAAGCGAGAAAAACTCAGAGACTTATGTTTGGATGGAAGTAAAAAGATTTGTGGATGAAAATGAGAAAACTGCTGTTATTACATTCCATAATGCAAAAGTTATTCCTAACACAATTGTAAATATGGAACGGGAATTAAGACAAAAAGCACAGGATGAGACAAAACAGTATTGGAAAATGGTTTCGCTTCTGGCTGCAGTGTTGAATCACAATAATCTTATAGAAACAGAACATCAGGATGATATCTGTTTTTATACAAAACAAGTGTATCTTCAACTACAGAAAAACTATCCGGAGTATGGGATTACAGAGGAAGAAATAGAAAATGTCTCTCATCTGTCTCCGATTCATGATATTGGAAAAATCCGTGTGCCGATAGAGATATTGAACAAAAACGGTAAATTAACAGCTGATGAGATGGAAATTGTAAAGCAGCATCCTCTTACAGGGGCAGAGATGACATTGCGGTTTCCACGAGGAGCTACGACAGAAAAACTTAATAAGTATAGCTATGAAATATGCAGATATCACCATGAAAGATATGATGGTTCTGGTTACCCGGATGGACTAAAAGGTGATGAAATACCACTTTGTGCTCAGGTAGTAGGCCTTGTGGATGCTTATGATGCATTGGTCAGTGTACGCCCCTATAAAAGAAAATTAAAGCATGAAGAAGCCATAAGAATGATTGCCAACGGTGAATGTGGTGTATTTTCAAAAAAACTATTGCAGTGCTTTATAGCAGCGGCAATGCAGAAGGAATGGATAAAAAAGGCAGATAGTTGAGAAAAGGAAAATATGTTTTTAGGAGGAATTTGTGTGAAGAGGAAAAAGAGATGGCTAAGATGGATAGCCTGGACACTTTTATTGGTTTTGTGCATGAATAGCGCAGGAACGACAGTTTTGGCAGTTTCAGTGGAAGAAGAGAATATTCCAAATATAAATAGTACTCAAGAGGGTGAAATGCGCACAGAAGATTTTATTCCGGAGGAAAGTACATCATTGTCGGAAGAGACGTCGAAAGAAGAAAATACTTCGCCATCAGAAGAGACTCCTGGAGAGGAAATCACCCCGCCATTAGAAGAGACTCCTGGAGAGGAAATCACCCCGCCATTAGAAGAGATTCCGGAGGAAGAAATTACTCCATCCCAGGGAGAGCTTTCAGAAGAAGAAAAAGCCTTCGAGGAGCAGATTGCACAAGAGGAATCACCGAAACTTCAGGAGATTTCCGAAGGATTTGATATTGATTTTTATGTCATTATTGATGGAAACAAGGTAAAGCTTCAGCATAATGACATTACCGGCATTGCAACATGGAAAGACGGAAGAACTACCTACTATGGTGTTTCCATCGAGGACCTGCTCCTGATATATGAAGAATTTGGATTTGTGAAAAATGGTGAGAATCAGAATCCGGATGCAAATAATAAGTTTGTATCTGCATACCGGGGAAAAAGCGGGATAGAATACGGAAAAGTTTATACAGACACAGAATCCGGAAAGACATATGTTTCTTACAATTATGGACAGAATAAACAAGGGGAAGCGATAGATGTTTACTACCTTCCAAATGGAAAAGGCCTTGCATTAAATTTAAAAGATTCTGTAAAAAAGGACAACTCGTTTTATTCCGTAGAGGTAAAGGGAGAAGGGCAGGATCGGATTCGTTATGCATTAACAGGAACTGTAGTGGAAGAAGCTGTGGCTGATTTTAATCCCCAATTGTCGGACCAGACAGACCAGATCGAATGGACCTGTATGGGAACAGATGATAAGGTGATAGATGGTATACGGGAATCAGGGAACCAGACGAGGTTCACAATCGGAAAGATCACACAGTCTTATGTGATCCAGAGAGCGGATCAGACAGCCTTTGACATTCAGTTTTATATATATGCAGACAATGAGGTTCGAAAGCTGCCGGCTGATTCACTGAAAAAGGTGTATAAATGGAACCGTCAGGGCAGATGCTATTTATCTGTCAGTGATCTTGCTGAGATTTATAGAGAGTTCGGCTTGAATGCAGAGGAAACACAGTCCGGAAATTATTTTCCATATACAGTCCGTGGTGAGAAGACATTAGCACAGGCGACAGTGGTAACTTATAAAGGACAGCAATATGTATCTTATAACCTGGACAAGCAGGAAGCAACTGTACCAACAGACGTTTATTATATGCCAAAAGGAGCATCTGATGGCGAAAAAATTCCGGATAATAATTCAGACCAGATTAAGCAGAATAAGAACAGTTTCTATTCGGTTACAGTGATCAATCCGGATGGAAATCGAACTGTGAGTTACTATAAGAAAGATTCTGCGGTCACAATTTCCGTTGATCCTGGAGATACGAAGGAAAGCGACTGGCTTTGTGCCAGTGAGGATGAAAATAAAACAATTTCTCCGGTGAAACAGGGCGATAAACTAACCTTTTCTATTGGAAAGATAGAGCAACCATATACGGTTGCATGCAACACTTTTGCACCAGTAACCTTGAACATTAAATTCTATACTTTTGTAAATAATGAGAGATATAATGTTCTAAACGAAGAAATTCCTGTTATAAAAGATACTACAACAAAGCCGGGAACAGTTTATTATTATATTTCTAATGATGAGTTAAAAAAGCATTTTGAAAAATTTCATTACGATGGTTCTATTCAAAATGAAGCAAAAGAGCGTTTTTATTATTCCAAGAGAGATTACGATACAATCCATAATGCAGGGAAATACACGATAGAAGGTCATGAATGTATTTATATAGGAAAGTCCGGAGAGCCGATGGATGTGTATTACCTGCCAAATGGAGAAAAAATTGATACCATGAGTGCAAAGACCTTATTCGAACACGACAATGATAGCTATAACGGTTTTTACAGTGTGACAGTACAGGATGAAGATGGACAGGTTTACAGCGAAACAGCTTTGCGTGATCTTCCGGCAATTGATTTTGTTGCAAGAAAGTCAACACTTACAAGAACAGTTAGTACAAAGCCGCGTGTAGAAGAACAAACGCAGGATATAAACTGGGAATGCAGAAAGGAAGATGGTACTCTTTCAGAAGTTACATGGAGTAAAAATGAAGCAAAGCATACCATGAGCTTTACTATTAAGCCAGATGATGCAGTACGTCCATATGTGATTGTTCCTGATAATACAGAAAAACCGGCAGCAACAAAAGAAGCAAATATTAGTTTTTATGTATTTATCGATGGACATTATAAGCTGATAAAAAATATTAATGCTGAGCAGCATTACATAATCAAAGCAAACAGTGGCCGAGCCAGTCGTTATTATTTGCGAGCTACACCAGATGATACGATTTCTAAAATTTACAGTGAGTTTGGTTTCACTCCGAGCAAGCTGGAGCCCGGCGCAGATCAGAAAGAGAAGATTCTGTTTGGTTATGCGACAGACAGCCGTGTGTTTGTACAGCACCCTTATAAGGACAACGATGGTACATGGTATATTCCTGTCCTGAAAAACGGGAAAGATGTATCTGTCTATTATTTCTCACAGCCAAACCCACTGAATCCAGACAGAATCGAAAATTATTTTGATCGTTTGACAGGACTTTCTTCTCAGGTTGGGCTGGCAGGAAGACATTTCAGTGTAGAGGGAAGTTTTCATCTGATTGAAGTGTTGGATCCACTGAACCTGACCAAAAGAGAGGCGATTAAGAGACAGTATGTAGGCCATGGGGAAGCATATACTGTGGAAGTACCAAAGAGGGCAAGTTTAGAAGGTGAGTATTATGGCAAGGAGATTGTCTGGAGTTGTACATCTAATGACAGGGACGAAAATGAGGTTCTTCCGGAACCGTCCGGAGATGATAAGGTAAAATTTGAAATTCCGAATGTTAACTCATCTTATGAGGTGATCGCAGACAAACCGCTGGAGTCTGGGGCAGTCAGGGTTATCTATAATACAACTCGTTATATGAAGAAACTTCCTAAGGAAGCTAAGTTGACCCCTCAGGTTGAGAATAAGACAAGACACACAGATGATTATGAGAATGAAATAGAAGCTGGAAAACATAACGTTAAGTCACCATATCCTCTGGTTTATGATCATGAAGATAATGACAGCAAAGAGTTGGAACAGTATGAATTCGATCATTGGGATTACAGAAACAAAGACGGAAAGTGGCAGGAATGCGGTGCAGGGGATTCTATTTCTGATCTTATAAATAATAATGCAAGACAGCCAATCACCCTCTATGCAGCGTGGCGTAAGGTGAGTAACCAAAATCGAAAACAGGTACAGTTTTATATCTGTAAGTCAGCGATGCCGGAAGATGGTTCAGTAGCATTACCAACCACGAATGTAGACGATTATACAAGTGCGGTTGCCGTGGCAAACTGTAATGTGAAGGCAAGTATATTGCATGATGTTCCAGTTCTTGGAAATAAGAATCCATCTACGTGGGAACAGTATGCGGATGGAAATAAGAGAGTGCAAGAACTTTTGCAGGGAACTAAACCAGATGAGGGATATATTGGAAATGGAGACTATATCTACAAGATAGATAGAATTCCTTCCGATGAAGAGGTATTCCAGACAATTCGTGAAAGCGGACGTATGATTCGTATCGGAGACAGGGAGATTCCGCCATCGAAATTAGATACCGAATTCTTCACCATTTATTGGTATTCTTTCAAAAGTGAAATGTCCGATGGGTGGCATATTGACGGACGTATTGTAGCAAAAAATGGTTACCTGACAGTAAAGAAAGATTTTGTCGGAATGCCGGAAGCAATAGAGGAAGTCAAGAAAGATTATTATATCCAGGTAGATATGGATGAAAAGCTTTTAGATGGAAAACCGCAGCCACCTGCATTTCATGAGCATATGAAACTTGTGCTTCCTTCAGAAGATAGCCAGAAACCGGATGCAGAAGCTCCGCAAGCGGAGGATGCTCCAATAGAAGTTGTAGGTACATGGACAGATGAAACACATACAAGCTGTACGTGGATCGTTAAGGCGGACTCATTCTGGAAATACACATTAAAAGAGTACAACTATAAGCCAAAAGATTCGAATGTGAAATTTTCAGGTTGGTACAATGTTCGCAATTCTCATGAAGAAGGAGATAATGTAAATTCATGGGAAGCATATCCAGAAAGTGGAATTAAATTCACAGGACGTGGAATTGGACGCGGTGGTGAAACTCTTACTATTGAATTGGAGAACCGTTATCAGAAAGAGGGAATACTCACACTGAACAAATTTGATGAGTCTACCGGACAAGGAATGGAGAAGATCAATTTTGCTGTTAGTAAGAACGGTGTTGAGGAGGAAGCGGTAACAACTGATAAATACGGAATCGCACAACTTCATATTCCGTTACAAGATGAGAACAAACAGAATCGAACAGCAACTGAGACGTATTTGTTGCGAGAGACAAACTTACCGACGGGATATGTAGACACAGGAGATATACAGATCACAGTTGAGATTGCCAATGGAGCATTCAAAATCACTGATGCAAAACTGGTGGATAGGAAGGCTAACGAAAATCAGGAGGCTGTTAAGGCACCAGTTGATGGTAAGATAGACGGAAAATCTGTTCTGCTTCAGCGGGGAGATACCAGTCTTAATATCCGAAATTTTGCTAAAACAGGCACTCTGCATATCAAAAAGACATGGGAAAATCCAAATGATGCACTGACGGAAAAACAGGTGAAAATCAGATTGTATCAGAATGGAATTTCTACAGGACAGGAATTCTTGCTGAATGAAGAGAACGGATGGGAACACACAGTCGACAATGTTCCACTATTCCAGGACAGAATTCCGGTGGAATATAAGGTGGAAGAAATCGAGATAGGAAAGACACATTATTCTTCGGAATACGGTGATGGTTTCCTATATTATGAAGTTATTTATCCAGAGATTCAGTATTTCGATTCAAATGGGCAACAATTATTCCCGAAGGATGAGAATGAGTTCAAGGATGTTTCCAAGATGGAACTGGAAGTGCAGAATCTGCATTTCAATCTTGCTGAACGAAGTTTCTTAAAGACGGATGATCTTCTAAGAAACCGACTTGCTGGTGCAGGTTTTCTGTTCTATAAAGTACCGTATGATGATGTTACGAAAGAATATGCAGATGATACAGGATATACAGTAGATTATGACAATACACAGAGCAAGGACGATATCGTTCTGAAAAAGGATGGAAAAACGTGTACGACGTATCGTTCCTTAGAAACAGATGAAAATGGAATGCTTCAATTACCGGAGGACTTTGAGAACGGACGATACTGGATGGTAGAATCTGTTACTCCAAACAAAAAGGACAAAGCAGATAAAACCAAAACACAGTATCAGGATAACTTTAATTTATATATGGTCGATGTAGAATCCGATATTTTATTCCTATATGAGAAATCATCGATGACAAATACCTGGAGAGCTGTTTCGGACAGACATATCGTTAATCATCCGCAAAAAGGCGGGGTGACGGTTGAGATTACAAAGGAAGTCACTGGTCCACTTGGAAACCGCAAGAAGCCATTTGATATGGAAATTCTCTATTGGGAAGATGGTCAAAAGCTGCGTAGCAAGACAATTAGAACTTCTTTGAAACATGGAGATAAAGTTACATTAAAAAATGTAGATATATCTTCGGATATCATAATAACAGAAACTGTTGATACATCAAAATACGCTGTTTCGATTTCTAAAAAAGAAGAGAATGATAAGTATTCAAATCCAGTGCAGGCAACATCGAATGGAAATACAGCTGTCATGAAACAGCGGATTGAGGCTGCACGAGGAGACGTGATTGAGTTAAAAATCACAAACGAAAACACACAATTAATACCGGAAACAGGGGTTCGTCTGGAAACAAGCAGGCATGTATGGTTACTATTTGCCATAAGTATTATCATGATTCTGTTTTTCAGAAGAAGACGGAAAATAAGATAAACACTGCTATGGAACAAAACTTGCAAAAATACATCAGACATTTTACATGTTTGTTGCATTGGAATAAAAAAAATAAACCACTATAATAATGGTATGCTCCCCTGGTATGCTCCCCGTCAAGAGGACAATAAAAAATAATAAATTTTTGTATCGTCAGCCATGCTATGGCTGGCGATATTTTAGTTTGCGCGCCATGGGCGCGCTCTAACGGGTGAAAGTCCCGAACACGCCTAGGCGACAAGGAAGTGTATAGCTGAACAGCAAGGGTGTCTATCGTAAGGTAGAATCTGAAGGAAGCTGTAAGCAAACTCTTGGTCCGACGGACAGAAATCACATATGAGGCTAGGTTCCGCTTGGTAAGTCTGCTAAATAAGACAAAGCCGTAAAGTTGCCGTTTGTAGGAACCGAGTAAATGTGGCGGATATATGAGAGGAAAGAGCGTGCACCTTAAGCGTGGAGGTCTCACAGAGGTTTCATTAGCCTAGTAACAACGAACTGTGAGAAGTCAGCCGAGCCCATAGTAGCGAAGAAGTCTCTGTAATGGAGATGGAGCGAAGGGGCGAACAATCAATAAGTTTGAGTATGTCTCGTATTGCAGAAATGACAACATCTGCCGTAATCAATCGGGAAAAGGGTGGTCAAATCAAGCGAGACGGAAAGGAAAGAACGCATGGACACAAGTAGTCTAATGAAGCAGATACTATCCAGCGATAATCTCAACAGAGCATATCTGCAAGTCGTACGAAATAAAGGTGCCGAGGGAGTGGACGGAATGAAGTACACAGAACTTAAAGAACATCTTGTAAAGGACGGCGAAATTATCAAGGAACAGTTGAGGACAAGAAAATATAAACCTCAACCAGTACGAAGAGTGGAGATACCAAAGCCAGACGGTGGTGTCAGAAACCTGGGAGTACCAACAGTAACAGACAGATTCATACAACAAGCCATTGCACAGGTCTTAACACCAATCTATGAGGAACAGTTCCATGACCATAGCTACGGATTCAGACCGAATAGATGTGCACAGCAAGCAATCCTGACAGCACTTGATCATGGAACAAGTGAAGCTGTGTTACAGGCAGGTGTCGGACATTTTTGGGGTACATCTCTTCCAGTTGGTGGAGAAAGTACACATACAGTTCTGACCGGACATAGAGGTCTTCCGACAAAAACACTATTTACCAATATGGATAAACTGGAAGTAGGGGATATTTTTTACATTAAAGTCTTAGATGAAACCCTGGCATATCAGATTGATCAGATATTAACGGTTTTGCCACAAGAGACAGATAGCTTGTCCATTGAACCAGGTAAGGATTATGCAACACTTGTTACGTGTACACCATTTGCAATCAACACACACAGACTTTTGGTTCGAGGAGAGAGAATACCTTATGAAGAGGCAACAAAGCAAGAGCCTGATACAAATATAAAACCAGAGTTATCTTTTACTGCTAAAGTGCTGATTGTAACAATTATAGTGATTTTTATAGGGCTGATGATAGCTATAATTTATAGTATACGAGATAGAAAAAGGAGGAAAGTAAGGTGAGAAAGAAGATAAGAAGTATTCACATTATTTTATTCGTTATGCTTTTTCTTGTCGGTAATTTTATAGATATTTCAACAATCCATGCTGAAGCAGGAAGCAGAACAGGAAAACCAGATAAGCCAAATACTATTCAGAAAATAATAAATACGGTAAAAACCGGAGATACAACAAATATAGTTGCATGGTTTTTAATAGCGATTGTTAGTCTTGGTTTGATTGTAGGATTATATAAAAAGAGAAAAATGAAGTAGCCATTATTTAAAGAAAACTGATCCATTGCGGTGGAATCAGTTTTCTTGTGTTATACGGTTTAAAACGTTTCTGATATTAGTGTTGAAGTGGTGGTGCAACGGTACGATTGATATCGTTGTTTGATATATGAGGAGCATTGAGTAGTACTGTGAAATTCTGCTGGATGATATCTAGTGTTTTCTGTTTTTTCTGCAATTCCTGTTTTTCTCGGACAGTAGCAGCTTGTTCAGATTCAAGATGTTCAATCCGCTTCTGAATTTTATTAGAGCTTGGGATTTTGGTAATACCGAGATCTTGCAGCTCTTTTTTTAGTGAATCGTGGAGCTGGTATTCTGCCTGATGCTTGGTACGGTAAGCTTTTGGATTTTTTGCAGATTTGCAATCTTCAATCACTTTACGGCAGAGCCGGTAAGAATCGCAGTGTTTTTGAATGACTTTCTGTGTACTCAGCTCACTGGTGATTTGAGCTATTCTCTGATCAGTCGCTTTAACAGAAGAAGCAATGAATCCGGAAGAAGATATAACTAATACTATTATGTATAAGGGTAATAGAAATTTTCTGATGCAATTTTTAGTAACAAGTTGCAAAAAAATGAAGGTGTATTATGTTGGTGACTCCCAGAATCGGGAAATGATTTTAGATAAATTCAGATTAGCTCTTTTAAATGAAGAGTATATTATTTCCACGGATATTCAGGAAATATTAGGACGTGGTTCTGTCTTGTCATTCCGGTAATCATTGCTGTATAAATTTTCTAAATCAAAGTTAGAGAAAATGTCTGCATAAAACAAATTCGTTTTACGCAGACGTTTTTTAGCTAGCGGGGAAAAATCAACCCAACTCTGCCCCAAGTTCATACCTCCAATACTCCGCGGCCTCATACTCTCTGGGTTCTGAGAGTACCGGTACGGTAAAGAGTTCAACCGGAACACCGAGTGTTGATGCGAAGAGTTTCATAAGATCCTCTTTCGGTGTTCGGACATCGCTTTCGTACTGAGCAATCCGGACATCGGCACAGCTGTCGGGAAAGCCAACAGCCATGCCAAGTTCTTTCTGAGTAAGATGATTTTTCTGTCTTAAGTGTTTTAATTTTCTTCCAAATGTAATCATAGTATTATTCTCCTGTACTTCCAAATGCCCCAGTTCCTCGTCCTTCACCAAGGTCCAGGACAAAGTCTGCGATCACGACTGGTGTGATTACCAGCTGACCGACGCGTGTGTCTTTATGAATGGTCTGAGAAGATGTGCTCACGTTACTGATAATGGCATGGATCTCACCACGGTAAGATAGCTGTTTCAATGTGATCCATAGGCCTGTTCCTCCTTTACCAGAGCTTTTAAAAGAATCAGATAATTGATGCAGTCTGTGATCTTTTCATCCCACTGTTCCATGTCAAAATGTAACAGAGTGGAATAACACATATCGTAAAGGGATACGACATGTTTCGACATCATACCGGCCAGTGCTGCTTTTGGATCGCAGTTTTGTAAAGCGGCAGCAATCTTGAATGCACTGAGGCGGTCAATATTGTCACCGGTATATTCTTTCTTTTTATGTGCCAGGATATCAGCACATTTCCTCATTTGAAGTTCAAATACAACATTAAATTCTTCTTGTGTCATGTAATAGTTCCTCCTTCGTTTTGTGATAGTTATCGTTCGAGATCTTTGGTTTTTGATCTCGCTGCTTCTGGAATCTGCATCTGAAGAATGGCATCAACATTCTGATCGGCAGTATCCAGATCTTTTAATTTTTCTTTCAAGCTGCTTATTGCTTCTTCTTCGGAAGCTATCTGCTGTTGCAGTTTTTCTTTTTGCAAAACACAAAACTCTGGATGAAATGCTGCAAGAGTGGAAAGGGGCAAGCCAGTTTATTATTGTCATGGATACTTGGTTCGAAAGATTGATGACAGAATAATAGATGCTGTGATAGAATGAAGAAAACGATTTGAAGTGCAAATCGAAGTTTGGAGAATTGAGAAAATCTGAATTTATAAAGGAGAATATTGATGAAACTATTTTTATGTTCGCATTTTTCAAGTGTAGGAAGTCTGATAAAGGAAGAAATTGAAAATAAGAAAGTCGCAT
>ERZ791864.1577-NODE-1577-length-14519-cov-2.788855_pt1 | contig 14519 bp, 10 predicted proteins | sample MGYA00510282_ERZ791864 | MGnify/ENA primary metagenome ERZ791864 (study PRJEB30046, sample SAMN00792087) | human gut metagenome | study: EMG produced TPA metagenomics assembly of the A metagenome-wide association study of gut microbiota in type 2... | reverse complement strand
GCTCCCTCGCCGGCGGCGACCGCGCAGCCGACGCGCTCTTAAAGCAGTCCGGCGTCATCCGCGAAATGTCGCTTAAAGACCTCTTCTCTACCGCCAAAGTGTTCGCCAACTGCCCGATTCCGAAGGACGACCGCGTGGCGATCGTCACCAATTCGGGCGGTCCCGGCATCATGGCGACCGATGCGGTCTGTGAATTCGGCATGCAGATGGCCCCGATCAGTGACGAAACAAAGGCGGAACTGCGTTCCTTCCTGCCTGCAGCCGCTTCGGTGAAAAATCCCGTCGACATGATCGCCTCTGCCCCGTTGGAACACTACCGCCGTACGGTCGAAACGGTTTTGGCCGACCCGAATGTCGACATGGTGATGGTGATTTACCTGCCGTTCCTTGGCCTCAAAGACATCGATGTTGCCGGCGAGCTGATGCGAATCCGCGCTGATCATCCTGAAAAGCCCATCGTCGGCGTCTTCATGACCAAGAGCGAATTCTTCCAGCAGCTCTCCGAAATGAAGGTTCTATATGTATTCGGAAGAAGCTGCAGAAGCTTTCTGCCGCCTCAACCAGCAGCGCCTCTGGCAGGCTCGTCCGGAAGGCGTGGTGCCGCAGCGCCCGATGGACGAAGATCGTGCGCTCTCGATCTTCAAAGCAGCCGCCGCTGAGGGCCGCCGCGAACTCACAACGCGCGAATCCCTCGAAGTACTTGACGCCTGCGGCGTGCGCACCTGCCGCAGCGGCATGGCTCACAGCGAAGCAGAAGCCGTTGAGCTCGCCGCCCGCGTGGGCTACCCAATAGTCATGAAAATGACGTCCAAATCCACCTCGCACAAGACGGATGTGGGCGGGGTGCGTGTCGGCATTGCCGACGAAGCACAGCTGCGCACCGAATATCAGGATCTGCTTGCCAAACTCGAGGCCAAGGGGCTGCTTGAAGGTCTTGAAGGCGTCATCATTCAGGAAATGGTCAAGAGCAAGCGCGAACTTGTCACCGGCATCACCACCGATCCTCAAATGGGTCCGATGATTATGTTCGGTCTCGGCGGCGTCTTTGTTGAAGTCCTTAAGGATGTCGCTTTCCGCATCGCGCCGCTCACCGACATTGATGCTCAGGAACTCATCCGCTCCGTCAAAGCGGTGAAGCTCCTTGAAGGCGCCCGCGGCATGATCCCTGCACAGATGGACAAGGTCGAAGACACCCTGCTGCGCATTTCGCAGCTCGCCGATCAGCATCGCTTCGTGAAGGAGCTTGACATCAACCCGCTGATGGTGAGCGATAAGGACGGCGAACCCATCGCTGTTGATGCCCGCATCGCTATCGACGTGGATGCTGTGAAAGCCCTTTGATACTCACGTCTTAGCAACAACTCTGTCAAGCCTCTTTCTGAGATTTGAAAACATACAGCCTGAAGCAATCCTTTGCTTCAGGCTGCTCATCAATGACCGCGAGCACTGCATTATGCTGAGGGAAGTTCGTGCCACGGTTTCGGCAGCACGCAGCCAGTCCAAGAAGTCACATGGATTCCAAAAATGCTTGATCTTCAGCGCTACGCCTTCTACGACGCCAAACGAACCATGCGTTTGACGCTCGAGCCGGTTTCCATCCTCGAAATGCTTCAGGATCTGCCGGGAGAATTGCTTTTCTCAGCACCGCTTCCTGCTGCCAGACTGGGTGTTCCCTGTGCATCGCCTGACGTTATGCATGCGCGTGCTGCGGAATTTGCGCAATTCGATGAAGAAACGGCCTTTCGTCTGTGGTTCAATCCCGAACCGTCGGCCGACGGCAGAAGTGTTTACGTATCCGCTCCCGACGCACTGCCGGAGATGAACGGCGCGCCGGACTTCGGCATCGCCAGCGCGGGCTTTCTCATCGGCAGTACGCTCGAAATGCTTCAATGGGTTCAAAGCCTCACCGGAGCGGAAACCCCTGACGAACAGCGCTCAGAGCTTTCCAAAATGCTTTCTGCAGCTTGCGAACCGCCGCATGCCGCAATTCTCACGGAACTCTCGAGCGGCACGGAACTGATGCGCTGGCCCGTGCAGTGCGGCAATCCCATTCGAGCACTTTCTCAAGCCGCCGCACAGTGGCCGGAAGTCAAGTTTGCCGAAGACGACTTCGAATTCTCCTTGAAGCCGGATCTCATCCACGACCTGAGATGAGGATAAGCAAATTTGAGAAGACGGCTCTCCGGGCACAAAAAAACTCTGAAAAATCCCTCGATCCCTCAGAGCCTCGATGTACGCCATGCTCCGCCCCGCAGTCCGCTGAGGCGAAGCATGTTTTTCACCCGATTATTGACGCGACTTAATGACGTCTGCAATCGCCTTGGCAGCAACGGAAACATTGCGCAGATTCAGTCCCGCAATGCAGATGCGGCCGTTGCGAACGCCGTAGACGGCATGCTCTTCACGAAGCACATCCATTTCTTCCGGCGCAAGACCCGTGAAGGAGAACATGCCCTTTTGCTTGACGGCAAAGCTCATATCCACGCCTTCGGCCTTGCCGGCCTCAAAGAGCGCCGTGCGCATCGCATGAATGCGGGCGCGCATGCCGTCAACTTCCTTGCGCCAGGCCGCTTCGAGCGCCGGGTCGGCGAGAACTTCGGCAACAATCTGGCCGCCGTGGCAAGGCGGGTTGGAATATTCCTGACGAACGATGCGCTTGAGGATTGAAAGCACCACTGCCGTGGATTCCTGAGTGCCGCAGTAAATATGCAGCGCGCCCACGCGTTCGCCGTAGAGTCCGAAATTCTTCGAGCACGACGTTGCGGCCATGAAGGTGAGGCCAAGCTCAGCGAAGAGACGAATGGCATAAGCATCTTCCTCAATGCCGTCGCCAAAGCCTTGATATGCCATGTCAATCAAAGGAAGGAGATCCTTTTCCGCCACGACCTGAGCAACCTCACGCCATTCCTCATGGGTGAGATCAAGCCCGGTCGGATTGTGGCAGCAGCCATGGAGGAGCACCAGCGTCTTGGGCGGAAGTGCCTTGAGCGCCTTGATCATGGCGTCAAAATCCACTGCCGAGCGGTCAGCCGAAAGGTACGGATACTTGCCGACAGAGAGCCCGTCAGCCTTGAAAATCGCAATGTGATTGCCCCAGGTTGGATCCGATACGACGGATTCCTGAATGCCCAGGAACTGATGCGCAAACGCCGCACCCAGCTGCAGTGCGCCGGTGCCGCCCAGCGTCTGGACAGTGGCAATCGTGCCGGCGGCAACTGCCGGATGATCCTTGCCGAAAACGAGCTTCTGCACGGCTTGACAATAGGCGGGAAGCCCCGACATCGGCATGTAAGTACGCGGCTGATGACGGTTCGTCATTCGGCGTTCGGCCTCTTCGACCACCTCAAGGAGCGGCACCTTGCCCGCTTCGTTCAGATACACGCCGACGCCGAGATTGACCTTATTGGGACGCTCATCGGCCTGATAGAGACTGACAAGACCGAGAATGGGATCGTCCGGCATGGGGGCGAGAGCGGCAATATCGTTCTTAAGCATTTGATGCGTCCTTGCAAAAAACAAAAGAGAGCGGAGAGGACAGTGTGGCGGCACCCTGCCGTCAACTGTGCGAATGGATTGGAACATTATGAATAAAGCGCATGCGCTTTGGCGAACTGCGGCAGAGTCCGCCGCTCTGCTGAGCGCAATTTGCGCCCTGCCCTTTGATGCTGTGCCGACCCGCCTCGGGTAGATTGCTTATGAATACTTCGTCGATCGTCCTACACTGCTCAAATCCGATACGATGTTTTTGAGAATAATTCTCAATTAAAATATTTCTCGTTTTTTTCTTTAAGCAGACAAGTACGATGGATGGAGAACTCCTGGCCGTTCTGAAGTGGACCGCTGTCTATACAGGATTTACATTTCTGTGTACCGCCGCAGGCGCCGCAGCTGTATTTTTTCTCAAGCCTGATGCCAAGACTGAACTGGCTGAAACGCTTTCGCTCGGCTTTGCTGCCGGCATCATGACTGCTGCCTCTGTCTGGAGTCTGATCATACCGGCTCAGGAAATGGCGCAGAAACAAGGTGATACGCCGTGGCTGATAGCCTCCTTAGGGATTGCTGCGGGCGCGGGTTTTCTCAAACTCCTTGATGCCGTGCTGCCGCACCTTCACCCCGGCGCTTCGAAACCCGAAGGGCCTAAAACAAAGATGCACCGTGCGATGCTTCTTTTTCTGGCCATTACGCTGCACAACATCCCCGAAGGCGGATCGGTCGGTCTGACTGCGGGACTTGCGGCCATTGCCGGCGATTCCGCTTCACTTTCTGCGGCTTTCGCGCTGGCCTTGGGCATTGGCATCCAGAACATCCCCGAAGGCGCCGCAGTATCACTGCCGCTTGCCGGACAAGGCGTATCGCGCTGGCGGGCTTTTTGGTTCGGCACGGGTTCAGGCGCTGTTGAGCCGCTTTTCGGCATTCTCGCGGCCCTTGCCATTCCGCTCTTTCTCCCGGTGATGCCCTTCATGCTCGCTTTTGCCGCCGGCGCCATGCTTTACGTGGTGGTCGAAGAGCTCATCCCTGCCGCCCATTTGTCTCAGCACTCTGACGCCGGCACGCTTTGCTTCATTTTCGGCTTTGTCATCATGATGGCGCTCGACACCGCATTAGGCTAAAGCGACTTTTTATGTCGTTATACAAAAAGATTTAAAATAAGGCATTTTCAAAATAGTACAAATACGGTAGCGCTCGAAAGCCAAGAAGGATCATAATCAAATCAAGAAAGAAGACTGTAATCATTCGTCTTCCAAAGGACGCTGACCATCAGTCTTCCAGCACGGCGCCGCGGATAAGTCCCCCGCTGAGCGCTCCGGAGCCACCCATAATGAAGGAGTGTTCCATGCGCATTCTCGTACCGGTTGACGGCAGTACTCCCAGCCGCAGTGTTTTACAGTTTGTTTCCGACCGCGCCAAGCAAATGCCGGTTATGCCCGTTGTTCAGCTCCTCACGGTTGAGCCGCCGGTTCCTTCAAGCGGCATCGGCACGATGATGGAGCTCGAGGCAGTGCGTTCGGCGTTTGCCGCCGAGGGCGAACGAGTGCTTGAATCTCTGCTTCCGATCGCAGGCGGCATTCCGCTTTACCGTGCCGTTGTCTATGGGCGCCCTGGAGAGGAGATTGCCAATGCCAGCGACACCTTCTGCGCCGACTTAATTGCCATGGGTACGCACGGCCGCAGGGGCGTCTCCCGTCTTTTTATTGGTTCAACATCGCACTCGGTGCTCGCACTTGTCGAACGCCCGCTCCTATTCATTAAAGGAACGCAATATCCCGAACCGACAGAAAACCTGCATATCACACTGGCTGTCGACGGCTCCAAATTCGGCAGTGCCGCAGCGAAATTTATCGTTCGCTCGCGCGACTTCTTTGGTCCCTGCCCAACGGTTGATGTCGTGAGCGTGCTCCCCGATATGGAACGCTGGCTCACCAACCACTCCGTCGGTTTCGAATCCATAGTTGTAAAAACCCGAGATCGCTGGAACGAAGAAGCTGATGCGCTCTGGAAAGAAGCTGTCGCTGTGCCGCTTGAAATACTCTCGCGCGCCGGCATTAATGCCCGCGGCGTCAAATATTTCGGCAAACCTGCGCAAACAATTGCGGAGCATGCTCGAAAGACCGGCGGCATTGTTGTCATCGGCAGCCATGGCCGCGGAAACTTCCTGCAGGCTGTGCTCGGCTCCACGGCTTCAAAGCTCTGCGCTGTCGTTGATCAGCCGCTTCTCATTGTGAGGATGCCGTCAGGTGCGCTTGACCCCAAAGCAGAGAATGATGACCTTCCCATGACGCCGGAAACGGACTGGGACACCTGTGCGGAGCCCTCCGAACCTTCGGCGGCGTCACATCATGGTGAAACACCCAATCAACACTGATAGACACGAAAGAGGAGCGACGAAGATCGGTCGGAAGCTCCCGGTGCTGATACTGTCAATAAGAGATAGTGAAGCTTTAAAGAAACAAAGCTTCTCAAAGGAGTGAAAATGAGGATTCTGATTCCTGTAGACGGAAGCACATGCAGCCGCGCAGCTGTTCGCTTTATTGGCGCCCGCTCGAAGTTCATGGGCGAAAAACCTGACGTAACGCTGCTCAATGTGCAGCAGAACATTCCGGGAACGGTGATTGAGCATTTCAGTCTGGAAGCCGTCCGGTCCGTTTATGAAGCTGAAGGCAAGGCGATTGTTGAGAAACTCGCGCCTGAAATCGAGACCTACGGCATTGAACCGCATATGGCAGTGCGTATTGACGACTGCGGACCAGCTGTCGCCAAAATCGCAGTCGACGACAATATTGACCTGATTACCATGGGGTCTCGCGGTCTTTCCCCCGTTAAGAGCTTCTTCCTGGGTTCTGTTTCCCGCAGCGTGCTCGAGCACACGACAACGCCCGTACTGCTCGTGCGCGAAAAAGAGCTCCCCGAACGCGAGAACCTTCGCCTGCTGCTCGCCATCGACGGCTCGGATTACGGTGAATCGGCCGCAGCCTTTATTGCCGACCACCCCGGTCTTTTTGGTCCGAATCCCACTATTGACGTGATCTTTGTGGCGCCCGACTACACCAAGATGGCGCTCGCGGAAGTCGACAGTGTGACGCCCGCGCCTACGCTGAAGTTCTTTGAAAAAGAGAACCAGCTGGCTTGGGAAAATGCCGTGACGCCGGTGCTCGCCACGCTTCGCGACGCGGGGTTCGACGCCAAGGCCGTTAAGCGCACGGGCGATGCGGCTGAAGCGATTGCCGCCTATGCCGGCGAAAACGCGGACCTCATCGTCATGGGTTCGCACGGCTGGGGCAAGTTCAAATCTGCAGTGCTCGGTTCAACTGCCGCTAAAGTCGGTGCCGCAACTGAACTGCCGATCCTCATTATTCGTTCAGACAAAGACGAACTTCTTGTTTGAGCGTCAAGTTTTCAAACTCAAAGGACATGCCACATGCGCATTCTTGTTCCCGTTGATGAAAGTCTGCACAGCCGCCGCGTGATCGAATTCATTTCGCACCGCGAAACGCTTCTCGGCACCACGCCGGAAATTGAACTTGTGAACGTGCAGTACTCCGTGCCGGAAACGATCATCCATCTTTTCGGCATGGAGGCGGTCAAACAGTACTACCTCGAAGCCGGGAAGAAGGTTTTTGATGAGCTCGGCCCGGAGACTCTCCGCCGCCGCGGCGTCACCGAACGTGTCCTTTACGGCGATATCGGCAAGACGCTTGCCGAAGAAGCAGAGGTCTTTAAGGCCGATCTTATCGTGATGGGCACCCGAGGCCTCAATCCCGTCAAGGGACTGCTTCTTGGCTCGGTCTCCAACGACCTCCTTGCCCGCACAAAGGTGCCGATGCTCCTTTTGCGCGACAAGACGCCGCCCTTGATGGACAAGCTCCGTGTCGGCATTTTTGTCGACGGCTCCGACTACGGCGCTGCTGCCGCAGACTTTGTGCTGCGAAACCGTGAACTCTTTGGTGCAAAATCGGAATTTACCGTGGTGCATGCCTCCGCGCCGATTCCAGACCCCGTCGCGCCTAATCCGGTTTCGCCGCATATGCCTACGCTCACGCGACAAGAACGTGAAGCGGAGCAGCGCCGTGTCTTTGCTGACGCCGTAAAGCCGGTGATTGAACCCTTTGAGACTGCCGGCCTTGCCGTGAAGGCTGAACTCGTCGTGGGGGACGCCGACCATGCCTTGGCCGACTATGCCAACAAGAATCTTGACATTGTGGTAATGGGCAGCCACGGCTACGGCAACTTTAAAGCGGCCGTTCTCGGTTCGACCGCTATGCATGTTGCCGCACTGACGGAAGCGCCTATTCTGGTTATTCGCAAGGATTAATTCTTAGAAAGCGATTACATTACGCAGATCGGAGCCGTCATGGCCCGATCTGCTTTTTTATAAAAAGCCCTCAGCCTCTTTTCGCCCCGAAAAGTTAAGCTCGGGCTCGCCCAAAAACTAAGCGCGCCTGGCGGCATCTGCCGGTCAGGCGCGCTTTTGGCGTCAAGCGATTTCCTTTCGCTTAAAACAGATTAGAAGGCATAAAGAACGCTGATGCTGCCCGCGGCACCGCGGCGATCACCAACGTAGCCTTTAACGCCGATATCTGCCGTCCATGGACTTGAAGCCGAAGGCTTCACTGAGAGCCCCAACTCAAGAATGCCGGTATTGCCTGAAAGCGAAGGCACATCCAGAGCCGCAGCTGAACCGCCGAAAAGAATGTCAGCCTCTGCATCACCGTCAAAGACATGTTCGTATGCTGCGCCGACCTTCCACGAAGTCGTTTCAGAGAAGTCGCCCGTCAGACGGCCGCCGATACGCAGTGCATGCGTTGTGGCTGAACTCATCGAAAGCGTTTCGCCGTAACCCGTGCCGAGATCGGTGTCATCGTTGTCCAGATAGGTGACCGTATAGCGGCCATAGAGGTCGAGCTGTACCGGATCGAGTTTGAACACATATCCGCCGCCGAGATGCGCGGAGGCATAGAAAGCATCGGACTCAAAATGTGCCGAAGCGTTCCCGAACGCACCGTCAAAATCGGTCGAAGCGGAACCCGCCCGCACGGAACCTTCAAGATAGAAGGGCGTCGAGAAGTCATAGCGCAGGGCCGCGCCGACACCATAGTAATCATGGTCGGCATCGCCTCGCGCACCGTTAACATGAGAGTCAGAAGACGCCCAGCCGGCTTCCACAAAACCAGCAATCAAAGCGCCGCCCACTCGGCCTGCCGCACCGGCAGCCAAGGAAGTGCCGCGCAGGTCAACATGAGAACCGGTTTCATAGCGAGACTTTCCGCCGTGAATCGCACCGAAGGCCGTGAAGCCGGGTGCGCCCTGAGCGGCGCGAACTGCTGCATTGAGACCTTCGTCGGCAATGAACTCTGCACCCTGATTCACAAACGCCACGGAGCCCAGGAAGGCTTCGGAAAGCGTCTTGGAATTGGTGTTGGCTTCACCCTTGCCGCTGATTGTTGACTCACCGATCTGAAGGCCGCCGGAGGTGATGCCCATGCCTTTACCCTCACTGGCTCCGACGTTGTAAGTGAAGTCGCCGGTCGGCGTTTCAACCACCACAACGGTATCTTCACCGGTCGTCACGGAACCGTTGATCAGCGTCTGACCGGCTTTGGCTTTCGCACGAATGCTCTTTGCCTCACTTAGATCGATGGCCCCCTCTTGAACCGTGAGAACGGCTGCCGTTTGTTCATCCGCGGCATTGAAGGTATAAGACTGAGCGGTTCCAGCCACACTACCAACAGAGTTGACGCCGGTGAAAACAATGGATGTTTCGTCAGAACCTTCAAAATTCAATGCACCGGAAACTGTTGTGTCCGTTAAAGAAGCGCTGCTCGTGCCGACCGTACTGTTAGCGCCAGAACCGCCTGTGTACACAGACCCCGACACCTTTGTTGCCGTGATCTGCAGCTGAGCGGATTCGACAGAAGAACTCTTTGCATTGTCGGAAGCAATACCGCCAGCGTAGACATTCACTTCCTTTCCGGATGATCCCAATTTGGCATTTGAAATAGTCAGAGCGGCGCTCTTGACGGCGGTTTCAGAACCGCTCCCATAGGCATAACCGCCGCCGACAACGTCAGCATTAATAGTTGCACCGTCGATTACTACAGACGAAGTATCGGAAGTGGATGTTAATGTGGTTGTCTCACTGTTTTTCTTATTCCAGGAAACGCCGCCGCCAACGACTGCCGCTGAAATATTGACCTTGTCTTCAGCCGCAAGATACGTTATGGCTTCAACAGTACTATTCCCCGAGATGGAAACTACGGATGAACCGACAGAGGATGTGGAAACAAATTCTCCCGTCTCGTCATAGGCGTAGCTCAGGCCGCCGCCGATAACGCCATGGACAGTTCCGCCCGTCATTTGGATTGATGCCTGTCCCTCAACATCGGCCGCCATGATGCCGGAAGCGCCTTGCCCAATTTTGGAATGTCCGCCGCCGATCACAACACCCTCGACGGTTCCGCCGGAAATTGTGACGGATGCATCACCGGTGACGGTATTGGATATCGTCCCTTTCAATCCGTTTACCTTGCCGCCGCCGATCACATTACCTTCGATAGTCCCATTTTGGATAGTGACCGAAGTGCTTTCAACAGTTACGTTATTAGCGGTGTTCGCACCATTCGGATTGCCCTGCCGAACATAACTGCCGCCAATGACTTCATCTTTCAATACAGCATTGGCAGCATTCACGATTACTGAACTTGTTCCGCTGATACTCGAACTTGATGACTCACCATCAAGCGTCAAATGCAGCAGGCTGCCGCCAATGACGGATTTATGAATCTCAATCACCCCAGAACCCGTGATGGAGACAGAAGTACTGCCTGTAATCTTACTTGAAGTGGCGTAATTGTCCTTGCCGCCGAACCCCAAGAGATCCCCGCCGACTACGCGACCAGCAATGTCGATTTTGGTATTCGAGGTGTTGTCAATAGAAACAGAAGAGCCTGATGACACTGTCGACGACTGTTTCCCCAAAGCGGCACTGCCGCCGAAGACGCCGAAATCGGAAGAATCAAAGGTTCCCCCTTCAATCAGGAGAGAACTGACGCCGATCTTAATGGAAAGCTTCGGTTTGGAAGAATCCGAATCTGCTTGTTTTTCACCATAGTTATCTGCAACACTGCCTCCAAAAACCGCTCCGGTAAACGTTCCGCCGGAAATACTAAGGGAAATATTCCCTGTTTCTGCAGTAGTTGAGGCCGGGGTACCTTGATTCTTATAGCCTGTGGATTTCACACACGAACCACCGACCACACTGACCTTTTCTGCCCCGTTAATTCCCATACCAGCGCCAGTGACGCTTCCTCCTGAAATCACAGCCGTTACATCCCCTGTAATCAGGGTGGTCTTGTCCGAATTGTTGGCCTTGCTGCCGCCGATAAAGTATCCAACACTTCCGTCAGTCATAGTGACTTTGGTATTGCCGATTGTGACTTTTGGGGTCCCTGTATAGGTTGGTTGTTTGATGTGATTGCCGCCAATCAATTCATCAAATGTCCCTCCCGTGAGAGTAATATCAGTCGAATTTGCACTATGGTCGAAATTTGTATTAGCGTTGACATTCTCAGCATGGTCGTAGTACCACCCGCCGGTCAGTTTTCCGCCTTCAGTTGCTGAGTCTTTGTTGTATTTAATCGGTTCGCCTTGTGCCTGATTGTATTTATAAGTTTCGGCAGCAAAAACAGATCCCATTGCCAATGCTGTCAACGAGGCAGCAATAATCGTTTTCTTCATCAAGCTCTCCAGTGAAAACAAGGGTTGAAGTCTTTTTACCCCCCCCCCTTCTTCTGTCAAGCGCCTTGGTTTTCCTGATGGACGCGGGCGTGATCCCGGACGATAGAAAAGAGCCTTCCAGCGATGAAGCAAAAACCATTATGATTGATGTTCTTTGAACATCAACTGTTTGATTATCCGCAAAATTTGATTGATTTACAGTCATCAAATGAAAACTATTGGCATTGCCTCTGCGCAATGGCTGTCGTTTAGCGGATCTGTCTTTAAGGGCCCGTTAGGTATACGCAAACAAGTGATTGTATACATTTGAAGCTGTATGATTCATCTTCGTATAACCATTGAGCTCAGACTACGTAACTTCTCTCACTTTTCCAAAATTAATCATGAAAAAAGCACTAATCGCCATTACTGCATTGACTGCATCCGCCCTGATCGCCGGCTGTGCCAATGTCCCCCGGGAAGCTCATCGCATCAATTTGATCACGCTCGATGAAGCAGAGGCCAACCACTGCAAGAGCCTCGGCTGGGTTGGATCGGTTTCGGTTCTCCTCATCAACGGCAAAGCCCGCAACACGGCCGTCATTCTGAAGAAAGCTGTCAAGATGCCCGGCGCGACGCACATTGCCTATACCAAAGGCGAAGCCGGCTATGCCACGACTCGCGCTCAGGTGCTGAGCTGCCCGAACCCCGACCTGAAAACAAAAGATCCGGAAACGATGGCTTATCAGCGCGAATACCTAAAGCACGACTAACGCTGGAATCAATCTGCTCGACCGCTTTCGCGATCAATCAGCTCTTTCGGGCCTGAGTACGATTCAAAACCATCCGCCCGCTGATTTTCTTCAAATCAACGGGCGGATTTTTGTGAAATTCAGCCTTTGCAATGAAAAGCGAATTCCGGAGACGAGCTCAGTTTGATACGGGTCTCCAGCGGAGAGACAGGCTCATTAATCCTTCTTTTTACGGTTGGCGAAGAAGTTATCCTTTTGGATATCTGCAGTACGGATCGTGAAGACTTGATTCATCAAATCTGCGGTCAGCGCCTCTGCATCCGCTATCACCTGAATGTTGAAGTCGTCGAGCGACTTCTGAGCAGCCGCAGGATCCTTTTTCAAGGTCTTGACATAGCTGTCCTCAAAAGTCTTCATCCGGCCTTCGACCTCTTTTTCAAACTCCGCATAAGCCTTCTTCACAACGGGGGCGAGCGTCGGATAGTCCGTCATAACAAGCGTCTGAAGCTTGCGGAACTTCCAGTAAAGGCTCTTGTCATCGGCCTTGTCGGTACCCATGCCGAAGTGTTCCGGATAGGCGCTCACGCCCGAATACACCGGGAAATAGACTGAGAGATCAGCCATGCCCATCGCCAGATAAGTCACTTCGCCGATCGCACGCGGCAGCCATGGGCGCACCTGCATCACATGAGACTCATAGGTGCGGAAGACGCTCACCGGGCGGTAGGGTTCGTCGCCGCGAAGCCCCTTGGTGTACGGATCATGAGACTGCAGCTCTCCGGACTCAAAGTGATTGCGCATGATGGCCTTCAGGTCAGCAATGGTGACCTTCTGGTCGGGCGCAGCCCATACCGGGAAGCTTCGGCCGGCCTGCACCGGCTGCTCGAGACTCGGCGTCAGCAGTTTTTGAATCTGCCAGACGCGCGGATCGTTGTAGTCGCGGTCACGATCATCATCGCGGCAGTACGCCTTGGAAAAATTGAATTCTCCATCTTTCTTCGGGTCGTAGAAACCGTTCTTTACAGCGAATTCAACGAGAGTTTTGGAAGCCAAAAAGTCCGGGCTCTTCGGATCGTACTTCTGCAGACGTCCTTGGTTGCCGGAAGCAAAGTATTGGTTTTTCGGTGCGCGCTGAGCGAGCCACTGGTGGCCCGTGCCCGTTTCGAAGTACCACACTTCCTTTTCATCCATCAGCACAACGCCGAAACCTTCTCCGGCACCCTTGGTTTCAACGATGGATCCGAGGAGCTGCACGGCCTCGCGAGCCGTTTTAGCCACGGGCAGAAGCACGTCCGGAATGTCATCTTCGGTGATGCCGGTGTCCTCAACATAGGGATCAATCTTCAGAGCATCATCGCGCGCAAAGATCGATTCCGTTCCCGAAAATCCGACGCCCGCTTCATTCCAGCCCGTTGCACCGTGCACTTGGGTCTGCCAATTCGGCACTGTGGTGAAGCGCATGGCATTTTCCGGCAGCGGATACTCAAAATTGTTCGCTCCGTGGTGATCGGCTGTTCGATACATGCCTTTCTGCCCTTTCTTGGCCGGATGAATCACCAAATGCTGCGCTTTCAGTGCGCTGCTGTCAGCCGAGCGGGCAATCAGGATTGAACCGTCAGACGTGGCCTCTTGCCCGACCACAACCGTGGTGCAGGCCAAAGCAGAACCGGCGATGAGCGAAGCAATGGCACCGGCGAGCGCAGCAATGCGAAATGATTTCATTAAAAATTCTCCTCATATGGTGGATCCCGAATCAACGCACTCCCCTTGGTCATCGCAAATGGGCAGGGAACCGCACTGCGAGGGGACTGCAGCGGCAAAACCTCAGTCGTGCCGCACTGTCAACCAGGACCCCGCAAGGCTAATGCTTCTAGGTAATTTGTCGTATAAGGACTTCTCCGGTCTTGCATATTGCGGTGACTTCCATAGAGCGCTCTCAAAGCAATGCATTAAAAAAAAGATCCTGCAGACGATCAATTTGTCTGCAGGATCTTGATTGAAATCTCTCCGAGAGGCGTGCAGCGCACGCCTTCAAACCGAGAGTGTGTTATTTCGCGTAGGAAGCAGCCGATTCAGCAGCCACGACACCCGACACGATGGCCCACGAATTCATCATGGCGGTCATGGAGTCAGCGCCGTTCGCGCCGCCCACCACGCAGCCCGCGCCATAAAGACCCGGGATGGCAGAACCGTCCTTCTTCAGAATACGCATCGCGCCGTCAGCCTTGAGGCCGCCCAGCGTGGTCTGATAGCGAACCTTCTGCTCCACAATGCGCCAGGTGCCGCCTTCGGCAAGACCGCCCGTCAGACGGCGGCTGAAGTCCTTGTCGGAACCGGCCTTCACCATATCGTTCCAATGTTTAACGGTCGCCTCAAGTCCTTTCGGATCAATGCCCATTTGTTTGGCAGCATCTTCAAGACTCTTCGAGACCGCCATCACTGGATGACCATTGTTGACGATCTTTGTCCATTCGTTAAGCGACTCAGCACTGGGCACGAGCTTATCTTCCAAAGACTTCGCAACGTACTGCTTCCAGGCAGCCTCATCCATGACGA